>Ga0074193_1000754_pt1 | contig 13555 bp, 10 predicted proteins | sample EPASupsiteHSE605_FD_64523 | JGI IMG/M metagenome (GOLD analysis project Ga0074193, IMG submission 64523) | Bioremediated contaminated groundwater from EPA Superfund site, New Mexico - Sample HSE6-05 | ecosystem: Environmental > Aquatic > Deep subsurface > Groundwater > Contaminated ... | reverse complement strand
AAAGCTCCAATCGAAGAGATGTTTGTGATGATTCACTTGATTGTTCAAATGAAGAAATCTTCGACTTCAATGATTGGATCTCTCCATCTTTAGATGAAAGCTCCAATCGAAGAGATGTTTGTGATGACTCACTTGATTGTTCTAATGCAAAAATCTTTGATTTCAATGAATGAATCTCTTCATCTTTAGATGAAAGTTCTGAGTTATGTAATCTCTGTGATGATTCACTTGATTGTTCTAATGTTGAGATCTTCGATTTTAATGACTGAATTTCACCCTGGTCAGATAAACATAAATCTGATTCCTCGGAATCGAAGTGACTAATAAAATGAATTGAAACTGCTTTCGTAGATGATGTTTTCAAAACCTCGATTTCATTATCTTTTTGACAAAGCAAACTATGGAATTTTTCTTCTTTTTGATTCATTTCTTCAGAAAAATCATCCAATAAGTGGCTAATTTCGTCATCTTTCTCTTTAATAATTTGTTCTAATTCAAAAACTTTCTCATCACATTTCCGCTTCTGATCAGTTAAGTTATCTATCTGCAATTTAATTGATGATAATTCATTGTTTTTAATATTCTGCTGATCAATTCTAAATAATATTGATTTAAATGATCCTATTCTATTTTCCATATTGGACAATTTCATTAATAAATCATGAAACTGATTATCATAATATGATAATTTATTTTCAATCTTAGCTCTAATTCTGGAATAATCACATGTCTTCTCCTTAAAATCTGATGAAGAAATATTTTGCATATCAAAATCCAATAATTCATTGTTTTTGGGCCTGCTTTGGATTGAAGGAGGAGCCGGGAAAGATATCATACTGTTTTCAAAATCAAAGTCAAGGACAGAATCATCTGTTTGTTTGGGAGTACCAAAATCTTTCCTAGAGATAGGCTCGCAGGATTGTGGCAGGGAAAAATCTCCAAATATCGGGAAATCTTCATTTCTCTTTGTTCCTGAGACAGTTGGTGTGACATGAGCATTAAAAATCTTTGGTTGTCGAATTGGAGTTGAGCATTGATCATGTGGCTTTGGTTCTTTATCATTTGATAAAACAGTCGGCGCAGTTTCTTTGGACTTCTTAAGCCTCTCGATTTCTCCTTGTAATTGAGATATCTGATTCCTTAGAGATGCCACTTCTTGTTCATTTGGAGTAGCAAAAATACCCTTAAGTTCTGAAAAAAAACCAGGTGTTTTCGATTCAGCAGTCTTATTATTAAGCGACTGTATAACTTTATCCTTTCTACTTAGTTCTTCTTCCAACTCAGATACCTTGCTAAGAATTTCATCAACAATACCATCATTATCGGCTCTTTTCTCTAAAACTTCTATTTTTCTGAGGTATTTTTTCTTTTCTTCTTCAAATTCTTTCTTGATTTGATCAATATTACTATTCTGTCGATTCTTTTTGAGATAATCTTTTAGTTCTGCGTTTTCTTTCTGCAAAGTTTTTATGCTCTCTTTATCTTTCTCGGTTTCTAACGTTAAATTATTAATGATACCCTCAAAAATTTCAATTTTTTGTGTTTTTGCTTCATTATCTTGAGATATTTTGTCGTTGTCCAGCTTTAATGCTTCATATCGCCCTTTTAACAATTTTACAGCGCCTTTCAACTTTTTTGTATCATCCATTGGGCTCTGTGGGGCACTTATGACTTCCTGCATTGTATTTTCGTAAAAAGTTGGTCAAATGTTTACTCTTCCAAGACAGCGACAACAGTGTTGCTCGTGCAGTCCTCACGCCACTCATCAAGCGATTTAAACCATCTTCTTCTTTCGACACATTCTTTTTTCGGGAACTGCTTTGAGAAAAGCTTCTCGAATTTTTCGTTATCTACCACAATAATATCGTCTACGGGAGTGTTAGATCTAGAAATTCCTTGAGATGGCTTCTGGATATTGAATAATGCATATAATTGACTGACAACATCTGCGGAAAAATACTCATTTTTTGCCCATATATCGATTATATCATTAATAATAGCATTGAGAGGCTTATCATTTAATGATACGGCAGATTGCACAGTTTTGACAATCTTTTTGGAAAAAAGCTCACGGTACTGGTTATCACAATTCCTTACTATAGCATCTATTAAGAAAATCAGATTTTTCACCGAATGAACTTCGTTTTTTGTGTTATAGTTTTTAATATTAATCAATCTAGTTACCATGTAGTCTGTCAGCTGCATCTTGAAGGTAATATAATCATCAAAAAACCAACAAATTGCATCGGCATCAGATTCGCGTACATCTTCGATTTTGCTCAAGTAAGCAGAGAGTTGATCGATTACTTTTTTGTTATCCATAAATTTGTTTTTTAGGGAAGAAAAAAAGAAAGAAATGCTAAGAATATTTACTTTTCAGATTGCTGCTGGTCCTTCTTCTCATAGATATATCCACACTTCCAAAGTTGTATAGCTGTTTGTTTGTAGTATACGTATATAAAATTCTTTGTTTCATGGGTTCCAAAAGCTCCAAAAGACTTACCGACTACACAATGCCAGATCTTTCCGTAGTCAGTATCAAATTGTGTTTTAATTTTCGCAGCGATTTGTCTTTCATCCGAACCAGCATCCATGGCTGCAATAATTACATCTTTAGCTTTATTGACCATATCTTCTTCCATATCGACAATCTTTATTATCCAGTCTTCTTGTTTAGGCTGATTCATTTAGATTAACGACTTAATAACCGCACCGATAAGTAAATTTACATACACTTTATTCTTCTTCAATCAGTCCCTCTTTTCTTTTCGAAAGTGGTATTCCTGTGAGATTTTCGAGAGAGAAAGCGCTTTTTAGAGAATCCCACTCATTGATAGGAGATTCAAAACCAATCTCTATATTGATGTCCCACTCAATTGGTGATTCAGATGTCGATGATACTGCTGTAGGTACTGACAGCTCACTTGCTTTTATACTTTTTTTATGATCACTAATATTCTGTTGTATTTGCATTTCTAATCTTTCCCATAGAGTTTTGATATCTTTTTGCGTTCTCTTTGGGCTATTTTCTGATAATGCAATCATATCCATTTTGGGTTTGGTCATTGTAAATAAATGCGGAGCACCAACAATATCATGAAGAAATTGAAGATAGCTTGGTGCATGCTTTGGATTCGATCCATCAAATGATATAGATGTTATTGATTTGTTATTCATTATGATATTTTTCAAAATTTTGAGGCCTTCATCACCAATATTATTATTGTCTATTAACAATGCTTGGAGGGTTGGATTATTCTGGGCAATTGAACTTATTGTTTCAATAAATCGTAATCCACAATTCGAAAAACTTTGCTTGGCAGAAAAAAATTCTATGGGTACTTTTTCAAGCATTTTTGATATCTCAATCAAAACACCATCTGAATCATCCAAAATGCAGAAATCTAACCATAAGTGTGTTAATGATGGAATGCAGCCAAAAAACTTTATGATTTCTGGACTTAACGGATTGTGATTCCATGATATTTTGTATAAATTATGAGTGGGATCAATCTGAGATAATGATTTGATTTCACAATCATAAGAGATGTTATTCAGCTCAATAAATATTGGCGAAAAAAATTTTTGAGCGGTTAATAGGGTAATCAGACTATTATCATGCCATTTAACTTCAGATAACATTAAGGAAGAGAGTCTTGGGGGCATAATACAATCACCATTGAATCCGCCAGAACAAAAATTCTTGGATAAGTTGATTTCGAGTAATGCTTTGCTCTTTCCATTCAAAGAAGCAAAAAACTCGGAAATATCAAATTTCATTTGAGATAAACTTATAGAAGTCAAATTCCAAATATTTGTGGCTCGAATGATCTCTCCTATCATTGAGGGATTCTTATCACCAGACACAGAAAATGATAATATTCTTGTTAAAGACACGAATGAGTCAATAAATGGCTTGAAGCAATCGATACCAAGAGAGCACGAATGAAAGTCTACTTTTTCGATTCTAGTCCCAATTAAGTGGCTTACTAATAGATTTACCATATTTCTTGATAATAGAATATTATCAAAAACTAAAGTTGATAAAAATGAACCACATAGGCTCTTCAAAAAGTAAACAAACCCAGCAGATTCCTTATAATTGTTCAAAGTAATTGATTTGATTGAAGGATTTCCTCTTAGAACCTGAGATAGGAACAGGTATAGATCAGGAAATGATTCTCCCCCTATAATTAAGTGCCGAATATTTCTTGTCAAAGAAAGGGATCTGAGGAAAGCACGTAAGGTTTCACCATTATAATTACCTTGAATGATGCATAAAGGCTGCTTTTTCCTCAAACTATGTCTTAGGGATAAGCACAACTCAGTATCTACATCAATTTTCACTGAATGACAACAAGAGATGTAGAGATCAACAAACTGAGTAAGCAATGGAGCGGAAGACACAGTTTGCATTCCAGATATTAGATGAATTCTAAATCCATGCTGGGGTGGAAGCAAAGATCTTATCACAGATATTACTGGAGAAACAAATTTTTGAGCCTCTGGCTTTAACACAGTTACTGACGCTTGAAAAAAGAAAAATGAAAAAGATTTCTCATTCAGCATTTGAAAATCATATATATCTACCCAGGCATATCTCCTTGAGATACTCAGAGATCGGATAAAAAAAGAACTCTTGCATAAATACAACGCAGATTGGGTGGCTACAAAAAACCTCTTATCCTCTTTCCCTTTTGTATTCAATTTCGATACCCAGCCACATTGAACAACAGGCTCAACTTTTGGGTTAACGAGTTGGGAAAATGATTCTGGTGTTAAAATCTAATAAATACTTAGTGCTCTCAAATCCATGAATAAACCAAGGGTTAAAATTACCAAAAAGGCAGGTGGTAAATAACATTTATTCGTCTTCATTAGAATCATTTTCTGCTGAATCAGAGTCCTCTGTTTCTTTTTGGTTTTCGCCTCCTTTATTGTCATTATCCTCAAGAACAATGTAGTCTAAGAATGGAGTAATTGTTTCCCAATTTTCACTGAACCATTTTAGAAGAACATTTTTTCTCCTTTTTGCATCCCTGTCAAGTTTTATTTGTGCTTTCTCTGCAATTACTTGAGCTATTCCAACTAATTCTCCTTGTTTGAGATTTGAACCGAACCTTCTTGTAATTTCCTGTGTAACATGGTTGTCTTTTGGATTGAAACCCTGCAATCGGTAGGCAATTCGCATTTTTTCATCATTGGTGGGGATTTGGTATGCACTTGGCGGTGGAAGAACCACAGGTTGAACTTGATCCTGCAAAATCATCATATTAACGTGTTGGGCGATCAATTCAATTTGTTTAAGTATTGCCTTAGCTTTTTCTTCGTCCCTGCCAACAATTTGTATTAGTTGCGTGACTGTTTTCCTAAGTTTTTCTCTATTTCGCTCTATTGGAGATATCATGTTTATTATATCGGTTTATATCAATAAACGTATTTTTACTTGGATTTTGAGAATACCTTGACAGTCCCATCAGCTCCTCCTGATGCGAAGAAACAGCCCTGGTTGTTCTTCGTTGTTGAAGCCAAACACAATCCTGCTTCACCATATTTATCTTTATGGAGTGATTCTGAGTATACACTATCATATGTGACATTTCTCCATGCTCTAATACTTTTATCATGACTGGTGGTAATCAAGAAATTACTTCCAAGGAATGATATAATCCCTGATACTGGCGATTCATGTACTCTGATTTCCTTAACAATAGATTCATTAGCAATATTAATTATTCTGATCATTGCATCTTCACAAGCAATTGCATATTGAAGACTGTCTGAGATTGAAGTGATGGAATATATATGTGAGGGAGTATCTATTCTATTAATTGTTTCTGAGCCCTTTTGTATAAATACGGTTCCATTCATACATCCAATGGCGAACATTAAACCATCTATTGAAAAGCTCACCGCTGATGGATGTTCATCTATTTTGATTGATTCAACTGAGAAATCAGATACTTTAATCATCCATGCATAACCATCTGATGATAATGCTACAACATATGGAGAATTTTCATGTGAAACGATGGAAAAAACAGAATCTTTGCATACACTTATTGTTTGAACAATATGATGATTCACTTGGCCAAAAACATCATATAACTGAATAGACTTAGGATTAGAGAAATCCCAAATATTGATTGTGCCATCAACAGATCCACTAAATAAGAAATTATCTTTTGCAGCCAAAGAAATGATAGGTGATGAGTGACCTCTAAGTGATAAATAGTTTTGAGGCTGTCTATTCTTAACAACTTTCTTTCCAGCAGGTTTTGGAGGGTCCAAATTAAACAGTCGAATGGTTCCATCATCGGATGCTGTTGCAAGCAATTGGAGGGTGGGATGAAAACAAATTGCCCTTACAGAATCTAAATGAGCGTTAAGGGTCCATTTGAGGGAGTAATCAAATGGAATATTCATATCAATATCTTCTGGTGGTGGAAGGACTATTGACTCTTGCTTCGATTTTGTTGCTCTTCCTTTTTTGCCGGTTTTGGATCGCCCTTTGGGTGCAAGAGCATCTTTGGACTCTGGTTCTTCGTTATCTTCTGGTAAAACTGGTTTTTCTTCCGATTTCAACATTATAACAGGATTTTTCTCCGAAGGTGCGGATGTTGGAGACTCTTCCTTGAAATCTTTCGGTATTGAAGTGTCAATTGTTTCAGATACATGTTCTGGAATCACTGGAGACTCTTGTTTAGTATTATTCGATGCTGATTTATCCGCTTGAGCGCATGCAAGCTCGGCTTCAAGAAGACGAAGCGTTTTAAGTAATTCCGGTTTAATCTTAAAGAAGTCCTCTTTTTCTTTTAGTAATTGTTCTATCTGACTCTCCATCTTCTTTTGCTCTTCTTTCCATCCCTCTTCTATTCGATCTAATTCTTTCAGTCTGTTTTGAAGTGATTCTTTATCAAACATTAAATTATAAATCGGTTTGTTTAAGCACCAAACTGAGGATTATGAGTATATTCGGTCTCTGTTTTCCCCAAAACAGAGATGAAGATGACATATAGTAACTCTCATATATTTTTTTTTGTAGAACTCTTTGTTGCTTCTCTAGCAATTTATGGAATTGGGTTTTATGTTATGGTAAATTTTTATCGAAAAGATCGTCAATATTCTATTCATCGCACCCCAATGCGTGTATCCAGATTGTATCCCAATCTTACGTATCCTCTTCTTCATTATTCCACAAATTGGTTAGAAGAAATTAACAAAAATGTTTTGATTTCACACATGCTTCATTTCCCTTACCATCAGTATCCATTATGCAGATTTCAAACCATATCAACTGTTTCTGACAGTTCCACACGTGATTTAATTATTACAAGCATGATATCTGATATAACCGGTATTGTGCCGTTTCTCAGGTCGCTGAGAACCACTCGATCTCAAGCTTCAGTTGTTGTACTCGTAGATCAAGATGCGGACAGACTACTTTCGAATGATATCAAGAGCTTCATTAGAGAAAGTAGGGCGTTTTTGTTTAATGTTGGACAGCTAAATGCCAAAAAAAGCGAGTTTTTACCATTCATGTTGTATTATGATTTTTTATGTGAAATCGAAACTGTATATGACAGAATTCTTCTAATTGATTGCCATAGTACTATATTTCGGGAAGACCCATTCACATCAATGATTCCAAGGAGACAGATGACATTTGTGCGCCACCCAAAGAATATGAGAGATGTTTGGTCATCAGTTGACCAACTTAAAATGCTTATCAAAGATAAAGCATATTGGTTTACATACCGTCCTTTGATAATAACATCAATGTTCTTTGGAGATTATGATGGAATCATAATTTTTCTTGATACTCTCATATCCCAAATTAATTTTGAACACATTGAACAGAATTCTGTACCTTTAGATGCATATTTTCACAATGTATTACACAATAGGATTTTTTCGAATAAAGGCTATGTATTGGAATTCACATCAGAAGGAAATGGATATGTTCATACAGCCTTAACCAATGTACATGAATCAATCTTGTGTAATGAGAGGACATCTTATTCTGGAAATAATAATATGCCTTTATATATCATACAAGGATATGATAAAACCCAAGAAATGCTTGTGAAATACTATAATATTTGCCCCAAGCTTCAATTTGATATCCCGAACTATATGAGATCCCTATCCCCTCAGAAAATTGGGGAGTTGTCCCAACGATAATTTTTTGTAAATATTGTAAAAACCACTTTTACTTGACCAATGAATTCTCGGAATAAAGAAGAATTAAAAAGAATTGGGGAATTGCAGAAGTTGCAACAAAATAGGGAATTTAAAGGCGGATTAAAGCTTGCTGGTCAAATATTAAAGAAAAATCCAAAATGCGCTGAGGCCCTAGCTTATAAAGCGTATTTTACTCATCTGAAAGATAGAAACATAAAAGACGAGTGTATTGTCACAATAAAAGAGGCCATTAAATTAGATATGAAGAATAGTCTAGTTTGGAAAATAGCAGGTTTATTATACAAAGAAATGGAAGATTTGACTCAGTATTTTCAATGTTATAGGCTTGCAGCTATGCATGATCCCTCAGACATCATGATTTTGAGTGAAATTTGTAATATTAATCTTTATGAAAGGAAATATGAAACCTTTCTGAATGATTCTAGAAAAATGGTCCAGCAAAATACATCTACTTATAGTGTTATGAGATATGCTCTCGGATTGCACCTTAATAATAGGATAACTGATGCACAAAACTTCCTGAATACATATCAGAATGCATGGCCACCCACCAAGTCCGAAGATGAAAACGTTTTCAGGTCTGAATTTATTATATATCGAAGTAATTTGTTTTTCGAAATGAAACAATGTGAGCAATGCCTTGAATATATCAACAAGTATATGCCCTTGTGTCGAGATTCTGTTCAAATACTTGAGATTAAAGTTAAGTGTTATAAGAATATGAATAATGTTGGTATGGCTATTGAATGTATCGATCAATTATTGACTTATTATCCGGAAAATGGGGACTATTTCCAAATTATAGAAGAAATACTGCCCCCTGAATCAATAATTCCAGAACTATTTAGGATTAAAGCGAAAATTAAAAGCAACTATGCGCATGTGCGAATTCTTGAATTAATGGATTCAAGTGATTCACGGTTTGTTCCTTTACTATTAGAGTTTATTGGTCCACTATTAATCAAAGCTTCTCCAGCCGTATATGTATCCTTAAAAGATCTCCCTCAAAAATCTCTTGATTTGGCACTCGATGTTGCTTTGAAAACAGAAGTACCTTTAAATGCAGTACCAATGGTTCATTTATTCCATGCCAATGTTTTGTATCGTAAAGGGAAAATCGAAGAAGCCATTCAAGTTTTAGAGAGTGGAATCACACATACACCAACATGCATTGAACTATATTCTTTGAAATCACGACTCTTAAGGTATATGGGATTTGTTAAAGAATCAATGGTCGCCTCAAATGAATTATACATGGCTGATCCGGCTGATAGAAATTCTAATATCATTTATGTCAAATCTCTATTTTTATTTGGGGATAGGGAAGAAGCAGAAAGGATCGCAAATTTATTCGCAGGAGAAGATCAAGGCAAGCAACTCCTTTTTGAAACCCAATTTAATACATACTACCTTCATTCTGCACACTCGTCTCTAAGATGTAGAGATTTTGCTACAGCACGCAAAATGTATGAAGGAGTTATTAAGCATTTTGATGTTTATAAGAAGAGTCAATTTTCATATATTGGAGCTGCTTCAAGAAAACCTCGTGTATTACTTGAGATTCTTGACTATTTCTCACAAATAGAAAAAGACAAACTTTATATCAAGGGAGCAAAAGGAATTCTCAGAATGGGTATCATGGAACAGGAGAAAACATATAGCAAAGAAGTAGCACTTCGTTCATTAAATAGTGGAGATCCAGAGTTACTCGCATTGTGTATTGTTGTGTTTTCTTGGTTCAATTTGGTTATACCTGCTCTTAAGTGCTACTTAAAGATTCAAAATACTCCATACAAGTATATGGCTCAATTACATATGAACAAAATGGTATCTGAAGCACTTGAAAAATCAAATCCAATTGTTCAAAAAGTTCTTATGGAAAATCCAATTTGTGGAGATATGAATCCGATTGGTTTTGAAGATTATTTCTCTCTTTCACAAGGTAAATCATTCTTTGGAGACTACTCTGGTTCTCTTCAAGATATGGTACATTTAATTACCAATTTTGATTTTGGATTCAAAAAAGCACTGAAAATTTTTGAGTTTGCTACAATTGAGTCGAAGAATCCAATAATGGAGACAGAAATATCATCCTTGCTAAAATCAAAGTATCCAATGTACCAATTTGAAGTTTCAAATGATGCGAAACAATATATAAATCCTTAAATATTTATCTTTTTAAATTAAATTTTTACTGTCCAAATAGTTCCAGCCCCCAATACTGAGAAAATGGAAATGTTATAGCTAATGATAGTAAACACCAAAAGATATTCCATGTTTTGTTCTTAAGCATTAATAATGTGAGGAGATATTTTTTTTCAATATCTTTCAAATCAGCGAACAATTAAGTAGATTTCTATTTCAAAGCACTTTAGTAATCTAACCGAATAAGTAACATCTTGAATTCAAGAATGAATGAGAAAAGATATTTATGGTTTCATGAACCAATTATTGAAACCTTAATGGAAAATTGTCAATTTGTAATAATGGAAGATTTACTTGATTTTGAACAATTTCTCTTTGGAGACGGAAATGAAATAAAAATAAATGATATAGAGTTTTGTGTGGACCGAATTATTATGTTACCACAGATTCGTCCTCATAAACTCGAAATGGCCGTGAGATTATCTATCGACTATTGCCAGATCTCAGATTTCCGTCTAAGAATGGTGGAAAAAATAGAAAAATGCCCAGTTTTGATATATAGATTGTTCAAGAGAGGTATTTTATCATTTGAAGAGATCAAACCTTTCTTGAATAAGGAATGCACATTCCTGTTAGGTTATTATTTTCGGAAGGAGATTGATGATTTTGATAATTATATCAGTGAAAAATCCATGCCTTGGAGCTACGAAAGATCTTTATTTCAGAATGAAAACGATATTGATCAATTGATCGAGTATGGTTTTCTTCCTTCAAGTATTGAGTATTGTCTCAAATATGATGACGTTGACAATTTATTACATTTCAACAATTTGCAAATTATGAAAAAAATAAGTCCATTTGAGTGGAGTTTAAAAGAAAATCTCGATATTTTATCCTTTTCTGGGTATTTTGGTTCAATCAAGTGTTTTAGACATTTACTAATGAAAGGTTTCAAGATTAATAATGGAGTAATATCAAAAGTTGTTTGTAGCGGTTGTTTTGATCTATTTCATTTGTGCCAAGGGCAGCAATCCCTTACAATAGATTGCGTCTTCAGTGCATCTCAGTTTTGTCATTTAACAATGTTAACCTTCATGATCGAAAATGGAGTGGACATCAATCAAAAAGGTAGTCATGTGGAATTTGTGTATTTCGTTCAACTCCTCTTCATCATGCAGCTTCTGATGGTCATCTTAGTGTTGTTAAATATCTTCATAATCATAATGCTTACATAGATTCAAAGAGTTATAATCCTAAGTTTTATGATTTTTTGACACTCCCCTTCATTATGCTGCTATTAATGGTCATCTTAGAGTTGTTGAATATCTAGTTAATCAAAAAGCTGATATAAATGCAAAAAATAACTATGATGTATTGTTGAATATTTTGAGACTCCTCTTCATAATACTGCTTATAATGGCCATCTAAGTGTTGTAAAATACCTCGTTGAGCATAAAGCTGACATTAATGCAAGAGATAGAGATGAAGAATTTTATTATTTCGAGTTATTCCTCTTCATATAGCTGCAAAAGGCGGATATCTTAGCATTGTGCAGTATTTAACTATTCAAGGAGCTGGTATTCATTCGAAGGATAAAGATAATCGAACTCCTCTTCATTATGCTGCTGAGAAAGGACATCTGAGTGTAGTTGAATATCTTGTCAATCAAAAAGCTGATTTAAATGACAAAGATAATGATACTAATATTATGTATTTGATTGCACCCCTCTTCATACGGCTGTATGGAAAGATCATTTTTGTGTTGTTGAATATTTAGTTAATCAAAAAGCTGATTTAAATGCGAAGGATAGATTTGGAAGAAATCCATTGGTATTAGCATACTCATCTATTATTATTGAATTCCTCAAGAATAAAGGAGAGGTATAATTTAATTGGTTTTTTCATAAAGTATATACCATTTTTCTGCCTTTTACCAATGATTGGGTGTTTTTTCGTTTTAAATTGAAAAGAATATAATTGCATTTTTAAAGTGACTGAGAATTCTTATTGTGTTCTATTTTCACCAGAGAATGTAGCACAAGAATCTTGACCAAAAAATCAGGGAAACAGGTTTCAAATTCGTATTAAAATGAAATAAATTTTGAAACAATTGTTTTTCAAAGTCCCTGAATCAATAAGGAAAAGTGGAAAAAGTCATGAGATACCTAAGTAAATGAGTCAACATTCGTTTATTAATATAAAAAAATATTAAAATTGTTTTCTTTACATTTCACTCCTTCTGAAACGGATAATTCACCCTTCAATAATGAAAATGATAAAAATCAATGCATTGAATGTGGTTTTCAAACATCCAGTATTGAGAATATTCTTAAGTATGATGTGATTTATGATCTAATTGTTTCATTTTATTTGTTTTATGAAGTAAAATGGAGTCATTTTGAGTGGAGTTATGAGCCAGACCATCTTGATTTGTTATGCTTTGCTTTTTTATAGATCCATCAATTTTTTTAACATATATAAATGAGTTGATCCAAGATCCAAAATAATATGATTTAAAAGGTTGTCTGTGGTAGCTTTTTTATTCTCTTCCATTTGTGAAATGGAAACCAATTACACAAAAATGTTTTGTAGAGCTTCAAAGTTTTTCCATCTTCCTTTATTTGATTTCATGAAAGAAAATGGAGTTGATGAAATTCTAAAGCAAGTGAGATCTCATTATTATGCTAAAATTAGTCATCTGGGTGTTGTTGAATATCTAATTAAACAAAAAGCTGATATTAACCGAAAAGAAATGATTGGTGAATTGTCATGGGATTAGAAATTGATCGAGATATCCATTTGATAATGTTTAATATCTCATTATTCAAGGAAGAAATGAATGAGTGAGTTGATTCTTTTCCAATCCCCCAAATGCGAATTAATATGAAACAATAAGAAAAACCATAAAAAATTTCAACCCCACTCCAACATTAAATTATAGAATTGTGAATATGAGAGAATGAACCTTCTTTCTTTTGGGAATGCTTCCATACATACAACCCCGGGATTATTAAATTATTCAATTGTTGAAATAGAATTGTTTTAAAAACAATGAAGTGTTTGCAATATGAATTAATGTAGCTATAGTACTGTGGCGATGGGAAAAAATGTTGCGGTGGGGACCAAAACGATAAAAATCCGTTATTTTTGATTTTTTTTCTTATTTCATTAATAACTCTTTGCCAGATATACTTATAGATTTATT
>Ga0074193_1002988_pt1 | contig 13562 bp, 13 predicted proteins | sample EPASupsiteHSE605_FD_64523 | JGI IMG/M metagenome (GOLD analysis project Ga0074193, IMG submission 64523) | Bioremediated contaminated groundwater from EPA Superfund site, New Mexico - Sample HSE6-05 | ecosystem: Environmental > Aquatic > Deep subsurface > Groundwater > Contaminated ... | reverse complement strand
CTTTTTAATAGATTCAGGATCTATCATATGATCTCTTTTGCAATCAGCTGGAATTGGTGTCGCCCCAACAAAATGTATAGCTGCAGCTGTTGCTATATAAGTGTGAGATGCAAAAATCACTTCATCTCCCTTTCCTATACCAGCAGCCATCAATGCTAACCAAATAGCATCTGTCCCATTAGCTAAGCCAATAGCATATTTTGTACCGGCAAATTTTGCCAAATTCTCTTCGAACTCTCGGAGATCTTTCTGAAGTATATACGCACCGCGATAACCAACATCTTTAAAAATTCTTACAAAATCATCTTCGCGGGATTTAAATAAAAAAGGGTAATTAAAAAAGGGAACAGAGCGAGCAATTTCACTAGAAGACATAGTTGTGACAATTTATGTATTTAAAAATAAGAAATTATATTATTTATAACCAAAAGCAAACATAATGATAAATAGAAATATCACCAATATTGTTTAATTACTTTAATGAGTACTTTTTCTTGCTACTATAAGTATTTTAAAAGAATACCTCCTAAAAACTACAAACCTTTTATCAAGAGAATCAATTATTGTTTTAACCCTCTCGGCGGGTAGCATTTTTCCCAAAAAACCCAAAAAACTGAAGATCCCAAAATAGTAGATATCAAACTCTTCAAATTGCTCTCTTAGAAAAGCCACGGTTTTATTATTAGGCATTCTTTGTAAAGTACTAAAGCTTCTATTGCCTCTTAGATAATGCAAAAAACGATTAAACCGATAAATTGGATTATGATCAAATGAATCCAGACAAACAAAAAATCCGCCCGGCTTCAATACTCGTTTTATTTCACTAGTAAAAATACGCAAATCAACATAAGAAATACTGCCTACGCAAGTAACGATGTCAAATGAATTATCAAAAAAAGGCAAATTCTCTGCATCAGCTACAACAAATTTCATATTAGAAATTCCTGCATTTTTCGCCCTTATTGCAGCTATTTCCAAACTATTTTCTGCAATATCAGTTGCAGTAACAATCCCTCCACATTTAGCAGCAGCAATTGAATGAATGCCGTTGCCGCAACATAAATCCAAGACCTGATACCCTGGCTTAATTAATTCTCTTAATTTTTCTTCATAAAATAAGTAAGGACTTCTTATCGCTGTTTCAATAGCTTCAGCCCCATTTACATTTAGATCTAGGCTCGGAGATTCTCGGTTAAGCTCTTCATACGATCTTTGGTTGTAGCGTTTATATTCTATATTTTTATCTTTTGTCATATTTATAGTTATGCTAATGGGAACGCTCTGTACCTTCCTGCCCCAGGCCAAGGCTCTTTGATTTTTTGAACAGGGGATTTCCCAACTAATAAATTTAAAAGTCCAACCAAAACACCAGCTCCATGAATAAAATGATAACTAAAAAAGCAAAAAGGTAGTATTATTATAAAAGAGGGGTGTTTATATTTAATTGCTTGCTGAACGGAAGATAAAAAAGCAAGTGAAAAATATAAAATCAAAACTCCAATGTAGATATTAGCAATTAAGGGGGAAAAAATTGAGAGCAATAAACCAAGTAGAATACCGCCTGTAAAACAACCTGTTATAACATGTCTTATAGCGAATGAATATGGCGCAACATACCACATATAAGCATTATAAGGAGCCTCTTTAAAAAATTGTTTATTTAGAAATTTAGCGAGAGTAGGTTGATTATAATATTCTGAAAATATTGCAGAGTTTAACCAAATTCGTCCACCAAATTTGATAATACGTCTGTTCATTTCATAATCTTGCGCTCGTACGAGGCGTTGATCAAAAAAGCCAACTTTCTTGAAAATTTCTTTTTTGAAAAAACCAAAAGGAACCGTATCAGAGCTATTTTCCATTTTTTCCTCAGTTCGGAAACTACTATCCCCAACACCAAATTTATGCGTAGTAAGTGCTTGTACTAAAGCAGCATGATAAGTATCATCACCTTTTAAAGTTATCACTATCCCACCAACATTATCAGCATTTGTTCGAAAAGAAGTCTCAATGCAGTTACTCAAATAATCCGTGGGATATTTTGCATGTGCATCTAAACGCATAATATAATCGCCAGTCCCATTTTTAATTGCAAGATTCAATGCACACGATTGGATTTTTTCTTTATTCTCAAGATATTTTATATTTTCATGACGGGCTGAATACTGTAGGCATATTTCTTTTGTCTTATCTCTAGACATACCATCAATTATATAAATTTCAGTTTCAACATTTTCTGGGACTTTAAATTTTAGGATTGAATCCAAACAACTTGCAATATATTTTTCCTCATTTAAAACAGGGACAACTATATCAATTTTAGTCTTTGAATGCATTATTTTATAATTTTATCTGATCAAATTATTTTTTAAGATATTCAACAAATCTTCGCTTAAAAGACAAAAAAAATCTTATAATGGGTAAGAATAAAATAATTCCCACCCAAGATTGTTCTGTCGTATAAGAATTATATTTCTTAATTAGCTTATAATTTGCATCCCTTATTGTTCCCATATTATAGTAGCCACCAGCACTAACTTTATTTTTTTGGGCTTCAGAATTATAACTTTTGTAAGCAGGGGGATGGTTTTGGTGAAGAATAAATATTTCACTAGTTCCGTCAATCAAAGGTAACCCTCTTGACCTAATGTTATATATTAACCAACTATCCCATCCCGGCCTACCAACAGCAAAATTGGGCATTTGGATATTCAATTTCGTTGGGAAAACAAAGTAGTCAATTCCAGCTTTTCCATGAAGGGTACTGTTAACTGAAGCTAGCTGCCTAAGCTCAACTTTCCAATCTTCACCAAAAGTTAAAAAGTTTGAAATATCGATATCAATACGTTGCCCAACCAACATCCAGTCACTAGATAATTTGTTCAGGTCCTTTAATATATCTTCGAGTGAAGAGATAAAAATGATGTCTGAGTTTACATAAGCCACATATGGCGTTGTAGCAATCTGAGACGCAACTTTAAAAGCTTCACTGACAAGTGGTGTCCCGAATTCATTTACTCCCAAATCAGGATAATGAATGAGTTGCAGTTCTTTTGCAAGATCTCCGACTCCAGGATCATTCCCAAAAAGAATAACTTGGGAATTTTCCATTTTTGTCCAACTTCTTATAGCATTAGTTTGAATTACTGCGGAATGGCCAACAAAAGATTTTGGAATGGTAAAAAAAGTAATCATCGTAAAATTTTGATGAAGCTATGTAAACAACAAATCAATAATTTTCAAATATATAATCGTCCTTATCATAATACTCAGAAGCAAGGACTACTAGCACAGCATCTTCACTAAAATCTTGCATCCAATGAAAATCCTCAGGAGAAAGTATAAGACATTTACTCGGAGTATTCAGAGTGAATGTTTCTACACTTTTATCTGTACCAGACTGTAACATAATATTACATGATCCTTTTACGCAAACTGCGGCCTGAATGGTTTTTTTATGCCTATGAAATCCTCTTTTTGAATCATCAACGTTATAAATGTAAAAAACTCTTTTGATTTCAAATGGGAGATTTTTTTCAATAACAGTTAGATATCCGCGATCATCGGAGAAAGTCCTTAAATCAATTATTTTACTCATTATTATCATCTTTTCTGGTTAATAAGAAACCCTCGAAAACAGCATTAAGGTTACATACGTCACTGGATTCGTAAGAAAATGTCACATCGTATTCATTTAAAAAATGATCAAGAAATTTGGGCTTATTGAAAATTCTGCAAGGGTAAGATGCCTTATATATACAAGTTGGCACAGTTTGTAAGGTTATTCTATCTGGTCTATCATTAAAAAAAGGGGTTCTATCAATAATTATGTATTTAAATTTCTTATCTAACAACTGCTTAATTAAAGCTAAAGGGTCAGGAATATATTGTATCACAGAAGATAAAAGAAGCGTTTGTGCTTCACTATGCATCAAACAATTTTCAACAGTTCTATAAAACTTTAATTTCTCATCCTCAAAATATTCCTTCCCACAACTGACAAACTCTTCCTGTTCAACCACAGACCAGGAAATATTATTTATTTCCCTAAGAACCTTCCTATTTTGGAAATACGTACTCCCAAGTGACCCACCAAAATCAACAACATGTAGATTACTTTTCTCTTTGTTGGCGACAAATAATAACGAAGCAAGTAGTGGGTAATTAAAATTCTCGCTATAGAATAACACAGAATCTCTTTCAAAAAGAGCTTTTCCTTCCTTAACTTGCAACAAGGCTTCCTTAACCTTATAAAGTATCTCTGGCGTATCATACCCCTCTCCTTCAGCTGCAGCATCTTCCCATTTTTGATAATTTCCTTGCCAGCTACCAGTAAATCTTCTTACTAGTTGCTTGAATAATGGAGGTGTGATAGCATTAAAAAAATATTTCATTAATACTGTTTAATATATTTAATCAAGCAATTTATGTTTTACATAATTTCCAGAAAAAAACAGGCGGAATAGTAATGAACCAAATTGTTTAAGTTTTTCTGTGAATGATACATCAGTAAAGACGTCCTTTTTTTCTAAAAGGGGGATGCTCAGTTGATACCTTTCGATAGTATTATTAACAACATTGGTATTTTCTCTTAATATATTGATATAAGGATAATAAATTTCTTGGCGAGCAATTTTGTTGACTTTGGTAACTCTATACCCTACTGAATAAATATTTGAAAAGTATCTTTTTAAACCATGAAAATGAAAGAAAATTAATACATTATTGTCAATAAATATATGATTAGATTCCTTTTTGACCTCATAATTAGCCATATTCCAGGGAGCAACATTTGCGCCCTTGTGTTCTATAATTTTTAAGTTTTTATAAAGTGTTGGCCAGTAATCGAGATACTTTTGATCAGCAAATTTTCCTTCTTCTAGTTTTTTATAACACCATTCCAAGCACTGCTGATGCCAAAATTTTAAACAAGACATTCCTTCGTCATCACTTCTAAAAGAAATCCATCCTACATTAAATCGCCCATAAATTAGCATGGAACTAAAAAACTTGTGTAATTTATGCTCAATGATCGCAATTGAGCAATTTCCCATTTCTTCAAAAATTGGCGTTGGATCGGAAAAGAAAAAAAGATCAGCGTCAAGATATGTAAGAAAGTCTACTGAATAAACCTCAAAAATATATAATGGCATTGCTGGTGACAAAGTAAAGTAATACTCGACTTTACTTCTATTTTCTTTCGCAACTAGTAATTCAGGTATTTTTGACTCTACATCAGCCAAAGGAATTAATACCATTTTGGGGTATGTCAATAGTTGCAGTATCTGATATGAATCTTCGTCAAGGCATAATGCAAATAGTCTAAAATCTGGACAATTCTTTTCTAGCGAACTATATAACGATAGAGCTTGCGGTAAGTAATTGCGATCAAAATATGTACAGTAATTAAACATTATTATTTGATTATCATAATTTAATTTTTAAATAGATCCTCGTATTTTATCCTCGGGAAAACATCAAGAAGTCCTCCACCTGAGGCATTATAAATGGAAACATCATTCTCAGACTTTAGTAATTCATTCAGAAGCCTATATGCTTTATACAACAAATATCCATAAAGCAATTTACTTTCCATCGAATTGTGATCCACCCAATCTTTAGGTATTTTCGAATCAATAGAATGTACATTCTCGCTTTCTTTAAAAAAGTGTCTATGTTCATCACTTAACTTTGCAAACCAATCTGAATCACACCCAATTAAATTAATGGACTTTATACCGAGATATCGTGCACAAACTATAGCTGTTTCAACAGATCCAATTGGTTTGAAAATTGGTGATTCAAGATTCAAATATTTTGATTGATTAGATATATACCGATTATTAATTGTTGTACTAAAAAATAGATAGTAAACTTGCTTCCCAGAAAAAAGGTTGTATTGATCTATAATTTTTTTTGCTTGAACTGGAACAAAATAAATAGCATCTCCAACATTCTCTTCTATAGCTTTAATTGCCTCTATAGGAAGTGGGTTAAGGAAGAAATAATCTATTATAATCCACATTTTTATTCTTGCCCTTACAACATCCTCCTTTAAGTACCCGGCATTTATTCCAATTATTATTTCATCTTTTAATAACTTGGTATCTATATTATTCAGAGAATTACCACTACCAACAATAAAGCATCGTTTTTCGCTATTAAATCTATTTTTAATCTGTAAATTTTTTTTAAGGAGGTCTCTATACTTTATTGCTTGAAAAATGAAAAAGACATTTACAAAATATTTCAGTTGATTTCGCAAAAAAGAGATAATTTTTCTTAAGGCAATCATATTTCTAACTTTGAAAATTTAAAGTCGATTTTTGATCAAAATCAACTTGATTATCAAAAATCATAATAAAGATGAATAAAAACAGTATGGTATAAGGCATTGCTGATTGGAAAAAGAAAGAAAAAAAGGAGGCAGCCATAAAGGTAAGTGCGATAATACTCAATCTATACCTTGAATACCTCTTTGTTCCTTTCAGTATAGAAGATTTTATTCTACTAATAGTATTATAACATATGTGAACAAATTTTGCTTCAATGATTAATCCTAATAGACCAAATTGAACTAAAAAAAATATTAAGAAGTTGTGCGTATCAGTTCTTATGCCATTTAGTGTAATATCTTGATAATATACCTTCGCATCTGGTATATTTTGTTCCAAAAAAGTTTTAAAATAAGAAGGCACATCCTTAGAGATCATAAAGTCTGTAAATCTGGTATAATTTGTACCTATTCCAAATGGGAAATTAGAAATAAAGATTTCTATACCTCGAAATGCCAACCCTACCCTATCAATACCACTTCCTAATGCTTGATCTATCACAAAATAATTTACCTTAAACTGTCCCAAATCAATTAGGCCCTGTGCAGCAATAAAAATGATAATGTCTTGAAAAAAAAACACACATAGAGAAACAATTCCACATAAAAGGATTTTGCCAATGATTTTCCGATTAAATATCAGGTAAATCAAAACAAAGATAATTGTGACCGCTATCATGGGTGTTCTCTGATAGGTCAGCAATAATGGTAGGATTTGAAGGGGCAACAACAATAAATAATAGATATTTTTTTTTATAAGGTAAAAGTAAAGTGCTATTGCTATCCCTGCATACTGAATATACACAAGCTTTGCATAATCTCCATATATTAAACTAATAAATTTATTTTCAAATTCATTATTTATAACATTTTCGTATCTAGGCAAATGCAATTCTAAAATGCCATACAAGTAAGCTTCTACTCCCATTTCAATTGATGCAATTAACATGAGATAAAGCAAGATATTCAACTGCTTCTTAGTCCTAATAAATACAAGACAGCCATAAAAAAAAATTACAGAAGAAAATAACTCAATGTAACCTGCAAAGATAACACCTAGGAATTCTTGCTTAGCGAGCAAGCTAATACATAAATAAGCAATATCAAGTAACATGTAAAGGAATAGTGAAAAAACTAACAAATTGAGAATAGTTCTAGACTTAGTAGGAAGTGCAGCCAAGTCAGTCTTTCTAATAATTTGCAACAAAATTGGAATAGCAGTAATTATTTGAACAAATAAAAAAGGAGTAATATTCCATACCTCATATGAAAAAAGAATACTATTATAAGATTTCCCTTGCGGAAAAAACAATGTTGCAATAGTAAATAAAAAAATCACCTTGTTAGGGTCATTCTGAAGAAATCCAAAATATAAAATATATAATATACCAAATAAGAAGACTACTACACCTGCAAAAGTCGTTATGGATAATAGGAGAATGATCAAAAAGAAAATACTCATAAAGCCAAGTATCATACTGATGGCAGAATATTTACCCAAAATATTTCGAATACTCACTTGCCATGTTTTTTTAAGTATAAATCTAGTTTACAGGAAATTGCTCTTGCAGTAAGAACTGAACTTTGCTCTTTGGATCTGCCAAATACATCGTTAATAAAATTTTCTTGCCTCTCTTGAGCTAGAGCTTCCCATCTTAAAAATTCTTTTTTACTATTTAAGAAGCGATCTAAAAGCTTCTCAAGATCATCGATGTTATTCATGTATTCAGCAGCATTACCAAATACCCTCCAAGAGTTTTCTCCATCTAATATTACCGATATAACAGGTCTATTTAACAACATAGATTCAAATCCAACAGTAGAATATTTAGTAATGAATACATCACAAGCATTTAATCCATGGTATGGAAGCGAATGTTTGTCCAATAAAAAAGCATTAGCGGGAAGTGAGTAGGACTTTACTGCAGCAAGATTTGCGTTGGGATGCGGCTTAACAAGTAAGGCTACATTTTTATTTTGATTTGCAAAATCAAGAAGCTTATTAAAAAGGATGTGAATTTCACTAGCTGATATGTAGCCTCTTAGCGCATTTGAATAATCAAAAAGTATGTACAATTCGAAGATATTAGGAACACCAAGCTTTTTTAAAGACTCGGATTTAGATGTTTCAATCTGGAATTGCCGAATAGAATCATAACGCGCCTGGCCTACGACTGCGTTTTTTTCCTCAGGAATGCCAAGCTTTTCCACGTTAAAGGTTAATTGATATCGTCCACCGACAAGGTACAAATCTACCAAATCGAAAACTTCTCGGTAAGGCGTCTCGTACATTACCATTGATAGATAATATTTAAAGATCAGCGGCCTTTTATATTCTCTCAATGCATCGATAATCATCCTTCCCTCTGGCAAATCGTTAATTCCCCAAGGAGAAATAGCTAATGGCAAATTATTCTTAAAGTAGGTTTTAGCTGCTTGAGATATCCTCCATCTATTTCCCAATTCTGCCCATATAAAATGCCTAATTGAGAACCACAATAAATTACTTATGTCTACCCCTGAATACTCTAATTTCTTTTCAGAAAAAAACAAATGCTTATACTTTTTTGCCTTATACCATGTGTATATGATTTTAAAGATTGACTGAAGATAGCGGGTAAAAGAAAGGCTTTTTTCTAAGATGTCAATGTGAAAACTATTTTTTTTAATTTGCTTTACACCAACAGCAGCTCCCCAGCTTAATACAACTGGGGAATACTTCCCATCTTTTAACGAACTCATATTCGCTAAAAGATTATCTACATGTTTCTTTGAGGAAGAGCATAATTGGAAGACAACTTTATTGCTGTTTGAATATCCATCTTTGTATTTATAAGCAAGCACTTTCAACTGCAAAAATTGCAAAAAATAAAATGGTTCATACAGAAAAGTTCTACTAAGTAGAATACTCTTATTTAATAAATACCTAGGGTTGATTTTTTCCACTATGACTACCTTGGTTTTGAGAGCATTTGCAACAGCAACCAAAACATCATCCTCCCAAATCTTTATATTGCTCTTTATTAGAATAATTTCATCGCACTTCATTTTTACTATTAAATCCTGATACGAGTCAATTAATAATAAGAGATCTTGAACTCGCTGAGATGTATATCCTCCTTCTACATGTCTATTAAAGTATAAAAGTGTAATTGGAAATCCAAATTTCAAATCACTTATATTTTGTAGCCAATTATTAATAACTCCATTAATGCTCAGAACATCTTTAGCAACAGTAAAAAAAGCGCTTACTTTTTCAATAAAATAAACAGCTTCGACCCAATCATATTTTTTACATAAATTTCTAATATGAATATCTTCTGTTGCTAAACTATAAGCCACAGAAGCGTCAGGCTTAAAAGATCTTATCCAGTGATTAAAGAGCTGGCCGTTATCTCGGCAAATGACTAAATTCCTTTTTTTCATTCTATAAAGCTCAATATGCAATTACTGTGCAAGGGGCTCCATCAGATTTGGCAATTTGAAGAGGCAGAATAATCACTGTATCAGGCGAAGTATGCAAATGCTCCAAACGCATATCTTCTAACAAAAGAATATCACTATCGATTAAGAATTGCAAATGCGCTTTCCTGCCTTCAGGCCGATCCAACTTACTTGTCATTGATATCATGTCAAATCCAAAAACCCGCAATAATGGAAACCTTTTTCGAAATAACACAGCTAAGCTACTGGGAATAACAGGCTGTTCTTTCCAGTATCGCTCAGATGAGCGATATGTACCAAATCCACTCTTCCAAATCAGCAAATTAATATCTTCTTCTAACTGGGAAATTTTTTTTGGGATATCCTCAATTGAACCAGAAATAAAACCAACTTTGCTAAATATCCAGAAGGCTGCAGGATAATCACTACTGGTTTTTCCGTTCAAATTAAAATGATAGGGAAAGTCTATATGAGTTCCGATGTGATTAGGAAAATTCAAAATAAGACTATTTGCTGTATCTCCATTTTCAATGGCACTTTTTTTCTTTTTTGAAAAGGCTCCTATTTCTCCTCCATACACTGGAGTAGACTCATCTAATGAATAAGATAAATAAAGTGGTTCTTTCAATTTTGAAATTTTAATGAATATTCCAATATTAAATTCTTCAACGAGTCATCAAAATCCAAAAAAACTTTGCTTAGTTTACCTGGGCCACTAGTTAGAATAGACCCAAGTTTATTCCCTTTATTTTTCTTGTCTTTGGATAAAGCGAGTATATATTTCTCAATATTACTTTGATCAAACTTAAATTTCGGCATATTCTTATTCAGAATATTGTGCATTTCAAAAAACACATCTTCAGAGATCATCCCACGTGACATAGATATGAAATTTGCTAAATCCATGCCAATCGATATAGCTTGCCCATGTTGAATCTTATATTGTGAAATCGCCTCTATAGCGTGCCCAAATGTATGGCCGTAATTAAAAATGTGTCGAATAGAAGTATCAAATTCATCTATTTGAATAATATTTTTCTTAATTCTTAAACTGTGTTGAATAAAATATGGCAACAAAGTTCTATTACTTAGAATCTGCTCGTATTGGGCAGATACTTCTTTTGCAATTTCAATACTTTCTGAGAGGAAATAATGAAGCATTTCACCAATTCCAGATTTGATTTCATTTTCCGTAAGGGTATTTAAAAACCCTGGATAAATGTATATTTCAGAGGGTGGGTTAAAAGTGCCAAGTAAATTTTTAAACTGATCAAAATTGATAGAACTTTTACTGCCAATACAGCTATCACACTGAGCCAACAATGTTGTAGGAAAGAAAAACCAATCCAATCCTCTGAAAAGAATAGAGGCAATGAAACACGAGATGTCTTGTGCAATTCCACCACCTATCACAATTAGCCTATTATTTTTTCTGATATTAAGCTCGATCAAACGACGGATTAACTCTTGTGAATACTCTAGTGTTTTATTTTCTTCTTTACATTCGATGATTATAAACCTGCTTTTTTTAAAAACACAATCAAGTTCGGTGGCAAAATATTTGCTAATTTTTTCATCAACTACAAACACATTATCCTCTTCATTAGCAATCTTTGTAATTTGCTTTACTAAATCATCAATAAAATTGACGGTATAAAATTCCTTCACCCTTGAATTTATGATAATAGAATCAAACATTTGTAAATCCTCCATCTACTATAATATTCTGTCCTGTAAGATAAGTATTGAGATCGCTTAACAAAAAGACAGCTACATTTGAAATATCTTTTGTACTTGCCATTCTTTTTGTTGGGATCGCATCAGTTAACAACTCAATCTCGCTTTGTGAAAGATTCTTTTTTGTAAGATCTGTCATTACAAATCCAGGAGATAATGTGTTAACCATGATATTGTATCTTGCGAGATCGTTTGATATACCAATGGTTAGTCCGTTTAATCCAAATTTTGTTGCAGAATAGGCAGCTCGTTTTTCTTTACTAATCTTACTAAAGATAGATGCCACATTAATAATCCTACCATGATTTTGCTCAATCATTTTTGAAGATACGGTTTTAATTATTTGCAATGGAGAGGAAAGATTAACAGCTAGCATATCATCCCAGTCTGTCATTTTGATATTATTCACCGCATTTAATCTATTAATACCAGCATTGTTAACAAGACCATCAATTCTTCCTAAATCATGCAAAATAGCACAAAAATTTTCTAGGCTTTCCCTCTTCAACAAATCGACACAATAGTATTTTACCTTTTTTTTCTCTAGGCTTGCCAATTCATTAAGTTCGCTAATTTGATCAGGGTTCGTTCCTGTTAGGACTAAATTAGCACCTAATAAAGAAAGATCATCTGCAATTTGCCTTCCTATTCCCCTAGTAGCGCCCGTCACTACTATTGTTTTATTTGAGAAATCCAGGTTCATTAGATTAGTTTATCTTCTTGCATAATGTGATACTGCATCCATGTAACTATAATATGGTTTATAACTAAATGTAAATCTTCTACAGGCGCATATTCACCTTTGGGAGATTCTACAAGAATTGAAATATCGGCAATAGCTTTTAATTTTCCACCGTCAAAACCTAACCAACCAATTACTGATCCTCCCTGTCCTTTGAACCATTCTGCAGCCTCTACAAGATTAGGTGAATTTCCACTGGCTGATATTGCTATTAATTTATCTCCATCTCTAAAATGGACTTTCAACTGATCTAAAAATATATTGTTATAGGTACTATCATTACCAATTGCAGAAATAACTGATATATTATCAGTTAAGGCTAAGGCCCGATATGCCTTATTATATTTTTTGTTTGTTTTTTTAAGGACAGCGAGTCCAAAATCATTTCCAATATGAGAAGCTGTTGCAGCAGAACCTCCATTACCAATTATGAAAATGGTATTTCCGTTTTGCCTAGCTTCTTCCAATTGCTTTATGCATTCTGCCACTTTTGAATGATCAAGTTTCTGTAGCAATGTAATTAGATATGAAACATAGCTTTTACTAAATTCCAAAGGGTCAAGCCCCTTTTCATGATAAATTTTGTCTAAATTGTTCATAATAGTTATTGATTAGGATTTTTTATATGATACTGCTTTTGCCAGTTTTCATCATTATAATAGATATTAAATACAAGTTTCATTGTTTCCAGTGCATCATCACTGGTTCCGAATTCTATATCTTTTCCATATATAACAGCATCCGCAAACTCAAATATTTCATCCCGCCATGAATTGTCATTCAAAAATTTAATCGTTCTGGTTTCAGTTTGCCCATTACTAGACTCCTCATCACGCTTTCCAATAACTATTCTTTCTTCGCCATAGCTTTTGGAACCAGACAATATTCCATGTAATTCTATATAACCTTCAGTTAGTGATATTTCTAAATTGAATTTATGTTGCCACTGAGTAGCACTTGAGTTTAACATAGCAACCCTGCCATGCTTATCCTTCATTAATGCATATGCATTATCTTCAACATCATGCTTCCAATAATCATTTGAAATAAAACTTTTTACCTCAACGAAATCACCGCAAAAAAGCCTCATTAGATCTACCATATGAATACCTTGATCTAAAAGAATTCCCCCGCCTGCAAGTTCTCGTTTCGAACGCCATCCGCCGGAAAATGGAATAATTTGACTTTTCCCATACACACCTCGGAGGTTGATAATTTCACCCAATTCCCCTGATTGTATTAGTTTAAGCGCCTCCCTAACAGAATCGTGATATCTATGATTAAACCCATATTTTAACTTACACT
>Ga0074193_1002985_pt1 | contig 13583 bp, 13 predicted proteins | sample EPASupsiteHSE605_FD_64523 | JGI IMG/M metagenome (GOLD analysis project Ga0074193, IMG submission 64523) | Bioremediated contaminated groundwater from EPA Superfund site, New Mexico - Sample HSE6-05 | ecosystem: Environmental > Aquatic > Deep subsurface > Groundwater > Contaminated ... | reverse complement strand
TCTATAAAAGGCGCCAAAAGAAGATGAAAATGAAGAATTCACAGCAAGACGAACTTAATGAAATGAAGTTCGATGACCCGGACAAGTAAATCAAAAGAACGCGGAAAACGGAGTCTGTGTTCCATGAAGCCGGGAAAGATTTTAAAAATTGCCTTTAGTATGGTCAAAGCCAATAAGCTGAGGAGCTGGCTGACTATAATAGGGATAATAATAGGCATTGCCTCGGTAATGGCAATTGTCACTACAGGGGAATATTTCGAAAAAGAGGTAACTGAAACTCTGGAAGGCTTCGGTGGTGATATCATTACAATCGTAGCCTCGACACCCTTCCAGGTAACCGACGAAGAATTCACAGTAGCGGATTCGGAAAATACGGACAGCAGTACGGACGGAAGTTCAGAAATTTCGGGAGATTACTCGGAGACAACTACAGAGACCGTAGAGACTGAAGAGGAAACTCAGAATAATGAATCCAACCCTATTGAGTTTGAACAGGAGACGGAATCTCAACTCACAAATATGGATGTACTTACCCTGCGCAGCATTCCGGCTATTGAATATATCAATGTTAATGTTGACAAAGGCGCAGAAATGAAGATCGGAGGCGAGAGTACTACTGTCTGGATCCAGGGTGTGGACCCAGCTGTCTGGTCTAAAATCTCAAAAAAAGAAGTAGAGCAGGGTCGAATGCTGGAAACCGGAGATCGAAATGTTGTGGTTCTTTCAAATGAACTCGCAAAGAAGACTTTCAAGAGGGAAATCAGGCTCAACGAGATGGTTCTATTAAACGGTAAGTCATATCGGGTAATCGGGATTCTGGCAACGGGTAGTGGGCTTCTTGGAGGCCTTACAGGACTTTTCGGAAGTAGCCTATATATGCCTTACCAGGATGCATATTCTCTGCCCAATAACGAGGACGTTTCTGAGACAGAAACGGACGACTACAGCACCACGTATGTCTATAGCACAATAGAAGTCAAACTCAAAAAAGATGCAGATTATGAAGCAGCCCTTAAAGAAATCGAACGCAAAATGAGGCTCTCGAGAAAAGTTACCGAGGATACCCAGGATTTTTATGTGAATTCTCAAAAAGAAGCAATTGATAGCACCAGGAAGATGATTAACGGTCTTACCGCATTCCTGGCGTTTATTGCAGGTATTTCTCTCCTTGTAGGTTCTACAGGAATTGCAAATACGATGTTTACGTCTGTCCTTGAGAAAACTAAAGAGATAGGGATTATGAAAGCCATAGGAGCAAAAAACCAGGATATAATGCTGATCTTTCTTTGCAATTCCGCAATGATCAGCCTTGTAGGCGGAATCATAGGTATTCTCCTTGGCACAGTTGCAGTACAGGCAGTTCTTTTCTTCATATCTATAAAAATGAATGCTCCCTTCGAATTCGCCCTCAGCTTTAAAGCTACCTTTATTTCGACCTTAGTTTCCATAGTTGTAGGACTGATTGCAGGTCTTGTGCCTGCAAAAAATGCATCTGAACTGAAACCCGTGGATGCACTGAGATATGAATGAAAGATTAGAAAAGATGCCTTCCAGAGATCATTTCATCTGAAAGGTTGTCTAAGAAAGTAATAGAGAATAGAAAGGAGAAAGGAACAGAGAAAGAACAGAAAAAGCAGGGAAAGAATAGAGAAAGAACAGAAAAAGCAGGGAAAGAATAGAGAAAGAACAGAAAAAGCAGGGAAAGAATAGAGAAAAAATAGAGAAAGAATAGAGAAGGGATACAGAAGGAGGTGGTTACAACTCAAGAATATATTTCTTGAATAAGTATAAAGAATTATATGAAAAACTATATATAGGATCTAAAATATGAGAGGCAGTGGATATAGGAGATAAAATGGATAGTATTAAATTATTCAAAAGAGTCACTGATAGCATCAGTATAATCTTTCTTTATATACTACTGCTGGCTTTAGTTATGGGAATGATAAAGACCTTGCTGGATATCCGTCTCATTATTTTTGAGTCTCTCGAAAGCGGATTCAGTCAAATGGTAACAAGTGTACTGACGGTTTTTATTGTAATTGACCTTTTCAAAGCTTTTGTTGATTATCAGGAAAATGACAGGATCAGGCTTACGGACATCACAGATGCCACAATATTTATAGTCCTGCGTGAAATCGCAGTCGGCCTTTATTCAAAGGAATTCGGATATGAATTTATTTTAAGTCTTGCGGCATTACTATTTGTACTCAGTATAATGAGAGTGCTTGCTATCAAATATTCTCCGGCAAAATCTCGGGCTCCCGGATCTTATACCGCTGTACAGAGTGAAGGACAGCCTGCAAAGCAGGGCGTTAGTGCCGTCTTAGATAAATTCAAAGCTGCCTCTGAAAGTAATTAACTTCTTTTTTAAAACGCTTGATTAGTTCATATTTACTTGAATTTCCATTCTGTCTCAAGACGACAGAGTAAAACACTTTTCCTTTTTTGATTACACATGTAAGGAAAAAATCGAAATAAACTTTGGATGCTTAGATTAAGAAAAATAATAAAGTTATCAAGGTAGTAAAACTGTAAAGCTAGTAAAACTGTAAAGCTAGTAAAACTGTAAAGCTAGTAGATTAGTAAAGATAGTAAATTAATAAAGCCAGAAAAGTTCAAATGAAAATGCATAAAGTCTAGTGCTGAAATAAAAAAGCTTTAAACATTTCTTTAGTATAAGATGTTTAAATGAAAAAGAGTATGCAAAATCTCAGTATCGAAAAAACAGGTATGAAGCCTGTTATCAGGAAGATCTACGATTGTCTTCTTACTTCTTATGGTCCTCAGGGCTGGTGGCCTTTAACCGATCTCCGTGAAGCCGGGGGGACAAATCCCACAAAAACCGGCTCTATCCAGGGATATCATCCTGACGATTATACCTACCCGCAAACCAGAAGCCAGCAGTTTGAAATCATCTGTGGGGCCTTGCTTACGCAAAACACTAGCTGGATACAGGTTGAAAAGGCTCTTCTGAACCTTAAAGATCTCCTCGGCCTTCAACAGATACACTCCTTTTCCCCTGAAGCAGTTCTCTCCCTTGATAAGGAAATCTTAAAAGAAGCTATCAGGCCTGCAGGGTATTACAACCAGAAAGCAGTACGTCTGAAAAATCTTGCCTGCTGGTTTTCGGAACTTGGAGCTCGAATTCCTGCACGTACAGAGCTTCTTTCTTTAAAAGGCGTTGGCCCTGAAACTGCCGATTCGATCCTGCTCTATGCCTTTAAACAGCCTTCATTTGTTGTTGATGCCTACACTAAAAGAATAGTAACAAACCTGGGCCTTGCTGATGAGAAGGCAAGTTATAATGAAATCAAAGCTCTGTTTGAAGAAAACTTGCCTGAAGATCTGATTGTGTACCAGGAGTATCATGCCCTGCTCGTGGAGCACGCAAAGAGATATTATCAGAAAAAAAGCATTCAAATTAACGATGTTATGCTAGAGAATATATTATAGCTAGAGAATATATTATAGCTAGAGGATAGATTATAGCTAGAGGATAGATTATAACAATAACATATTTTCAATGAGATCAATTAAGACTCGTTGGCATATTATTCCACTTTTTTAAAAACTCTGGTCTTGCTTTGTTTAGCGATTTTTTAAGTCCAATTTATGGACAGTATCACATTATCCAAAAGTTTATATTTTAGGCAGTTTATAGTAGTTTATAGTAATTTGTTGTGATACTATGGACGAAACAGATACAACGGACTTATATGCCTGTGCAGATAGTGAAATAGCACTGAACAACAAATGTATTGAAGTCGATTACAACGAGATCTTCGATAACAGCAAACTTTGCGATTGTGGCTCCGAGCTAAACAATGACACTGCCAGAGTTGTGCTTAAAGCAATTGCTCGGGCATCTGAAAAATCGCCAGCGACTGGCATTGAAACCGTACATATGCTATGTATCATGAAAACAGGATGTAAGAAATGTGGAAGGGAATATATAACAGAGTCCACAAACTCTATAGAAGAACAAATACAGACTGAGTTCAGCGACTGCAAATATCGGATGTGCAAAACGTTTGACAAATACCTGGATCGTAGTGACATTGATAAACGATATGAACTAAAATATATTCGCCGTGATTATACACCAGCTGCCAAGAACGAGCCTGCACAGTTGGGTACTACGACGGATTTACATTCAGAACCTACCCCTAAGACTATTTTGTCCTGAATTCTCATGAGCTTTCAGGATCAGTTTAGTGATTAGGTATTCAACTGACTGTTCCGAATACGAAATTTAAAAATCAAAAGTTCAAAAATCAAATTTTGAGTTTCAGGATAGCTTTCTATTGGCTTTCTATTGGCTTTCTATTGGCTTTCTATTGGCTCTCTCCATTAGTTATTCGATGTTATTCTAAAATTTAATGCCCCCCAAAAGTCCTCATTGTAAATGAATAGTAAATAAATTCTATACTTTTGTACATGTTGTAAGGACATACTTTGGAAATTCTTTCGAGCTCAAGTTTAAAATATTAATTGTTTAATTAATAGAAATAAAACGGAGTTTTTTTATCATGCAGTCATCTTTGAAAATCGGGAATATAATGGACATACCTATCAAACTGGACACATCATTCCTTCTGGCACTTCCGATATCTGCATATTTTTTCGCGATCAATTCACAGCCATATGGTTTTGCAGGAATTGAGCCAACAGCAGTTAGATATGCTCTTTCTACTCTTTCTGCCATCTTCCTTTTTGTCTCAGTACTTTTACATGAGCTGGCACATTCCTATCTTGCAAAACGTTATGGAGCAAACATTGACAGCATCACTCTTCTCCTCTTTGGAGGTGTTGCCTCTATGGAAATCCCAAAGAAACCCGAACAAGAAGCAAAGATAGCTTTCGCAGGGCCTTTAACGAGCCTCATAATAGGGTTTGTCTGCCTGTTCACATACAATTATATAATATCCTCTGACTCTGCGTTTGCTCAAAACTCCATATATCTTATTATCTGGGTTCTCGGATCAATGAACGTACTGCTTGGGATCTTTAATTTACTTCCCGCTTTTCCTATGGATGGTGGCAGGATACTTCGTTCATTTCTCGCCAGGAAAATGTCCTACGTAAAGGCTACTCATAGTGCAGCTTCCATCGGAAAATTTATTGCTATTCTCATGGCAATTTATGGAATTTATGTAGGTGGTCTATGGTTTCTCCTGATCGCTTTTTATATTTATGGCAGCGCATCTAATGAGGATCGATTTTACTCAGAATTAGATAGATCTGTGTGATATTTAGTTAGGAGTTGACGGATTTTGTATTAAGCCTGGAATATACGTGTTGGGCTAGCTGAAGGTTAGATCATGTATTCAAGGCCTCACAAATATCCCAGGGCAATAATTTCGGCCGACATGATGTTGGTTATATCTCGATCTATGACCTTCAGGATAACCACAGAATAATAATAATCCTCTTGACGTCAAAAAAGCCTTCAGTATAGAAACATTTCAAATTGATAAACAATTCATTTAAATAGTTATCAGAAAAAAGCAGCTATTCAAAATGCCCATTTCTTAAGATTTAAGATTTAAAAAAGGTTTTTCGGGAAAAAGAATCTAGCTACCTGCGAAACTTCGAATGAATTTATATCTGTATGGAAGTTTTCGCTGTATGTTACTTCTTTATCCGATTTGGACACCTACGAGTTTGGTGTGCAAATACTTAACTAAGCGGCTAAATATTCAGTTAAATTCTGAAATACTCAGTCCGATTTATTATTTCTCAGTTAGTCCTTTTTGTCGTTGTACGGTGTTTTGTGATTTCTATTTCTTTAATTTCTGCTCGAAAGGCAGCAAGCTCATTATACGAGCTTTATTTCATACCAGTCCGAAAGTTCCGCATCAAGAACTCCTTCATGGACCATCTTCTCGATCTCGTTTTCAACTTGTCCGTAAGTGAACTTATAGTCGTATGAGATTGCGGAGATGACATCCGGACTATGGCAGAATCTGTTCGGAAACGCTTCATTGAACATTGCTACGTTTTCGAGGATCAAATTCCTTAGTCTTTCCATTTTTTATCACCTCTTCTTTATTCTGTTTAGTGTATTTCTTCATTCGGGTTCGATTTCTCTTTTCCTCAACCACTATATTTGCGCATCGAATATATATAGATTGTCCTAATATACTATATAGTTGGAATATCTTTAGACTCGGATATGTTTCTATATATCCAAAGTTGACATGTCGAAATTGAAAACCTGAAACTTAAAACATTGACATTTCAGAACTAAAAGACTCAAAAACTAACGTTTCAAATCTACGTTATTTTTAAAAATGTGATCTATTCCAGAACTTAGATATTTGAAGGCAGTTAACTAAAAGTAATAAAAAAATCAGGAGACTTGAGCAGATTAAATGAAGTACAAGATAGAGTTCTTTTAGGGCTGTAATTGCCTGTAAATCCGCTTCCTGTAAATCCGCTTCCTGTAAACTCGCTTCCTGTAAATCTGACTGTCTGCAAGTCTAATTACCTGTAAATCCAGTTGTCTGCAAATCCAATTGTCTGCAAATCCAATTACCTGTAGATCTAACTGCCTGTAAACCCAGTTGATCTACATTGATATCCGATCTGGCATTTACCCTATCAGTTTTATTGCCTCAGCCAGATCTTCGGCAATCATTTCCCTTTTTGATTTTTCAATCAGGTAATTCTGTCCTGTCTGTACATATGAGGGAAAAACTCGCCTGCCCTGATAGTAAAATTCACTTTTTCGGATTTTGTATGTCGAGCCGGTAGGAATTGTGTTTTTGCCGGTCTGACTCTTGCTGATATAGTTGAAGGCCTTTATCGCAACGTCTCCCATTAACATATAAACCTCAATATTGGGAAACAGGAGAAGTTCTTTTTCTAGAATCAGGGAGCAATTTTTGATTGTTGCAGCCGAGACTCCGTACTGTGTCTTTGGGCATTTAATCGCAGTTGTGAGGTAAAAACCCAGATCAAGAATCTGCTGTATACTATTTACCGACATACCTGCATCACGGAAAGCCTGCAATGTCGTTTTCAAGTAAAACGGCTCTCCAGGAGCATAAAAGTAATCTTTCGGATTTTCAGGAGGGGCTTCGGAAATCATAATCACTTTTATTTTTTTGGCGTCTATGTCCAAAGCAGGCACAAGATACCCACTTTTGTTGACTTCGGAACAGTAAAATTCCTTGCATTCAATATAATCGGCAGGACTCATTTAGGTTCACCTTGACTTGATCCTATTGAAAGATAACTGGTACTGGCAGGGCGAAGAAATATTGAAATTTGATATGTCTCTGCAGGTATGTTAAACTTAGGGCGCTTACACACCGAAATTTTACAATTGGGCTTAATTGGAAAAAATCTCATAAAATAATTGCGGGAGCTTTTGCAGTTACTCTTATTTTGGTGGTTCTTTCTGAAAAACAGCAGCATTTTGCCTGCTAAGTGTGTGTTTGAAGATAAAGAACAAATCGACAACGACCATTAGGTGAACTAAAGGAAAATAGATTGGACAGAAGGAAAAACGCAAGCTTGAGAATTTTACTAATTAAAGTTTAAATGAGTTTAACGGGAGGAAGTTATTAAAGGAATGATTAGATAAGTCACCAAAACAAAAGAATAATTAGATAAGCTACCAAAAGAGTTTTCAAAAATCGTGTGATGATAAGCCCTTTAGATTTTTAAGTGATCCATAAGGCCTGGTCCAATTTAATGTAGTTTAGTTCTGTACTCAGTTAAGTTATTACTCAGTTAAGTTATTACTTAGTTAAGTTATTACTTAGTTAAGTTATTACTTAGTTAAGTTATTACTCAGTTAAGTTATTACTCAGTTAAGTTATTACTTAGTTAAGTTATTACTTAGTTAAGTTACATACCTTCTTTGTACGTCTTCTTTATACACCGGGACTTGACCCTATGGACCAATTATAGTTATGTAAATAATGGTATAATAAGACAACGATGTAAATTTATTTTTTAACGGTACTGCGAAAAAAGTGCAACCTAATTTAGAGGCTTGGTTTATAGCTACGAGTAAGCTGGGCAAGCTATTTAAAAAGATAAAGATAAATTCGGCAAACTGCCCATAATGAGGGCAGACATGCCTGATAAAACGAAGTACTATCCTGATCCGAAACCTGATTAATTACCTGATTAATTACCTGACCAGAACTTACCAGCTAGATTTATTCGGATATTAACAACAAAGGGCATTAACACATTCCCAGAGCCGTAAAAAGTTTCTTTAAATCTGCTTTTGATTTCTCAACAAAAATCCCTCTTGTTCCCGAAATCATGACTGCCCAGTCGCCGCCACTGTACATCCAGTTTTGCTGAGGTACCCAGTTCATCTTATAAAGCTGCGTATAAGCACTTGCAAGAGCATCAAACATCATATTCACCGTTCCGCAGAACTTGGCAGTCATCTCAGCCATTTCTTTTGGCATTGCATCCCTGGACTTATACTCCACAAGCTTTCCTTCGGGACTGAAAATTCCGGCTGCCATTACCCCGTCAAACTTCAAAAGTTCATCTAACGATAAATTGCATTCCTGTCCATCCATATACTAACCCCCAACTAAACTCGGCATATGCCGATCAACTGTTTATACCCTAACTATACTGTGAATTTATACTATAACTATACTGAATTTATGTCTGTGAGTTATTCACTAAGTCTGGGAATTTTTTCAAAATTTCTGTTTCATCCCTTTAATTCCTTCCAAACCTGCAGGCTTTTTCCCGGACCTGCGTATGAAACCAGTTACTAAGTAACGATTCCTTCATACCTGGTTTTTGTGTAAAGGGATTATTAGAAGTACTGGTATGATATTATATAAAAATATCAAATTAAAAAATAAACCAGAAGAGATAGAATGCAAACGGACCTTCCAAGCGGACCTTCCAAGCGGACCTTCCAAGCGGATCTTCCACAAACATTTCCAAAAAATAACCTTTTTCATTATTGTTTTTTGGGCAGTGCTTGAAAAATTTTAAATTGTTATTTCAACTGAAACTTCGAGAAAATGGATGCTGGAAATTTCAATGACAGCAAAAGGTGGAAAACTGTGGATATCTCAAAAGTATATGTTTGAGCAAGCAGGACAGTTTTCAAAAGACCTTATAAGAATTAGAGACAATACTAAATTAGAGACAATATTAATGCTTATCCTGGGGAGTGATTAGCATGGTAGAAGATGAGCAATTATATAACGAAGTCAGGGAAGTTGTTAGTGCTATTCCGATGAAGATTGGCTTTGAGAACATAGATGGAATTTCTGAGTACGTTACAAAGCGCGTTTTAGTTGGATATGCAATTGTCAGGTATATAGTAAAAGAAAAAGAATTAGACAACAGGGAGTATACGAAGACGTTTGTTAAATCAAATCCTGTTTATCAAGACGGTTCAGGTAGTAATACTTACGGTGTTGATACCAATATAGAAAATGAGGAAACTGTAATTGGTGTTGTACAACCTACACGTCCCACGTATGGGATTTTTGGGTTAATGCCTCTTGATGACCTATCACTCGAACAGCTTGCTTCACTTTCGTTTAGTCACTTTGGTGAAGACATGTTTTTGGGATTCGAATATGAAGGTACTGAACATCCTGAATGGATTAGCATGCTTCGTGAAAAGTGGATAGAGATAATATACGAACATGAAAAGGAACGTGAGCTGTGGGGTGAAGTAAAAGGATAATGAACAAAAAACTAAAAAATAATTTGAAGGTTTAGAAACTAAACAAGCCTCAGATCTTGCTTTAGATATCTATGAAACATTTTATTTAATCTGTACTTTAATGTCTGCCAAGCTCATCGATTAGCATAAGAAAATCAAGCTCGATATCTTCTGATTTCAGCGTGACTAAACTATAGCGAAATACAAAAGTGTATTTACCTCGCAGTTATCTCAGGTTCAAATGGCTCAGTAACAATTTTGGACGTGCATAGCTGGTTCAATTCATAAAGAAGATCAGAGTATGGTTTCAGCCCCGTTATTTAGAAGTACTGGGCTACTTTTCGATGACCAGCATAAACATGGGACTGGAACGATATTTCACCTTTTCCTTTTCGTCGTAAACCCGGTCTCCAATATCCATGTCGCAGGAAATCTTTTTATAACCAAGCTCTATCAAAGTGTTGAAATTCCACTGGGGCCTGCGTCTTCGGCACATCGGCATACTTTTTCTGTAATCAATCATGTCAGCAGTGTAGGAAGAAGGAGCTTCACCAAACAATTTTTCGTACTCCTTTTGGTCCTCTTCATATTTCTTCATGGCTGCTTCATCGAATAATCTTAAGTTCCAGTTGGCATCAAAAATGATAATTTTACCGTCAGACTTTAAAACTCTTTTCCATTCCTGGTATGCTTTTGGAGCATCGATTAGGGTCCAGGTGACGTTTCTACTGATTATAAGGTCAAAGCTTTCGTCTTCAAACTCCAGATCTTGTCCGTCGGATACACGAAAGTCGGCTGTGATACCTGCATTTTCTGCATTTGCCTTTGCTTCATTGACCATAGCCTCGGTACAATCAATTGCAGTCACTCGATGTCCTGCTTGAGACATGATAATAGCAAAAAAACCTGGGCCGGTGCCCACGTCAAGAATATCCATTTTGTCAGTTTTCCCGGCATTTTCAAGGATGATATCCGTCCAAACCTTTTTTTTAAAGCAGTTTAACTCCACTTTTATTAAATTGCTGTAGTTACTGGAACTATCCGTCCAATTTTTAATCAGTTTTTGTTTCGGGTCCATCGCCATCAACTCTACTTTATTTGTATAAGCAGACACGCCACAAAGGTAGCAGCGTATCTGCCTATAAAATATTTTTAATCTTATTGTTTTACATCGAGTTTTTGCCATTCTATAGGCGCGTAGTTATTCACACCGATTTCAAATCCTTCTATTTTGTCTGTGTTGACAGCAAAGGAAGTAACAGGGTAATATAAGGGTATGGTGAGGGCTTCTTCACTGATATATTTGAATACCGTATCGTAATTCTTTTGCCTTTCAGTTTCGTCAACGCTGTTTAATGCTCTGGTAATATTGTTGTAGAGCCCTTCATCATACCACACCTTTGCGGCATTGCTGGTAGAAAGAATCGAGAACATCTCAAGCAATGAACCATGGGGCACCCACGAATCCGAAGATGTTCTCATCAGAGCGATGTCAAATGCTTTTGTATTCATCGTGGCATCTTCATATCCGTTTTTATCCAGAATGTTAAGATTTACTTTTATGCCCACGGAAGAATATTCAGATTGCACAAACTCTGCCAGTTGCTTCCATTCAGGGAATTCTTCTGTCGATAACACAAAGTTAAACTCCATCTTTTTTCCATTCTTTTCACGGATACCATCACCGTCTGTATCGACGTATCCGGCTGCTTCCAGTAATTGTTTTGCTTTTTCCTTATCATTGAAAAAACCATAGTTATTTTCCTGCGTAGTATAAGGGACACCTGTTTGATACAAACCATTGGCTTCTAAGCCAACGTTGTTGAACAGATTTTCCGCAATGCTCTTTTTGTTGATGGCATAGTTCATGGCCAAACGGACATTTTTGTCTTGAAATGCTTCTACATTCTGGTTAAAGGCAATAAAATGAGAACACATGGTTCTTTTTGTAAATGTTTCAAAGGAACTGGAGTTTTTCAGCTCTAAAAAGCTCTCCATGGGGATTTTTCCGATCAGGTCTCCACCCAGAATATCCACTTCGCCGCTTTGAAGCGCTAAAACTCTTGCTTGTCCATCCGGTATAACCTTAAATATAATGCGATCTACCTTAGGTTTTTCACCCCAGTAATATGGGTTTGGTACAAGGGAAAACTCCTGATCTTTTACATAGGATTCCAGCATCCACGGCCCGGTACCGACGGGTTTTGTGAAATTACCCTTATTATCTCCTGGAGCCTTCGTGATGGAAGACGGACTTAAAAATCGAACTGGTCTTGGGTAGGTCAGTTCTGTCAAAATAGGATAAGCTCCGTTTTTAAACACGATTTTTACCGTGTAGTTATCAATCGCTTCCATGCTCTCTACATTAACCGCCGTCAGGATGGAATGGCGATCATTGTTAACCCATCTTTTCAGATTAAAGATCACAGCATCTGCGTTGAAATCAGTGCCATCTGAAAATTTTACCCCTTTGCGGAGATTAAAGATATATGTTTTTCCGTCCGGTGAAATTTTCCAGCTTGTAGCAAGCTGGGGAAGAATCGTTCCGTTTCCTCCGTCTTCCACAAAACCCTCATAGATCATCTTGTATAGAAAATGTGGACCGTTATAGGTTGCTGCATCCAATTCATCCATAGCCCCGTCACGATAGATCGCCACGACAACTTCCTTTGCCTTCGACTTTTCAAGATCGTTTTCCGAAGAATTGTTTTTGCTGACAGCCGTAAGGATCAATGAAGCACAAATTAACAGTGCAAGCATGATTAATAAAGACTTATTCTTCATTTTCTTCCCTCTAAAAATTTTAGTCTCCAAAAATTTTAATTTAGCAATGATAATAAAGATGACAAGCAACTTCATGTCCGTCTTTCTGCGTCATTAAGTCTGGTTGCTTGGTTTTGCAAATATTTTGTGCATAAAAACAGCGATTTTGAAAAACACATCCTTTCTCAGGTATTTTTATTTCTTCTCCTTCTCTAAACAGCACTGTATTTTTTCTTCTTTTTTTTGGATCTGGGAAAAGAGTTGCTGCAAGAAGGGCTTTGGTATAAGGATGCTGTACATTTTCATTGATATTGGAGATAACTTCCACAATATTTCCCAAATACATAACGACAACTCGATCACAGATCTTGTTGACTGCTGCTATATCATGAGAAATAAATAAATAGGTTAGACCAAACTGCTGCTTCAAGTCAGTCAGAAGGTTTAAAATTTGTTTTTTCAAGGCATAGTCAATGCTGGAAACTGCTTCGTCGCATACGACAAATTCCGGATGCAGGATCAAGGCCCTGGCGATTCCGATCCTTTGCCTCTGACCGCCAGACATTTCATGACTGTATCTGGTCAAGTATGTTTCATTTAGCCCTACTTTCTCCAGCATGGAAACAATTTTTTTTTCTTTTTCCTCTTCGGGTTCGTTGCTATAATTGTTTAGGGGTTCACTGATGATCTGCTCTACCGTATAATACGGGTTAAAAGCATTGGTACTGTCCTGAAAAACCATCTGCATTCTGTTTCTGATTTTCCGCATTTGAGAAAATGAGTAATCTGTGATATCCTGCTCATTAAAAAGAATTCTTCCCTTAGTTGGTTGTTCCAGCTTTAAGATCATTTTCGCCAAACTACTTTTACCACAGCCTGATTCGCCTACCAGACCCAGAACTTCACCTTTTTTAATGTTTAAGTTCACATTATATACGGCGTACTCCTTCGGATTTGCTTTTTTGTGATAACATTTATAGACGCCTTTTATTTCGACTAAATTCACACTTTCACCCATTTCTTATTAAAAAACTGCATCCAGTAGAGATTTTGTATATGCGTGCTTTGGTGATTGGAACACCTCATAAACTGTTCCGCTGTCAACGATCTTGCCATCTTTTATTACGTAAACATCATCTGCCATCTG
>Ga0074193_1002984_pt1 | contig 13588 bp, 8 predicted proteins | sample EPASupsiteHSE605_FD_64523 | JGI IMG/M metagenome (GOLD analysis project Ga0074193, IMG submission 64523) | Bioremediated contaminated groundwater from EPA Superfund site, New Mexico - Sample HSE6-05 | ecosystem: Environmental > Aquatic > Deep subsurface > Groundwater > Contaminated ... | reverse complement strand
TTAACCCACAGGATATTGCTTTCATTGACGCTATTCGAGCAGGCGTCACCACTGTTATGACTGGTCCAGGCAGTAATAACGCCGTGGGTGGATTAAACCTAGTCATCAAAACTCATGGAACAATTATTGATCAAATGATCGTTAGAAGTCCAGCTGGCCTTAAAATCTCGCTCGGTGAAAACCCGATGAGTACTTATGGGTCCTATGGCAAGTGTCCAGTGACGAGAATGGGTATAACTGGCCTTATCAGGGACTTATTTATGAGAACGCAAGATTATTTGGAATTAAAAAAAATGGGCAAAATACAGAATAGGGATATACTGTTGGAATCAGTCATTCCTGTATTAACTGGCGATATTTCGTTACGTGCTCACGCTCATAGAGCCGACGATATTATTACTGCTGTCAGAATTGCGGAAGAGTTTAAGATTAATAAGCTCGTGATTGAACATGGTACAGAAGCCCACTTGGTTGCCGATTATTTAGTTGAGAGGAATGTCCCTGTTGCATTTGGCCCCATGCTTACTCCACGGATCAAGATGGAACTCAAGGGCAGAAATTATAATTCGGTCTTAAAATTAACCGAAGCAGGCATAAAAGTTTCCTTAATCTCCGATCACCCGTACAATTCCATTGATCAACTACGGACAGTGGCTGGACTTGCTATGTCGGAAGGCCTTCCCCAACTTGACGCGCTAAAATGCCTTACAGTCCATCCAGCAGAATTGTTAGACTGTAAGGCTCGATTAGGGAAGCTTATAAAAGGATTTGACGCTGATATTACCGTCTTTTCAGGTAACCCCTTTAATACTATGTCCAAAGTTATTATGACCATAATAAACGGAGAAGTAGTTTATCAGAAGGATTAATCCAATCCTTAATCAATTTTGAAGGTAAATCTCTTTTTATAATCACATTATACTAGGCTCACTGAAATAGCGACTTGAATTGGCCAAAATAAATAACGGATTCCGCAAAAAGTCAATTGGGTACAAGTCATCCCTTGCAGAAATAAGGGCCATAATCCTACCCACTTTAGTGGACGGGTCAATGGCTATAATCACAAAAGCATCTTTCTCAGTTGTTAAGGGATAGATTATATTATTTTTATTAAAAACATCAAGATAAGCATCCAAGGTAAGTACTCGAAAATCTTGATTACGCCAACGAATATCGTAAAGTTTAAAGGCTTGGTGAGCAACCAACGTCAAAAAAATTTCCTCGGTCAGATAGAGTTCGATTCCCATCATGTAACCTTTACTATCTAGATCATTCCAGTATTCGCAATGAAATGTTTTATCAACAGCCTCTCTGTATGTCTTAGTTGCTAAACGCATTTGACTCAAAGTTTGACCCATGCTTAGCCATTTAATTCTTGGAATGCTAAGACTGTTAACATCATAGTAAAGAGCAATATCACTTTTATCGAGGGTATACTCGTCAGTTGTTTCATTAGGCATAAGGTAGATATAGCCCATTTGCACGTTATTATCGCAGGTAATAAGCAAGGAACATCCCCCCCTAAGCTTTATATTCTAGTCTAATGATTATTTAATATATTAATTCTGCGTAGCTGTAGATTTTCCTCTATCTCAACTAATACAATATTCGACATTCATTGACACCTTGGAAAGGTTAAGAAATACAAAAACTGGCGAGCATTACGCTGCTTGCAAAGTTTGAGCATTTCTTCACCAAGAACAGGATTCTTAATTAGACGAGCAACCTTCAACTATGTTATGCTTAATTGATCTAATACTACGTAAATACTGCTAAAGGGGTATTTTGATGCCGCGCTTTAATCTCTCTGAACAGATAATTCTGGATCTAGCAGATAATGATCGTGTCTATAAAAAAGGCTTATCCTATTTCATAGCGGGTAGAGTCATTAATTTCACCTTCTCACCCGATAAAGGCCTAGTTAATGCTTCTGTCGTGGGTGGTTTGCGTTATATTGTACAGCTTACCTTTGGGCGAGACAGCTCTATACGCTCTTATCGCTGCACATGCCCAGCCTTTACCGACCATCCTGGTGCATGTAAGCATGTCATTGCCGTACTAAAAGCTGCCCAGCAAAAACTTCCAACGGCCTGGCCAGTTCCAATAGCTCAGAACCGCGTCATAGATGAAATCCTAGCCGTATTCGCCAATCATCCTCAGGAGACCCTGCTTGATAAGTTAACCTTGAACGTGGAACTAAAAACGTTATCAAGCTACCGGCCTTCTACACAATTAGAACTTAAACTAGGTCTTCAGCGCCTCTATGTGGTTAAGGACATCGGACAATTACTGAAAGCTCTAAAAACAGGTCGATCGCTGGAATTCGGTAAACAATTTACATTAGAACCAACGAGACAGACCTTTCTTGAGGAAGACCATGCTGTCATTACCATGCTTCAGGAAATGTTTGAACAGCATACAGCCTTAACGGAAATGCAGGGTCCTTATTATTCCACAACGGTTTTAAACCAAAAGTCGTTACCTTTAACGGGCTATTACCTCACCAGGTTCTTAGATGCCTTAGGGGATAAAGTGTTTCTCTGGGGAATCGGCTCTTTCCCTCCAGAACCTACCCGGATTATCCGACATGGATTACCCATTGAATTCTCCCTACAGTCTCAAGGCCAAGATCTCGCTTTAGCCTTAGAAACTGACGAAGTCCCCCTTCAACTTACGACCGACGGTAGCTACTACGCGTACCAACATAAAATCTATCAAGTATCTCCCACACAAAAGGACCTACTCCCCCCGATTATATCTGCACTACGCAAAGGATCTACGACCCATATTGTTATTCCCTCAGCCCAGAAAGAGTTTTTCGCTTCAGAAGCATTGCCTCTAATCGGGAAACTAGGTCCGATTTCTGTTGACCCTTTGCTAGAAGACAAATTTAGCCATGAGAGTTTACAGGCCAAAATCTATTTTGATCGCGCGTCCGAAATGGGCATCACCGCCCGCTTAGAATTTCACTATGGCGAAATTGTCATTAATCCGTTTGCTTCAACACGGGAAGCTGGCAACGATTCAGGCGATAGTGATGTCATCCTGATCCGCTCTGCCGAACAAGAACGAAATATATTACGTATTCTTGAACAAGCAGATTTTATGGTTTCCAAAGGGAAAATCCACCTTGAAGAGGATGAGAAAATCTTTGAATTTACGGTTAACTGGCTTCCCCAACTTCGAGACCTTGCGGAACTCTATTATTCTGATCAATTTAAGCTTAAAATTCGAACCGCAACCTCTTTTTCTGGTCATGTTCGACTAGATGAAACTCTGGACATCTTAGAGATATCCTTCCAATATAATGATATCCCCCAAGACGAATTAGCTAATATTTTTGAATCCCTCCATTTAAAGAGAAGATACCATCGTCTCCGGGACGGCTCATTCCTTGATTTGAACCAGCCCGAATTGACGACAGTTGCAGAACTCCTTGATAACCTAGATCTTAGAGCTGATGATCTAAACAAGAAGCTACTTAATTTGCCTAAATTCAGAGCGATGTATATTGACAGTTTTTTGCGTCAGGCTAACCTGGCAGGAGTGCAACGCAATAAAGCCTTTAAGCAATTAGTTCAAAGCATTCTAGAACCCCAAGACGGAGAATTTGATATCCCCGAAGAGCTTCAGAATGTCCTAAGAGATTACCAGAAGACCGGTTTCAAATGGCTTAAAACTTTAGCATCGTTTGGGTTAGGTGGTATCCTAGCTGATGATATGGGGCTGGGTAAGACATTACAAGTTCTCTCCTTCATTTTATCAGAAAAACCAACCGCCAAAGGCCCTGCACTCGTCATTGCCCCGACCTCTTTGATCTACAATTGGCAAGAGGAAGCGAGAAAATTTACTCCCACCTTACGAGTTCTGGTTGTAGAAGGTACTCCCCAAGAAAGGCAGGCTCTCTTGACAGGGCTGGAAGAGCATTGGGACCTATTGGTAACTTCCTATCCCTTACTGCGGCGAGACATTGATGAATTTACTAAACTCGAGTTTTCCTACTGTTTTTTAGACGAAGCGCAACATACTAAAAATCCCCAAACACTGAATTCTAAAGCAGCCCAGCGGATTCAAGCTAAAGGTTATTTTGCTTTAACCGGAACACCGATCGAAAACTCGCTTTCTGAACTTTGGTCCCTCTTTAATTTTGTCATGCCCGGATATCTTCTCTCCCACCAAGAGTTTCGTAAGAAATATGAAATTCCAATTATCAAGGGTGAAGACCCTACAATTATTACAGAATTAAGCAGACATGCTAACCCCTTTATTTTAAGGCGTCTAAAAATAGACGTACTAAAGGAGCTCCCTGACAAGATCGAAACCCAACTCAACGCTCCCTTGACGGAAGAACAGAAGAAATTATACGTAGCCTATTTACAAGAAGCGAAAGGGAAGATCGCCCAAGAAATAGCCGCTGTGGGCTTTAACAAAAGCCACATGAAAATTTTAGCTGCTTTAACTAGGCTTAGGCAAATTTGTTGCCACCCTTCCATGTTCATAGAAAATTACACCGGTGAGAGTGGCAAAATGTTACTTTTACAGGAAATACTCGCGGACGCCTTAGACAGCGGCCACCGGATCCTTATTTTCTCTCAGTTCACAACTATGTTGGATATCATCCAGAGCTATTTAATATCCGAGAATATTGAACATTTCTATCTTTCGGGTTCAACCAAAGCTGCTGAACGTATGAACATGGCTAATTCCTTTAATTCAGGCCAAGGCACGGTCTTTCTGATTTCCTTAAAAGCTGGTGGTACAGGATTAAATCTAACCGGCGCGGACATGGTCATTCATTATGACCCCTGGTGGAACCCCGCTGTCGAAGACCAAGCCACGGATCGGGCCCATCGCATTGGGCAAAATAAAGCTGTCCAAGTGATTAAGCTTATTACCCAAGGAACCATCGAGGAAAAAATCAACGTCTTACAAGCTAGGAAAAAGACACTGGTTGATTCGGTCATTCAACCGGGAGAAACTATGCTCTCCAAACTAACTGAAAAAGAACTACGAGAGCTTTTTGATTTAACTTAAAACGAATTAAGATAAACAATTTGGATATGAAATTTCCCTTTAGCACTCCTAAGTTGAAAAAATCGTATAAAAAACCGTTCCATTAGTACCCGTTTTAAACTCGAAAACTGCTCCGTGCCTTTGCGCTATTCCTATAGAAATTGCGAGTCCAAGACCTGTTCCACTTTCTTTAGTTGTAAAGAACGGAGTACCTATTTTCTCTTGTATTTCTTGAGGAATTCCATTTCCTTGGTCCTTAATTGCTAGTATAACTTTATCCTCTTTTAGAAAGGTACTAATGATAACGCATCCCTGTTCCGAGGTGGCGTCCAACCCATTACGTACCAAGTTCAGAATTAGTTGCTTTATTTCATTTTCGTTGATCATGATATCAGGCAATTTATTTAAATCAACAATAACTTCTTTATTGTTGTTATAGGCGTCCGCTTGGAGCATAGGTAACACTTTATTAATAACCTCATTAAGATTCTGGGAGATGACATTATCTGAGTTTGCTTTAGCCAAGGATAAAAAATCTGTTATTATTGTATTGGCGCGATCAATTTCGGAAATCATCAAATCCATATATTCCTTATCCTTTTCATATTGTGGTTTTGTTGCGAAAAGCTGTAAAAACCCCTTAACCGAAGTCAACGGATTTCTTATTTCATGGCTAATGCCAGCTGCTAATTGACCAATAAGATTAAGTCTTTCTAACCGACTCAGCTCTTGTTGTTGTCGTTTCAACTCTGATATATCTCTAAAAAAAACAGTCAAGCCTTCCCTATAGGGATAGGCATGATATTCATGGTTTTGATGTGGATTTGTCAAGCCTCCAGCTTCCCAATGGACAGATTCATTCTGAGACATTGCTTCATGCATTTTATGATATGTTATGGAATCGATAACCTTAGGAAACACGTCCCAGATACTTTCCCCTACCAGAGAATCGGTATTAGTAACGATTTTTATTTTATGGTTAACAAATGTGAACCTCCATTCCCGATCCAAAGCATAAAAACCATCTGAAATTCCTTCCATAATTTTCATAGTCTGTAGCTTCGATAATTTCAATTCTTCATTTGCATGCTTTAAGCTATCTGTGTAGTAAGTAATTTGTGTTAGTACAGATTTTAATTCTGGTAGTTTGGTTATTATTTGTTCTGTATCACAGTCATTATCCATAATCATCTTGCAAAACATTTCTAGATACGACCTTATCTGCTTCATTTGTTTTCTAACGAAAACTAAAAATAATGCTGGTAATCCTAAAACTAAAAACATGATTCCACTCATTTCATGGGCTGAGTTAAATACAATATCCGAATTTCTAGCACTTGCCCAACCGTACCCTACAATTTCCCCATGATCGTAGATAGGGAGACTAACAGTAATTACGCCATCATTATCCCAAGTGAAATTCTGGAATTCCCTTTTTAAACCAATGGTAGCGCGGATTTTATAAGCTATATCATTTATTGCCAGCTCTTCATTAGTTAGTATAGAATCCAATTTAATATCGTAATAGCCAAAATCAAGATCATTATATCTATTATTCTCAACCACTGAGCTTAGGAGCTCCCTTATGTGCATCTTTTTCTGCTCGCTTGTCAAATTTCCTTTGTTTGTTAGATATTCAATATGGTTAATTTGAGATTGTATTTCTGATTGTACATCTGAAGTAATTAATAATAGCTTTCCATACGTTTTTAAGGCTTCTTTCTCCCAATAATTTTGCCCATAGAGCATCCAGAAAGCAATAAGGAACAGGGAAATACTTAATGTCATTTTGTATAATGTAGTTTGAATAATAGAATGTTTGCTTCTAAAGTTCGTTATATTAAACATTAAATTCCTCCAACTATTGCAATAAATCAAAGAGCAAATACATTTAAAAGCTGGGGTGCCCCAGCTTTTAAATGTATTTAAACAATCTATTTCTATTTTGAGCTCAACTTATTTCTGCAAAGATTTAGGAGTACTTGGTTGATATGCGACCCATCCACATGCAAAAACAGACGTGGCACTAGCAAGCACCATTAATATTGAAGCTATCGCCATATAAATACATTTTTTCATATTAAATTTTCACCTCCTTTTATCAAAAATAGGCAGTAAGGTTATACTTTGATAAAGTAGACCCAGAACTGCACTAACATTTATTAATGGATCTTCAGTAACTAAAATCAGTAAAAGTGAAATTAACACGAAACCCATTGATGAAATCTTAAGCTTTATTCTTAACTTTTTTGAATGAATTGGTTTCGCCTGACTATCGACTGGAGCATATAATAAGACTAACAAAAAAGATATAAGAAGGGTCATTAAAAGAATATATTGATAGATCAACCCATAAATAAATAATTTCTTTGCTAATACTCCTATAAAACTATAAGTAAACGCACCGAAGACTAAACATTTAAGAGGGGTATTAAAGTGCGCTCCCCCAGATAGTTTGCGTAACGAACCGCCGAAGACTGCAGCAACAGCCGCTGGTATTAAAGCATTTAAAAAATAGGCTAAACATAATAACATGATTGTACCAATAATAGACAACAAAGTTGTTTCAATAGCATAAGAAATAACTTCTTTTTTATCTTCATTAAAATCTAATTCTTTAGTTAGACCTTTACTGAGCTTTTCACTTAATATGGAGAAATTCATTGAATTGACCTCTTCCTCTGTATTTCCTCACTAAAAATGCTGATATAACTAAAAGGACAATTTGTGGTGTCGATATCAAAATTCTCACAATTGGATCTGACAATAGCGTTTTAGTAGTTATTCCAAAAAAATTCATTAGTAAAGAAAAGCAAGCAATCTCAAATAGTATAAGAGCTAAGTAACTTATTAAGCTAGCAATTAAGACTAAACTGAAATCTCCCCCTAATTTAGTTAAACACGCAAATAATAAAAGCATTAAAATAATAGTATGAATTCCAAAAGGAATAGGTAAAAGCCTCACTATATACGCACTGAAAGCTAAACCCGTTCCAATCAATAGGATTCTATTCAGTTTTATAGGTATTTTGGCAATTACGAAAGCTAATGTTGTAACAGCCATTTGTTCTGGTATTCCTTGTAAGAGAAAAGTAATGAATGGAATGTTGATAGATCAATCACCCTTTCAGAAAGATGATTTATCGAATTCTATTTTGATATCACTCTTAACCTAACTTTCTATAATTTATTTCTATTATCTCACATTTTTAGTGTCGAATTCGCGTAAATCTTGTCCTTCATAAACCGTAATTTGAGACTTCTAAACTTCATGGGTAACCGTAGGGGCAATTCATGAATTGCCCCTACAAAAAATGCCCTAAAGCTAAAAGCTTCGGGGCATTACTTTAATTTTTCACCAGATTTATTCCTAAGTATTAAAGCTTAAATTTTATAACAGCACTCATCAGACTTTCCCCAAGTCGAGCCAAAGCTTCTGCAGATTGACTTACCGATACCATTGTGGCAGCTTGTTCCTCCGAAGCTGCCGCAACCTCTTGTGTACTAGCAGCAGATTGCTCAGCGATCACACCAATATTTTCGGCTGATTTAACTGCTGCGGAGGTCCCAATAGCCATTTGTTGAGTAGCTTCTGTAATCTGCTGAATTTGCTCAACAACTTTGTTGACTTCTTCTACAATGGTTAGGAAGGAATTTCCGGCTAAATTAACTGCTTCAACACCAGCAACTACTTCTACTTTTCCTTTCTCCATCACTCCGACGGCATGCTCCGCCTCTTGTTGAATGTTTCCAATTAGAGTTGCGATTTGAACTGTAGAGGTGGACGACTGTTCCGCCAATTTCCGTACTTCTTCTGCAACAACTGCGAATCCTCGTCCTTGTTCGCCTGCCCTTGCGGCCTCAATTGCTGCATTTAAAGCTAATAAATTGGTTTGATCGGCAATCCCTTTGATCACATCAACAATTTGCCCGATTTGTTTTGATTGATCACCTAACCGAAAAATAACTTCAGCTGATTGGACCGAAACCTCTCGAATCGCCTCAATTTTTTGGACAGCATTTTCTGCTTGAAGAGCCCCCAATTCAGCAGCCTGTGCTGCCTTTTCACTACTTTGACTAACAAGCTCAGCATTGACTGCTACTTGTTGAGCATTTGCAGATAACTGTTCAATAACACTTACGGTTTCACCAATCGAGACCGCTGAACTCGTGGCACTAGCTGCGATTTGACCAAGAGTTTCGGATACTTGCTCACTAGATGCAGTTGCTTGCTCTGACGCAACGGATAATTCCTGACTGGTTGACGCCACATTCTCAGACTGACTTAAAACTTCACCGATGACCACTTGTAGTGAATGTAGCATTTCGCCGACTGCTCTGGATAAAACACCGATTTCGTCGTTATTTTTAACATCTGGCATATTAACACGTAAGTCTCCATCTGCTATGGCCTGAGCTACCTTCGTTACTGCAGCAAGTGGACCGCTGATATGACGTGCCAATATAATGGCAATACCCGCTCCTATAATCAAGGCTATACCAACAAAAATGATCAAAATCCTCAAAACGGCACTCTCTGTTGCTTGGGCATTTACGACTGCTTGAACCCCACCTTGAGCTTGAAAATCCATCTGAGCTTCCATGTCCTTAAGCAACTGGTCAAAGCTTGCTTTGCTTTTTTGAGTTAATATGGGTCTAGCCTCTACATCCCTGCCCTCTTCAGTTAATTTCCAAACCTGTTCGGAATCTGCTATGAACGTATCAAACGATTTCCTCATTGCCTCGTTTCTTTCTCTTCCTTCATCAGTTGTTACGTACTGACTATATTCAGCAAAATCCTGCTCCCATTTCGCTTTTGTACTTGTGAATTGAACTTTATAATCTTGGAAAGCTTTGGCATCTGACCGCATCAGAAATCCTCCCAAAAGATAGCGTCGAGTGTCTTCTGTATCCTCAATCACTTCCGCCAAGGCACTCGTTGCTTTCAACCAATGCCCACCTAGATCTTCAACTTCCACGTTCATCTTATAAACCCCGTAATACCCCACGCCCCCTACGAGCAAGGTTAAGAACAAGACAACAAAAAAACCTAACAATAGTTTAGTTTGAATCCCAAAGCTTTTGGAAGACTGTTGAAGATCAAGTCTATTATCCATTATTATTTCAACACCTTACTTTCCTTATTTATATTTATCGATTATATTTCAACAAGATAATATAATCTCCTCTTTTTAAGACAAGGAAAACAGGTATTATCCATATTAGAATCAACTGAGTGAGATAATTATTATTAATACTTAACTACATACTAATGAAGCATACAATAGAGATGCTGAATAAACGGCTTCTCTTTTGTATGCTTCATTTCATCTAACTCTTCTAAAGTCTCTCATTGATCCTAATATATTTACGTCTCGGTGCTACACTTTTGTAGGCTGGTCTAATAATTTTCCCGGAATTAGCGATTTCTTCAATGCGATGAGCACTCCACCCTACAATTCTGGAAATTGCAAAAATCGGAGTAAACATTTCCATTGGAATATTAAGCATTTTATAGACAAAACCCGAGTAGAAATCGACATTGGCACTGACAGTCTTATACATTGTACTGGACTTCGCAATGACCTGAGGTGCAAGCTTCTCAACCTTAGCGTATAGTTTAAATTCATCTTCTAGTCCCTTTTCCTGAGCCAATTGAGCAACATAACCTTTGAGAATAACTGCCCTAGGATCAGATATTGAGTAAACTGCATGCCCCATTCCATAGATTAAGCCCGCACGATCAAATGCGTCCTTGGAGAGGAGTTGAGTAAGGTATTGCGCTATCTCTTCATCATCCTCCCAATCATTCAATTTATCTTTCATATCCTCGAACATTTGGACAACTTTTATATTCGCACCTCCATGCCGCGGCCCTTTGAGTGACCCAATAGCTGCAGCTATAGCGGAGTAAGTATCCGTGCCAGTCGAGGTCACAACATGGGTGACAAATGATGAATTATTACCTCCACCGTGTTCTGCGTGAAGCACAAGTGCGAGATCCAGTAATGTTGCCTCTAACTTTGTATAACTGCTATCCGGTCTTAGCATGGCAAGAATGTTCTCAGCAATACTTAAATCAGCTCGCGGGCTATGAATATATAGACTTTGATTTCCATGGTAATGACTGAATGCTTGATAACCATAGACTGCCAAAGAAGGGAAACAGGCAATCAACCTAAGACATTGCTTTAAAACATTTTGCATGGAAGTATCATCTGGATTTTCGTCAAAGGCATACAATGCTAATACACTTCTTGCCAGCGTATTCATGATGTCTTTGCTCGGTGCCTTGAGAATTACGTCACGAGCAAAATCTTCAGGTAGCTTTTGATAAATTGAAAGAATTTCCTGAAATTCCTTTAGAGCATTCTGATCCGGAAGATTTCCGAAGAGCAGTAGATAGGCCGTCTCTTCAAATCCATAGCGGTTATCCGCTACAAAACCTTTTACGATTTCTCTGATATCCATACCACGATAAATCAACCGTCCAGGAACGGGAACTTTTTCACCTTCATCCATAATGTAGGAATGGACATCGCCAATCTCTGTCAAACCGACAAGTACACCTTTCCCGTCTGCATCACGCAGACCACGTTTAACTTCATATTTTAGATATAATTCCGGTTGAATAAAGCCACTTTCTTCAGCCATTTTACTCAACTTGCACAACGTACTCTCTTCTAAATGATCCATATTATTAAAATTGCTCATATACTTTTCCTTTCAAACCGTATTATTATAATCTAACCATGCCAATTGTAATAAATTTCTGTTGTTTAAATCTTGTATTATAGGATAAAAAGGTTATCCACAAATTCAACTCTTGTTCATCTTGGTCATTAATTCTAACACATCAATAATTTTCTTCAATTCGTAATACTAAGCTTGTTCACCGCCTATCTCATTCTTTATGCAAATGAATTTTTTAGCATATTAATTAATATATTAAAATGAATATATTAAAATGAATACCTAAACCTAGGGGGCAAGCATGTCTTGGATAAAAAATGGAATTGGTCAGGCTCCGTAGTCACCATATCAACTGCGATCTTTGCCTTTGTTTCCATCGTTTCCGTATATATTTCTGTCACGACTTGGCAAACACAGCGTGAAGCGGCACGCCCTTATTTCAGCTTTTTAGAATCTCCTTCCATCCATTTAACTGAGAAATCAAGTTTTGAATTTGAATTTAAATTCAAGAACGTTGGAACCCATCCCTCAACAAATCTTTCAAGTAGAACCTTAGTTTTTGAGCAAAAACTATTGCAAAAGCCAATTCTCATTGACGACTACACCGTGGTTAATGATATTCCTAGAGATACCACTACAAGTTTACTCCTTAACCTTCAAAACAAAGACTTAAGCCAAGAACCCAATATTAATCCCCATTTTATCATAATTGTCCTAACATATGCTGATCCTATCGTTCATAAGTCTTATACTCAAACAATTTATCTAAAATGGGCTGGAGTTATTGATGGAAGACAACAACCACTGATTCACGTCGAAATGAGTGAAAAAGAAAGTATTTTACACTACTTAAAAACTCATCACTTACTTGAATGACCTTTAAACTAAAAAAAGCCCGGCCAAATGTCCAGGGTTGCAGCCAATGCGGAAAGCTAAGGAATTGTGAAAGATTCACCCCTGAAATAGTTTCCCCGCTTCTAAAAGAATTAAGCGCTAGAGAAGTTTTATTAAGTTTTCGAGGGATAAGGCATTATAGGGACCTTCCAGAAAGTATGTACGATAAGTTATACTTTCTTCCTAGTATGAAAAATTGTATCATACTTTATTCCAACTAGTCAATTATAGCAGCAACAATATACTATTAGTAATTTTAGTTAGTTTACTCTATCCCAAATGAATCCCTCAGAAGATCTGAACGTAAGGCTCCAGCATGAAAAGAACGCCCAGTATTTAAGTTACATAACCATACCTCTGCTGGACTAAAGATCAGTGGATCTATATCATAGAAATTGCCATATTCATTATAGACCTCTAAAAAAAGTCGCCCATAATCCTGGGAAGAACAAGACGGAACCAACTTTACTAGCGAATCTATAGTATCATCGTCATCTTTGAGATTATATAATACCGTTGAACCATAAAGAATGGCATCGTTCGACCGTCCTAAGGCACTAAGCTGATCACCTGCTACAGGGGACAGTGGACAAGTTCCCCAGCCAGATTCTATCCTTTCCAGATTATATCCTAGTTCCATGAGTTTAGATAGACCTGTTTCCAAGGCTCGTGCCGCTATCTGGACCGAACCCACCTGAGACGCAGTGGGGGCTACTAAAATATAGAGATTCTGTGGATCGCATCCAAATTCTCGTAATAAATGTAGAACTGCCTCTTCTGTCGGAAGCTTCTCACTTTCTAGACAAATAATAGCCATTTCAGAATAATCTTCATAGCCTAACATCTCATACAAACTACCTTGATGAATAATTGCACGGCCTGGGCCCGAACCCATAGCAAGGGATTCGCCATTTTTGATGGGCCATCCTGCATATTGTGACGCCATGCAAGCCCGTACAGGATGATCAGTAAGAACTTCAACTGCTGG
>Ga0074193_1001847_pt2 | contig 13599 bp, 8 predicted proteins | sample EPASupsiteHSE605_FD_64523 | JGI IMG/M metagenome (GOLD analysis project Ga0074193, IMG submission 64523) | Bioremediated contaminated groundwater from EPA Superfund site, New Mexico - Sample HSE6-05 | ecosystem: Environmental > Aquatic > Deep subsurface > Groundwater > Contaminated ... | reverse complement strand
GTTTTAATGATCCTAGTGCTCAAAAGAACTTTCCAGTTCAACCTAATAACAAGTATTACAGGTACATAAGAATCACATTTAGTAAGAATTGGTACAACAATGATTATTTCCTTTTATACCGTGTTGAATTCTTTGGATTTGTTCAATCTGAGTAAAATCCTTTTTTACTATCTAGATTTGTCAATCTTCTTGATTTAGAGCTACTTATTTGTGGATTTAATTATCTTACAAGGGATCAGAACTGCTTAGATGGGATTTCCAGCTCAATTTCAATTTTATTATAGAGATCAGACTATCATTGGACATAAATGGAAAGAAATTTCTGGACTTTTCCCGAATAGATCATGAGATTAAAAGTGAAATGTAAAAAGGTATATGAAGCCGTCTGTTGAAGATTTCTTGAAGAATAAAGCAAAACAAAAGTCAGGAGAACTTTTATTTCAATTTTTTATATATTTCCATCAATATTCAATAAAAAACAAGTAGACTTACTAAATATGTTCCCTACTTTGGAGTTTCAGTTTAATCATGAATAGACTTGGGCACTTGAGATAAATCATAAAGCCCCTCCCTTCAGTTTCTGACACTGATAATAATGCTGATTAATGGTGAATTGATAGTAATTTCCTAATGGAAAACACCGAGTCATTCCAAGTGATGAGTCAATTGAATCAAAATTCAACAATGGGCATGGAACCTCGAAAATTGAAGTACAAAACAACCCCGAAGCTGATAACGAATGCTGAGAAGTCGTGAAAGCTATGTGGTTCAAGCAAAGCTCTCTTGAATCCACTTAAAATATTGATAGCACATAATTCAATTCCCTCAACATTAATTAAGCACTCCAGATAGTATTTATTACGATATTAGCTTGACTCCTTTTGATCAACACTGTGAAAATGTGCTCATCTTAGAATATCGTTGTCAATACCTTATAATCTTCATCCAACAACCAAAAACAATCTGTAAGGTTTTTCTATTTGAATAATAAACACCATTATTGAATGTGTATATTCTCCTATACTCAACAATCACGATATTCATCTTACTGTGAGGAGATTTATTTAGTTCTTCTAAAAGAATAACCAATACATATGTTAAATTCCCCAATGTGTATTTAATCGTTGTCATCTTTAAACATTGTTTCAATTTTCCCCTTGTATCTTAATGGGCAAATTTACAAAATGGTTGAAAAATTTGATGAAAATGGGTTTTTCTTGAATATGAACCAAGAATCGATGGAGTTTTATGATAATATTATTGTTCCCATGGGATCTAAAAAAGAATCGTCCTGGTTTTCATATATCATGTCAGTTGGTGGGAGTTCATTTATTGATATTAAATCCGAAAAGTTTAAGAGTATGGTTCGTGAAGGAATTCCAAATGAGCACAGACCCGCAATATGGGCAAAATTAGCAGGACTGTTTCCTAAAAGTGAAGTTAAACCATACACATACATGTCATTATTCGAAAGGATTCACGAGGTACCATCAGATATTCATGAAAGCATTTTAATTGATGTCCCAAGAACTTTTCCAAAGAGTAAGGCGTTTTTACCAGAAAATCTATCGAATGTTTTGCATGTATTTGCATTATCGCACCCTGAAATAGGTTATTGCCAATCCTTGAATTTTTTATGCGGTGTAGGCTTGGCTGTTTTTAAAAATGAAGAACAGGCTTTTTGGTTAATGTGCGCAATTGTTGAAGACTATTTACCACCGGAATATTATGTTCCTTCAATGATTGGTATTCAGGTTGATTTATGTGTGATTAAAATGCTATTTGAAGAAAGGACCCCAGACATTAATAAAGCAGCAGAAACTGCTAAGTATAGTTGGATTCAAGCAACCAGTGGCTGGCTACTTGCTTTATTCTCGAATTCATTGCCAATGCCAACCGTTTTAAGAATATGGGACGCTTTTTTAAGTGAAGGACATAAGATAATTTTTAGGGTATGCATTGCCATTTTAAGAATGAACGGCGAGCTGTTAATGAGCAACACCAAACCATCTGATTTTCCTAAAATAATGATTTCTATTCAAAAGAATTTGATTGATCAAGATAGGCTAATGGAAATTGCATTTGCCATCAAAATGTTTTCCAGGGAACATTTGCTTGAACTAAGGGTCTCCTCAAAAGAAAACGTGATCAAACATGGTATCCAGAATGAGCCCCACGCAAACAGCAAGTTTCATTCGATATTAGGACAGATGAATTTGTGATTAAGTAATATAATAAAAAATAATAAAGTGAAGTTTATCCAAAAATGGGGTTAATCTCTCCCATTTCTGTGATTGGCTGGGATCCATACATGTAAGTTATTTGTACTTTCATCATCAGTTTTCCTTCAATGGGTCCTTGTACAAGAAGTTGCTGCTGAATTGGATTGCTTCCTTTTGGCTCTAATTTATTTCCTGATGGCGTTGATGCTTGTACTGCACACCCAACAGGTACACCATATTTAACAACAAAATTACTTAAAGCCACATTACCAAGGTTGTACACAGATGATCTAATTGCCATTTGCCTTGGATCAGCGGGATTCTTCCTAATTTCGAAATAAATCACATAATCTGGCTTCCTAAGAGCTTCCACAGCACCAGGGATAGTTTGAGGAGCTTTAGGTTCAGACGGGGTTGTTGGAGGCTTGGAATTTATGACTTCTTTGATTTGTTCTGATACTTGTGGCTTTGTACTCTCAGGAGTTTGTTTTGGTTTATCTCCAAAATCTAATAGGAGATCATCAACCTCATCATCATCATTTTGAACTTGAGATTCTTGGACAACAAGAGTTGCCGCGCCTTCAGTTGAATCACATTCTACTGGTGCTAAAATTTCATCACATAAATCCGCATTTGATAAAAGCAAAGACATCTCACCAGCTCTTTGTTGAACATCCAAGTTGGGAGAATTCATAAGAGTTTTGAAGAATTCAATGGTTTCGGATTTCTTGTCAAAGCGGACGGCAATTTTAGCAAGAGCGGTAATGATATATCCCCTTGTTTGATCAGTTGTTTGAGGCATCTCAATCAATTTCTTCAAGTGTTCTGAACTACCATCATCATTTGTCATAAATTCTCCTAAAACCCATGCAGTAACTTGCATTAGTGACTGGTTTTCATTGAAACTTAGAATAGATCCTGATAGTTGTCTTACAGCATGTGGCTGAAGGGATGGTGTGTGTAAAAGAAGTCTACATATGGAAGTTATGATATCAGATCCAACATAGTTACCGCTATCAATTAGGATTCTATGAACAGTATCAAAATTCCATTCAGGCGAGGGTGCAAATCTCTGAACAGCTGTAAATATTTTGGCTACCAATTCGACTCTAAACTCTGTATCAGCAAGCTTTACATAATCTAATACTTCTGGAATTAGTGTTTCAACATTCTTTTCATCGACAAGAGCGGAAATAACATCCAAAGCTCTCCTTCTGATCGAAGGATCACGATGGCTCAGACATTGTACTACTTGGGTTTTATATCTTTGAAGAGCGATCGAATCCCCGCTTGTTCTATCAATGATTTCACGACCAGCATATAAAACTCTAGAAAACACAGATAATGCACTATATAAAACATTACTGTCTTTGAATTGGAAAAGTCTACCAATTTGAGCAAAAGCTAAACCCCTCAAGGAAGGCTTTTTAGCGGATGCAACAATTGTTTCAACGGCTTGGAATAACAAGGCTCTACCGGTGTTTCGTTTTATTTCGACACCAGTAGTTATCGACTCTAATACATCGTCAAGGTCATCACTAGGTTTTTGAAGGACTGCCAATATCTTCATTATACGGATTTGAAGGAATGGATCATTAAAAACAGTAAATTGAAACTCCCTACTGGCTTTTGTTCCATTAAGTTGCTTCAGAATCTTGGTGAAAGCAGGCGCATACTTAGCCCAACTACCAATTAGTGATGTATCTGAACTAACAATGTGAGACATCAAATTAATAGCAGAAATAACAACGCCATGGGATCCATGCTTAAGAAGCTTCTGCACAGATGACTTAAAATTCTCTGCTAACTCAGGAATTCTGTCAACGATACGAACAGCTGCCATAGCAGCACGTTTCATAACAGCAGGATTTGTGGAATCAACTAGTTTCTGGACCTCAGAAGAAACAGATCTGCACATTTCAGCAGATCCAATATTTGAAAGAAGGGAAAGAGCTAAACATTGAATTCTAAAATCTTGAGATTGCAAATCTTTGAGGATAGTGTGGGTGATTAAAACTGTAAGCTCAGAAGATTCATCAAGCATAACAGCAGCCGCTATATACCCGATACGCTTATAGCTGAATGAATCATGGCTCATTAAAGTCAACACTTCCATCTGACCATATGCAACCGTCTCACCTAAAGTCTGAAGAAACAACATTTTTGCTACAATTCGGGGCCGTAAAAGAGGATCCATTTCACGAATATATGTCCTAATATCAGCCTGCTCACTATTGATAAGAAACCTTTCGTGTTCAATGCTGTCAGCAAGTCTAACAGAAGCAATAAACTCTGTAAGTGACTGAGTCATTTGAAAATGATAACCGCTGGAATTTTAACAAGTTTACACAAAAGACGATTAAATAATGTCGACCCCTCTTAGTCACCTGGATGCTACATCTTCATGCAGTGTTTCATTTCAGTTTTACAACATCACTGTTAATAGGGTACCTTTTTTCAGCAAAGTATGCTCTCTTCGGATGCATTTTCGCTTTAATACGTTCACGACAAACTTTGAGCCCGCAGTTAATTCCTGTATTAAGTGGTCAAATATGATCGAGTTTTCGAGGGTGATAACGAGAGATGCAAGTGGCCGAGCCGCTGCATCTGTTGTTGAAATATCGCTAATAATTCAGGATCCGAACGGAAACAACAATCAAGAAGTTGCTTATGCCAAGCTAGATCTCGCTCAAATTGTGAGATCGGGATTAAACAGGATGGATTTACCATTGCAAAGCAGAATCCTCGATAGTACTCTATCTTTTGATGTCTTTACGGCCGGAAGTGAATTTTTTGCGGAGGGTGATTCATCTTCCGCGAAAAAATCACCAATATCGCTCCCAAACGAGAAACCCCTAATTCGAAGCAGTTGGATGGACTATAAGCATAATCAAGATCAAATAGAATTAGATGCCCAGTTGCTTGTCAAAGCTATGCAAACACCGACAGGATCATAACAAATTTTTACTTATACTCGTTCTCAATCCGGCTAATTCCCTGCGCAACAGGAGAATTCGGATTCTTTTTCGCTTCTATAATGGACTTTTCCAGCTTCATATATTGAAGACTCTTCTGTAACAGAGTGATCAGCGCTCCTGGTGGCATCTGTGATGCTGAAATATTTGTCGATTCCGCAAGAGATTCCGACCCAAAAATGAACGCGGAATGAGGAAACCCATTCTCTTGAAGATACTTCCATATGAGGAAATTCATTTCATCCTGTGAGACAGACATTGAACAATTTGGCCATTTTACCCTTTATCAATGCGAGACAATGAGACAAGATTCAAGAATATGGGGACCCTCTTTACCATAGCTGGTGGAATGTCGTTTCTTTCCTCTATATTTTCTGGTTTTAAAACCAGAACCCTCATAGTATCAGACCTATTGTTCTTTGTGGGCGTATTTTTAATCCTTGGCCCAACAAAGTTTTTGCAGTTCGTGATCAGCAAGAAGAGGATGTACGGGTCCATCACAATATTTATTGGTATTGTATTGGTTTTGTTCAAAAGGAATGTTTTCGGTGGAATTATCCAGCTTTTGGGAATATTTCTGATGTTTGGCGGGTTTTTACCGAAGTTAATAACAGTTCTAAGAAATACACCAGTGATTGGTAAGTATTTCCGATTCGCGTTGCCAAGCTGGCTATATAGAAACAATGAGGACCTACAGATTTAGAAAGTAAATACTGACAATAGTTTTTCTTCAAGTTTTGAGCCAAATCCGATTATTTTATACTGTTGAAATAAACCATTTTTCACATTTTCTGAGAATAAGTTATTGAAATGATTGTGAATATGTTGAGAAGTGTTTCAATTAGAGTTATTGAAATAGTGTTCTTAACAAAATGTCGTGTGTATTAGACTTTGCTACTCTTCTGGTTAAGGACACGTATCAAATGATTGATCCTTATGCATATGAGGAGGGGGAATTCAATTTGGGTCGTGTTTTGAATGCTGATGAGGGTTTTTCTGGTTCAGGAAGCGTAACGAATGATGGCCATCGTATTGTATATATAAACGATGTTTTTCAAGACTCTGAAGGTAATTGTTTTAGAGTGATCGATATTCTTGGGAATGGTACGTTTTCATATGTGTTTAAATGTCAGATGATACAGGATCCTTTGAGCTTTTATGCTCTTAAAATTATTAGAAATTTGCCTCAATATAGAGCCACTGGGATCGGTGAAATATATGTTCACCATTTACTCGAAAATACATCTGATCACCCTGGAAAATCGATAATTGTCCAGCCAGTATCTTCATTTGAACTAGATGGACACATAGTTCTGGTTTTTCCACTTCTTTTCAGATCATTATTTGAGGGTATTTTTCAAAGTGGTTCAATTACCAAGCAATTGGCTATGATTCGAAATATTATGGTGCAAATTCTCTTGGGATTGGATTTTCTACACTCCAACGGAGTTACCCACTGCGATTTGAAACCAGATAACATTTTGTTTTCGAACGAAAGTGATGAAAATATACACATTATTGATCTGGGATCAGCAACACTTTCTGAGCCCCCGCTTGGGCAATACATGCAGTCAAGATTTTATAGGAGCCCAGAGATAGTCTTGGGACTGCAAAGTACGTACAAAATTGATTTGTGGAGCGCTGGCTGTATCGGGGCCGAGCTCTTTCTTGATTTTGCTTTGTTTGCATGCGAAAATGAATATGATGTTATTCACACAATGTCATTCATGTTAGGGGAATTTCCAGAGAGCATGATTTCTCAATCAAAAGGATGGTATAAGTTTTTCGACTATGGGAGAGATGGATACAAGCTGAAATCTGATCAAGAGAGCATTATTGTTGAAAAGCATTCTTATTCAACCAGAATTATTGATAATGGAGGAGCATCTTTGCCTGAATTAATACTCAATCATGTTCCGGTCCAATCAGAAGAAGAGATAGTATCTTTGGAATGTTTTACTCACTTTATTCTTTCCCTCTTGCAAATAGATCCAGATCAAAGAATGTCTGCTTATGAGGCTCTTCACCATCCTTTTCTCACAGAAGAGCCATTTCCCGAAACATGTGCAATTCAAGAGAAGCATCAGCAATCTTTTAGGAAAGGGAACCTTGAAGGGAACTTTCCTAAATCATGCTCATTTCATGAGTTGGATGAATCATTTCTATCTGTGTTTTAAATATATATGTGTAGCTTTTTATCTGATAGTGAAGGCGATGACTTTTCATTCGAATTCCCATCTCTACATCAAGAAGTTTACCTTTTGTTGGATGATCAGACTGTGAAAGAATCGCCCACAGCATCCTATGGTTTTGCTGATACCCCATTTCCTGTTTCTGAAGCGCAACCACTATTTATTGTTATAGATTATTTCGAGATGATAGATCCAAAAACAAAGTATTACGAAATTGTTGTTAGATTGTGGCCCGGATGTGGAAATGAAGAGAGATTTGTACATCTTCATGGCACATGGATCAGGTCTCTGATATCAATTGGCGATCCTATATTTGTTTTCAATGATTGGGAATACAAAACCGATGAAAGGGGAATATATACTAATAAATTGTCAACAGTGATCAATGATCAAAAAGGTTTCATTGTTATCCTTCCTCATGTTTTGATTTCTGGTACGCAAATGGCTCAAGCACAGCAATGTATGCGTTCATCATACATTAATAGTATTCTTCCTCAAGGTCCCACTTCAGCAATTTTAGTGAGAGGTACATTCGCCCACATACTAATGCAAAAAGTTTTAGGTGGTCTTCTAGAAGATGAGATTGATAATGTTTTGCAAAAGCTATTAGGGAATGAAACAGAAATGCTATATGTTATTGGGCACTCAATAGAGTCATTTACTGCCGAAATGAGTTATCTGGTTTCACAGATTAAAATGATTGCGAGATCTTTATCTATTAAAAGCACAGGGAGTTCTTTTATAGATGGGATTCCAAAAACAGGAGTACATTTTCCGATTCAGGGTCTCCCTCCTTATGGAACCCAGTTTGCCAAAGATGAAGAGAATCTATGGTCATTTCAATGGGGACTTAAGGGACAAATTGATATTGTTTTGCAGGAAAATGGTATCCTCTATCCTTTGGAAATAAAGTCAGGCGGATCTGATAAGGGAAATGTTAGATCATCAAATGTTCTTCAGCTCTCTTCATATATTTTTCTAATGAAAGAGAAGTATCGTGAAAAAGCATCAAATACTGGGATTTTATATTATATGAAAGATTCTGTTTCATATGGAATTAACCCCAGACATGTTGAGCTTATGAGTATAATTATGATGAGAAATACAATTGCACATGGTATATCTCACGGATCGGTACCACCAACATTATCATCTGAGAATGGGTGCAAATTTTGTGACGGGAAATCAGTGTGCTCTTTTTTGGATAATGGAGATTCTCCTATTAAAAGGTTTCTATCAAGGCAGCTGGATTATATCCCTAGTCCAAAACATAGGGAGTTTTATAATTTTTGGGAAAATACTCACATTGAAGAAATAATGATATCAAGAAATACTCAGATACGCTTATGGATGACGCCCCTTAATAAACGTGTTGCTATGGGCGTTGCAGTATCTGGGCTTAAGACAAAGAATGGAAAAAACAATGAAGTTGAATTTATGGCTACAAGCAAAGATGTTATATCTCATTCTTCTTTACAGGTTTCAAATTATGTCATGATTACTAGAGATGGAGTTCCCCCTGTGGTTGGTAGAGGGGTTATTATTAATATTTCGGACATTTTTATAAAAATTGAAATCCTTGAGTCATCATTAGATGAAGATGAGGACAATATTTGTTTAGATATATGGGAAAGTTCAAGGAGCATTGAAATATGTAGGTCAAATTTAATTGGATTATTCTGTCAAACTAGTTTAGTATCAAAAAACCTAAGAGAACTTATTGTCGATTTGCGACCACCACAGTTTTTACCACTAGATGATTCATTAGATTTTTCTGATTTGAAAAAGAATGATGATCAGATATTGGCAATAAAAACAGCAATTGCATCACAGGACTATACCTTGCTTCTCGGTATGCCAGGTACCGGAAAAACCACCACTATTGCATCATTGATTAGGATTTTTGCTGAGAAAAAGATATCTGTCTTAATAGCAGCGTATACACACTCTGCTGTAGATAATCTTTGTATGAAACTTATTGAAGCTAATGTTGATTTTATTAGAATTGGTAAACATGATTCTTTACATGGAAACATCCGTCGGTTTACTGCAGAGAACCTTGTTTCTGAAAGCGGCACACCTGAAGAATTAGCCGAAAAAATGAAGAATATATATGTCTATGCAACTACTTGTTTAGGATTTCAGCATCCGTTCATATTGAATAGGATTTTTAATGTTTGCGTTATAGATGAAGCATCACAAATATCCTTAACAGCAGTTCTGGGTCCTTTATCTCGATGTGAGAGGTTTATTCTTGTTGGCGATCATTATCAATTACCACCAATTCAGAGATACCGTTCTGATCTCTCAATCCATTCACCATCATCATTGTTTAAATTGTTATGTGAAAGACACCCTCATGCATTAGTCACACTCAGAACACAATACAGAATGAACAAAGATATTCTAGAATTATGCAATCGTTTAGTTTATGGTTTTAGGATGAGAAGCGGTGACGCATCAACAGCTAATTCCAAATTACATTTCCCAACATTAGATATTATTGAGAGTTTTCATCGATTTCATCAACAATGGATTAAATTAGTACTTCAACCCAAACCTTCTGTTGTTTTTATCGATACAGACTGTGTTGAGTTCTATGAAAGTGCATCAAAGGGATCTAAAGAGAATACTGGCGAGGCATCTGCAATAGGGATGATAGTTGTATCCATGATTTTGGCAGGATTAGGAACAGATTCTATAGGGATTATATCACCTTATAGAGCCCAGATTTCAATGATAAAACTTGCAATTTATAAGCAAATGCAATTCTCAAGCCAATATCATCAAAGTATACTGTCTTCTTATAATTCCATCGCTAATTCTATTGAATGTCATACAGTTGATAAATTTCAAGGCCGAGACAAAGATTGCATAATATATTCTACTGTCAAAAGCAACCAAAGAAAATCTCCAGGATCCCATGGATCTGATTGGCAAAGATTGAATGTAGCCATAACCCGAGCAAAAAGGAAACTTATTTTTATTGGAAGTAAGTCCACACTTGTTAACTCTCCATTTTTTGAATCTTTGTTTCAGATTTTAAAACCAGAATCAATATTATCTCTTCCACCAGGACTTAATGAATCTTCCCTAAATCCTTTCACATTCTTACCAAAATCCAAAAAACCCTTCTTAGAAGAAATGGATTCCCAATAAATAATGTAATATATATATAATATTTATTTTTAGTCACATAGTTTTTGAAGCAATTGGGACACGCTTTGTGGTATCTTGTTTCCCAAGCCTTTGGCAATACTTTCTGCAATTTCTTTGTTCATTATCACTCTTTCTTTCAAAGTCTCAGCTAATTCAACTTCCTCTTGTATAGCTTCAAAAAGTTTCCTAATATCATCTTCTGTGATCTTAGGGGTGGTAGGTTCAATACGTAAAATTTGGCATAGACTTGCAGCAACCTGTTCATAAGTCATTGAGTGCTGAAACAGGTCCATGAAATAGTTAATTTTTTGTTCATACTCATAAAGTCTTCCTTTTTGGGTAATTGCAACATCAGATAGAGACAAATCTACTGATTGTTCACCTGTAGAATCTGAAGGATTGCTTGAAAGGGCTTTTCGGAGAGCTCCTACTAATTCGAAAATGGTTTGCTGTTTTGGAGCAGTAGACCCTGGAATAAGATGGAACATTGCAACAAGCGTTCCTTGAAGCCTTGTGAGCTTCGCCATTATGTCTTTATGAGAAGAGCTTGGATTGAGGTTTGGAAACAAAAACTTGATCACAGTTGCATACGTATCGTTCACAACTACAGGATGAGATGAGTTCTTATTACACAATGTTGTGATGAGTTTGTCATTCTTTTGGATAATTCGATTGACTCCTGTAGCCAGTTTTAAGAGCCTTTTGTCTATATCAAATAATTTTGTTTCAATACGAAGAGAAGCAGTAGACAAGATTTCGACAGGGAATTTCATGATGAAGCTCTTTGCAAATGTCACCAAATTGACATCAATACTGATCTCAGATTGTAGTTTTTGCGATGCAGATAACAATACTCTCTTTGCTGTGAGCTGGTCTCTATCATATGCTTTCACACGTGCTTTTAATTTCCCATATGATAATCTAAACTTTTCTGATATCATTCCTTGATTCTTTTGAGTATATTCATCTAATTCTCTAACATGATTCTCCAGAGATAATTTCACAGCTTCAAGATCATTAATTCTTTGTTGTCCTTTCCTGTATGCAGAGGCTAACTTATTCATATATGATTTAATATGGCTCCTAAGCTCAATTGTTGCATTTGATAGTACAGAAACATCTGATATTGTGTGAAGGCTTACATTAGGCACTGTTTTAAATGCAAAAATCTGGGATATTGTACTAAAGAAATAATTCACTCTTTCATTCAAGGAATCGAGGAATACAATCATGCTTTTCTGAATCTGATCAAAAATATTCACAACAGTGGATCGAACATTTGGGGTTGAAGTATCAAGAAATTCTGATATTTCGGTTTCAGATGAGGAGATCAGTTTAATGTGTACTAAAAAGTCAATCGATGACAGCAGTGATAATGTACTCGGGCTTTGTGGCAGCCTTTTTTGGTGATTTTCAGTAATGAAAGAAAGATCATCTGTGTTAGAAAACTCTTCAATCAGCCTGGATATAATTGGTTCTTCATTTGTTAAATCATTCCTTTCGATTGGATTTTGAGTTAGAATGCTTGGATTAATAGGTTCATTGGAACCACGTGATCCTTTGGGGCTTTTTATAACCATTTCATTCTGAAGGGCTGCAAATCGACTATTCAAAACCTCATTCTTTGTGGTTTGCTCTTCCAGCTGGCTAGAATATGATGTAATTGATTGCTTTAGGCTTGAATTCTGTTGTTTGATACTCTCTATTTCCCTAATAAGAATCGAATTTGTTTCTTTGAAGTCAGAATTGGATGCTTCTAAAGAGCATATTTTCCCTTCAAGTTCAGAAAATCTCATTCTATTATCTGAAAAAGATGATAAAAGCAAATCTTTCTCCTTACCAAGGGCTTCTAATTTCTTTGAAAGATCATTTATCTCCGCACCCATTGCGCCAATTGTTTCGTTTAGTTCAGAATTTGTATTATTTAAAGATGTGTTTTGTCTCTTCAGGGTAGTAACTCCATTTAAAAGTTTTTCATTCTCATCTTTGGAGAGTTTTATTGATAATCTTAATTCTTCATATAAGTGTGAAACTTTCTCAAAATCAGCCTTAAAACGATCTATCTGGGTAATCAAACTAGATTTTTCGGATTTGAGCAACTCTAAATCTCCTTCATATGTAATAAGAGAGGAATTTTTCTCCTCAAGTTCTCTTTTAAGTATATCAATTTGATTTAGAGCAGCGACATTTTGCTTCTTCATCGAATTGGTTTCTTTTGTTAAACCTTGGTTTATACCAATAATACTGTTATTGTTTTGCTGACTCAATTCTAGTTTTTGTGCTAACTTTGACATTTCAATGTTTATTCTCTCATTTTCAACCATAAATCCATTAATTTGATTGTTCAAAGCTTCCTTATCTTTATTCATGTTCAGCAATACCGTGTTAAGTTCAATGTTTTTACCTTTAAGTAAATCATATTGATGCAACATCTCTTCATGCTGATTGCTAATAATGGCTTTTTCTTTTTGAATAATCTCATTCTGATTTCTATACTGGTCCAATGAACAAGAAAGACGACTTAATGCCCCAACTAATTCATCATTACTGGATTGAATCTCGGATATTCGATTATTTTTTTGATCACAATCTGCATTTAGTTCATTAACATGGTCTATAAGTTGTTCAATTTTCTTCTTCAAATCAGATTCAGTATTTTGGCTGATTTCTATCTCATTCTCTAATTCATCAATAGATTTCTTTAAATTGATATTCTCGTTTTTGATGAATAAATTATCATTATTCAATGATTCAATCTCATTTCCTAATGTATCAATAGATTGCTTCAATGATTCATTCTCACTTCTGATTGTTGAATTTTCAGTCTTCAATGATTCATTCTCATTTCTGATTGTTGAATTTTCAGTCTTCAATGATTCATTCTCATTTCCTAATGTATCAATAGATTCATTCAATGATTCATACTCATTTCCTAATGTATCAATAGATTTCTTCATTGATTCATTTTCACTTCTGATTGTTGAATTTTCAGTCTTCAATGATTCATTCTCATTTCCTAATGTATCAATAGATTTCTTCAATGATTCAATT
>Ga0074193_1002983_pt1 | contig 13605 bp, 10 predicted proteins | sample EPASupsiteHSE605_FD_64523 | JGI IMG/M metagenome (GOLD analysis project Ga0074193, IMG submission 64523) | Bioremediated contaminated groundwater from EPA Superfund site, New Mexico - Sample HSE6-05 | ecosystem: Environmental > Aquatic > Deep subsurface > Groundwater > Contaminated ... | reverse complement strand
GGAGAAGCAGATCGACGCGCTGGCAGAACTGATGAGCATGGATCTGCACACCTCCAAGGCATGGCGAATCAAGGAAATGCTTCGCTGGGTGCGCCAAGCGACTACCGTCAGAGGCGCCAAATGGCGGCTGGCCACGTTTCTCAATGTCGCCCGATCACTGACCGACGACATTGATCTGCTCAAACCAGTCCGCAAGGCCCTGCGAACAGTCGAAAAACACCGCGAGGCCATTTGTGCCCGTTGGATCTCGGGGCACAACAACGCCCGAATCGAAGCGCTCAACGGTATCTTCCAGGCGGCCAAATGCAGGGCCAGAGGATATAGAAACGACGACATCTTTATCAGCATCATCTACCTGCTGGCCGCACCGATACAGAATTTACTCAAATCCACTTGATTCGACGAAGAGCCAACTGTCACACATCATTTAGTTTAAAGTAATAAATTCGAATACTTACCCACTATTTTTCCATAACAAAGGATTCTCTCCTTCTCCGCCATGTATAAAATAGCCCTGCAATCTTAATTGATTGCAGGGCTTTTTGTTTGGAACATTGCGCATGGCTTGCAGTGGCGCTGCTGATCCGATTACTCAGACTGGAGCACCCTTCTACACAGACTCTGCAAGGGAGAATGCCCCCTTTGGGGAGCATACAGATAAAAATCTGCACCTCTTCAATCTCACAATTTCAAGGGCATGTTTTATCAATATTAGTAAATACGCCACTTTCATCAATTTTGATAATAGCAGTGCATTTTGCAGGGTCGCCATTGCCTTGGTAACTCATGGTTCCACTCACACCTTCAAAGTTCTTGGTTGCAGCGAGCTGATCTTTGAGCTTTGTCCGATCATCCACCAGATTCCCTGACAATCCGCCAGTCTTTTGCAGCGCCAAAAAGATAAGCTTGACGGCGTCATAGGTCAAAGCAGCCGGCTCGTCGGGCAGTTTATTGTAGACCTTTTGATAAGTGTCGACGAAGGTCTTGGCTATGCCCGTCGTTCCTCCAGGAGCAAAATTGCCAGTAAAGATCAACCCCTTGCAATCATCCCCGCACTTTCCCATCAGATCCCCTCCAGCCCAGGAATTTGACCCGGAAATGGGTTTTTTCCATCCCATCTTCCTAGCTTGACGCACAATCAACGGCACCTCTTCGTAGTGCTGCGGCGTATAAAGAAAATCAGCGCCGGAGCTGACGACAGCGCCCAATTGTTTGCTAAAATCCGTCTCACCGGTGCGGAATGTTTCAAAAACAACCACCGAGCCTGCACCATTTGCAGCTTCGAATTTTTCCTTAAAGGCTTTAGCCATTCCAGTAGGATAAGGGCTCACCTCGTCGTAAAGCACCGCAGCTTTAGCGGCCTTCCACTCCTTGGCGGAAAATTTTGTCATAGCCTCTGCCTGGATATCGTACATGACCGGCATCCGAAAAACATACGGCCGATTCTGGGTCGTCAACGGGGAAGTTGACCATGGCGTCACCATGGGAGTCTTGAAAGAATTTGCGACTTCCCCCACGGGTATGGCCCGGTCGCTACTCAAAGGCCCAACAATCGCCATGATTTGCTTTTGTCCTATCATATTAAGGATATTGGTCGTGGCCGCCGATCTGTTGGACGAGTTGTCTGTATAAATGGCCTCGATCAAATAACTTTTCCCGCCGATCTTCAGTCCTCCGGTCGCTTCAACTTCCTGTTTTGCCAACTCCACCGCATTTTTAGCGCTTGCCCCCACAGAGGCAAAGCTCCCGCTCATACTTGCACTCACTCCCAATTTAATCACGCCATCCGCTGCAAAAATTTCAGAAACAGGGCCTACCGAAAGACATAGCGCCAGCACACTGGCCAGGGTCTGTTGTTTCATGCTGATTTCACCTCACAATTCTATAAATGTTTGCCACGTAAAAAACGACATGCGACCTATGCCGTCTGAGCGATCTCGACCTTAAAGATTTCAACAGCCTCACGGAGCTCATGCGCCGTCTTGTTCAGGGTGTTCATCAACATAGCCGTGTCTTGCGAGATCTTGGAGGTTTCATTACTCACGCCGCCCACTGCCACCATACTCTCGACAACACCCTCCGACATCTGCACCTGTTTGGCTGCGGCTTGGGTAATGGATGCAATAAGATCCGCCAACTGATTGGAAACTGCTTCAATTTCCTGCAGTTTGCCGTAAGCGCCGTCAGCAAGCTGCGAACCTTGCACAACCCTGCGGATACTTTCATCCATACGATTACTTACGTCTTTAATTTCAGACTGGATACTCTTCACCAGCATTTCAATTTGCTTCGTCGAGTTACTCGAACTCTCCGCGAGTCGCTGGACCTCCTCAGCAACAACCGCGAAACCATGTCCTGCATCGCCGGCCATGGCGGCCTGAATGGAAGCGTTCAGGGCCAGAATAGAAGTTCTGTCGGCAATGTTATTGATGATTTCGACGACGTTTCCGATTTCCATCGAACTCTCGCCCAGTCGTTTAATGGATCGCGCAGTTTCGTTGATCTGTTCCCTGATTTCATCCATTGCAAGGTTTGTTTTTTCTACCGCCTCAGCGCCTTCACGGGCGTTGGCGCGCGAAGCCAAGGATACGTCAGCCGACTTGGCCGCGTTCTGGGAAACCTGCCGGATTGATTCGGCTATTTCGTTAATAGAATGAATAGCCGCGTCGACCTGCTTGGTCTGATCAATATTTTTTGTCGCCAGATCGACCGTCAATTTCGAAACATCGGACGCGGTCCCGTCTACCGCCAGTGTTGCATTCTTAACCTGACGCACGATGTCGCCAAACTGCTCGGCCATAGTGTTGAAGGAGTCGGCAATAGCCCCGGTCATATCTTCAGTCACTTCAGCACGGGCCGTCAGATCACCCTGAGTAAGATCACTGATCTCGCCCATCAGCTTCATAATTGCTTCCTGAATGGAGTCGCGCTCTTCCTGACTCTGAATCAGAAGCGTAATATTGTCGAGCATGGCATTCAGGGCCGTGGCCATCTGGCCTAGCTCGTCATTGCTCACCACCTCGGTGCGGGCGCTAAAGTCGCCCATACCCATGGCGCCAAGCAGGTCCATGATGTGATTAACCTGCCCGGTCAACCCCCTTGCCAGACCAAAGGCAATCAACACACCCAGCAGAACAGCTGCGACACCTGCGCCGATGACGATTTTCTCAACCAAGCCGGCGGTGCTCTCCATACGGTTCACGGCCTTTGTTTCGTTGGCTACGGCGCCTTTAAGAAAGGAGGCAATAACAGGGTCGGCTTGCGCGACAGCCTCTTGATAGGCGGCAATCCGAGTTTTAATCGTGACGTCGGTTGCCGCCACCTCCGTGAACCACTTCGAGAAGTCGGCCACCTGAGCCAACAACCCGGTCTGGGCCGAGGCGTTTTCAATGGACGCTTTCACGCTCTCGCTCAACGCTTTTGCATCAGCAAGCACTTGGTCGCCGATCCTTTTCTCCGGCTGTAACATGTACTGCTGCAAGCGATACAAAAGATCTTGAAAGCGAACCTGCACTTTCGAGGATTCGATCACGCTTGTTGATTTCCGCAAAGCGTCAACTGTCTGCTGCAATTTGGTTAGCTCGCCAAACTCAGGGTCAACCCGCAACTCGAGAATGTTCACGGTGGCGATAAATGCCGCCAAATAATTGTTTATGGCGTCCATAGCTTGCTGCGCAGCGCTCTTTTCTTGCTCGCTGGGGGCCAGCTGCTGAATCTCGAATAATTTCTGATAGGTCTCACCGCCGGCGGCAATGAACCTACTTAAATATTGCACTTTGGCTTCCTGGATGCCAATTTGGCTATAATTGAGCAACAAGTCTTTTTCATGGCCGCTCATGATCTTCAGCGTTTTATCGGTATCGAGACTCAACCGGGCAATCTTACCGTGCACCAACACCAATTCGTCAATAGTGCTCTTGGCAAAACGCTGTGAAATACTTGCAATAACGACAACTGCAAGCGTCAATACAATCATGACCGAAAACGCCAGCATCAACTTGCCGCGAATAGTAAAATTTTCGGTCAATGCGGAGAAAGGGTTACGAAACCCTCCTGACTGTTTGCCTTGTTCTTCCATTCTGCCTCCGAGACTCCTCACTCAACGTGTTAAGCACATCGCTCAAGCCAATTACTTATATCGCCACTGACCGCTTGCGGAAAATGGGACACAAGGAAACCGCCATATCGCATGGCACATACCGTGCGACACTCTTAAGGGGGCTTCGCGAGCCCCCTATTACAATTGCGAATGCAGGAAAGACGCGGTTCGCTCCAGTTACTGTTTGCTTTATTTTTTTATAAACTGGTCGATGCCTTCTTCTTTCCAAACCTTCAGCGTTTTTTCGTCTTTGGGATTAATCTTTATGCCAATGGCATTGACTGGCGCCGTGTTTTTCTTTTGGATTTCTATCCAGTTTTTCTTAATGATGCTGTCCAGGGCCATTTTTTCCTCCGTTCCTATGAATAAAGTTTACCTGAACTCTCGGAGCATTTTCTCAAGAGTCGCCGTGTTACAGACTGGTTCACAAGAAGGACCGACTAAAGATATTGCTGAATCCATCAGTCCATCGCTGAGAACTTTTGTCGTAATATCATTCATTCGCCCCAGATCAACCCCCTGAATCTGGGAACAAATCTCATCCGAATCAATAAACCGGTTAAAATAAAAAGCCTGTGTCGCCAAACTGCTCATGCAGGTATGAGAATTCTCCTGAGCAATAATATGCTGGCCCTTGAGTTGCATTTTGGCAATCCACAACTCTTCTTCAGTAAGCGGCAACATTCCCAGCGCCATCCCCTTTATCTCGAGCAATATTTGCGAGAGAACTGAATGCAGCAACTCAGGAGTAGTCGACCCCTCGACAACGATGACGCCGTCATCCCGATAGGCCTGATACTCTGCGCTCACGTCATAGACCATCCCCAATTCATGCCTGAGCTTGCGGAACAAACGGGAACTCATCCCACCGCCCAGCACTACCGTAAACAGATGGATAAGATAGCGTTCCGCCGCAGCATAGGGGGCCGCCTTGAAGCCAATGGAAAAATACACATGGGAAACCCCCTTGCACTCCACTGTAACGCCGCCGTGAAAAACCGGGCGAACCGGGTCCATGTCAATTTTTCCGTCATCCTTCATCATCCACAAGGCGTCGGTTACATTACTTGCCAAATCCTGATGGTTGACGTTTCCCGCAGCCGCAACTATCAGTCGCCGCGGTTGATAATTCGCATTGAAAAAATCGACCACGTCATGTCGCTCTAAACCAGCCACTGAGGCAATAGTCCCGCCAATCGGTCTTCCCAGAGGATGCCCTTGCCAAATATGGGCCTTGAGTCGTTCATGAGCGCAAATATCGGGACGATCAAGCTGGGCGCTCAACTCTTGAATAACCGTCTCTTTCTCTTGATGAACGGCAAAATCGGCGAACTGAGAATGCATTAGAATATCGCCCATCAAGTCGATTAAGTAGGTGCGATAATCATCAAGGACCGTGGTGGTGAAACAGGTGTAATCCCGAGAAGTGAACCCGCCGACCTGACCGCCGGTCGTGTCCATCATCCGCGCAATTTCATCATTGTCCCGTCCTTTGGTGCCGGCAAACATCAAGTGTTCAGTTAAATGGGCAACGCCGCTCCGATCAGCCGGTTCATCCATTGGGCCGGCGGCAACAAGAAAGCCGAGCGCGATGGAACGCACCCCTTCCATTTTCTTGGTGACGACTCGAATCCGGTTGTCCAGCACGCTTTGCTCAACCATCAACCAACCACCTCATGGACCTCTTGGGCGTAATCGCCCAAAACTATCTGATCAAGATTCACCAGCGCCACATACGTCGCCTGCTGCTGAAAGAAACCACGCATAATGCCGGAAGCGGCAAGCGACAGGGGCGGTTCCTGGGGATCAAATCCATCAGCCAACATCTGTGCGGAAAGCTTGACGGTGCGCACGCCCGTGCTCGCGGCAACGACAATCTTCAAGGGCTCGCCGGTTGCGGGGTCCACCGCGCCTGTACGCAGGACAACCAACTGTTTAGGTTGCGCCCGACCGCTTTTCTGCGGTCTGTTGCAGAGTTCATCCAAATTGACAACCGGCAGGAGAGCCCCCTGATAACTCACCACGCCTTTTAGATACGCGGGACTGAAAGGAATGTGTTGAACTGGTCGCCTGCCAATAATTTCAACCACTTGATTCTGGCTAAACAAACAAAAAACATTTTTCTCGCTGTCGGCAAGCGTCAGCGGCAGCAAATAGATCCGGACTTCCGACGGTTGTCTTTCCTGCACAGTCATCGCCTCCCACCGTGGTCCGGCAGCTGTTTCTCTGCCGACTTGGCGCCAGCGTCCTTTCCGCGCGCTTCTTGCGGAAGGCTCAGCAGAACGTCCATATTCATCAACAAAATGAGATCATTGCAGTTAACCAACACTCCCGAGGTCAATCTTCTCGCCTGTCCGGTAAAAGCCGGCGGCAAAGGATGCGCATCCGTTTCCTGGGCCATGACAAGCCTACCTTTTCCGGTCATGGGCATGGCCATGAACCGCCCCTGGTGGGTGACAATGAGATAATACCCCTGCGCCGCATGCCGATTGCCTTCTCCATGTGGGAATATTTCTTGCAAGTTGCAGACCACCGCCTGGTCGCCGCTAGGCAAGGGGAGACACCGGAGCCCGTCCACCTCGACCGGCTTGACCCTTTCATCGTCGCGCACGCCAACACCGACAACGCACTCTTTCTTCAACCCAAACAAACTTCCGCCAATCTGCGCGAGAAAAAAGGTATTCACGAAACCACCTCACCTTGTTTCATCCACGCCGAGGCCGAGGATTCTCCGGTAAGCCGCAACACCGCCTCAACGAATTCCTCATCCTTGCAAGGTTTATTGAGGAAAGCCTTGGCTCCCAACTGGAACGCCTTTTCCTGATGCTTGCTGGAAGTTCGGGAGGTAAGCATAATCACCGGAATATCTTTTCCGCCTGGAAGGTTTGGCAGTTTAGCTAAAAATTCAAAACCGTTCATACGCGGCATCTCAATGTCCAGAACAATGCAGTCAGGCCGAAATTCGTCCATTTCCAACTGTTCGACGGCATCCAAGCCGTCCTTTGCCTCAACCGGCGACCACCCGTTTGCGGTAACGAGGCGACTCATGACGCGACGAATGGAGATGGAGTCGTCAACGATCATGACGGTAAACGTTTTCGGAATCTCGAGCTGGAACATCATTGCATCGGCATGTTCGGCTCGTTCCGCCTCCTCGACAAGGCCGGGAACGTCAAGGATGGGCACGATGCTGCCGTCGCCCATAACCGCGGCCCCGGAAACACCCGGAACAGTTCGCAGATGGGATCCTAACCCCTTGAGGACAACTTCTTTCTGGCCGCTGACCGAAGGAATCGACAGGGCGATGGCCCGCCCTTCCGTGGCCAAGACGAGCACGAGGGGCCGAGGGTCGCCACCCTGCTCTTCCCCCAACCCCAAAAGGGCCGGGAGCGAATACCAGGGGAGAGTGGCTCCGGCAAGTTGGCAGCTCCCCTCTTCCCGCGAAATCGCGTTTTGCTCGATCCGGTGAATGTCGCGAATGTCGTTCAGGGGAATGCCGTAGGTCACCTCGCCAATGCGCACCAAAAGCGCCCGCACAACCCCCAGGGTCAAAGGCGCCCGGATAACAAAGGTTGTCCCGACGCCCCGTTCGGTTTCCACAGAAATTGAACCTTGCAATTCCTTGACGTTTTCTTTGACCACGTCCATGCCAACGCCGCGACCGGAGATCTCGCTGATCGTTTTGGTGCTGAACCCTGGATAAAAGATCAAATCGGTGAGTTGGCGTTCATCCATTTGATCAACAGTGTCGTGCAGGCCAAAAAGGCGGGCCTTTTCCTTAATCGCCGTGAAATCCAACCCTTGACCGTCGTCGCTGAAGCGAAGAACGATGTGGTTGCCCTCGCGTCGTCCGGCAAGGGTGATGGTGGCGATGGCCGGTTTGTTGCGCGCCAGACGATCTGCTTCCGACTCCACCCCGTGATGAACGGCATTGCGGATCAAGTGCATAAAGGGATCGGCAAGTTTTTCCCAAACCACCCTGTCGAGCTCGACCCGCTCGCCCTCAACCACCAGACGCACCCGCTTGCCGAGTCGGGAGGCAACGTCGCGCATGGTGCGGCTTAGGCGCGAGGTCAAGGTGGTCATGGGACTCATTCGAGTCCGCATCATCTGCACCTGCAGCTCGCGGATGACGCGGTGCTGACGGCTGACGTCGCCGCCAATGCCGCTGTAGATGCCGCCAAGGTTGGTGTTGATGGCGGCCACGTCGATCGCCGACTCGTTCAAGGACCGGATGATCAGATTCAATTGCGTATAGCGGTCCAATTCCAGGGCGTCAAATTCGGCAAAGCTTTGGCTGGTTTTAACGTCCGCAACGGAGGCGTCGAGATGGACAAAATGCTCAGACAGGCGATCCAGGGCCTTTACCTCGAATTTTGTCTCCAATTCCAAGGCGATGTCCTTTAATCTGCGCGTCGTCAATTCCAGCTCATTCAAGGCGTTTTTGAACAACCCCATGTTCTGATCAAAGCCACTGACGCCCACCAGCAATTCGTTGGTCCAGTTGATCAGCGTATCCAGTTGCGACTGATTGATGCGGATGGTTTTCGCCGCTTCAGCAACAGTCGCCTGCGACAGTGCCGCATCGGCGGCGTCTTCCGCTTTTTCCATCCACACGGGATCCGCCAAAGCCAATTCTTCGGCCTCTGGCAATTCTGCAAGGCTCTGCAGCTCCTCCGTCAACTCCAGCGGATTGCTCTCCAGGAAGAAACTTGACAACCGCCGATGCATGTCCGCCTGTCTGTCTGCGGTCACGGTTTCCGACGACTCAACCAGCATGCCGAGCATATCCACCGATTCCGCCAAGGCGTTGACCATGCCCGGATCGAGCCGCTGCGCCCTCTCGTACAGCCAATCAAGGAAATCCTCCACTCCATGGGCGAACGAGGCGATATCGTTTAAGCCAATGACGGCAGAGGCGCCTTTGATGGTATGCACCGCCCGCCGGATCTTGCGAATTTCCTCGCGGTGCTCGGGAGACAACTGGGTCTCGGCGTCTATTTCCGACTCCAAAATCTGCAGCGATTGATGCAATTGCTGGAAATGCTCCTCCGCCTCCTCCAGAAAACCTTCCTGGAGCAACTGTTTCTCTTCCTCGCTGAAGAGATCGCCCTGCAACGATCCCCCGCTTTGCTTGCCTGCCGGAACCGCCGAAGCTGCCGGAACTGCTCGAGGCGGCGCAGTCTTCGCCGTGCTCTGCTCGCATGCGACGTCCGAACTCCCCCCGAACAGTCCACCTTCCCCCGATTCGTGCATGCAGCCATTGAGTTGCTCGAGCAACTGTTCGGCACGCTGTTCGTCAAAATGGTCCGGGGTATAAATGAGGGTTGCCAGCAACTCGAGTGATTCCGAGAGCAGCGTTACCATGCGCTGGTCCACAGAGGCGGCCGACTCATACAACCAGTCCAGCACATCCTCAACCAGGTGTCCATACGCAGCAAGATCAGACAGCCCAATGACCGCTGCGGCGCCCTTGACGGTGTGCACGGATCGACGAATTTTCTGCACAACCTCGCGCAAGGGGCCGGATATCGGAGTCGGACCAGCAATATGCGACTCCAGATACTGCATCGCCTGACTGAGTTCCTCTAGATGCTCCTCGGCTTCGGCGCGAAATTCTCCAAGCAATTCATCGTCGGCAACGAAGCCCATCGGGTCGGCCGTCAAGCCCTCCACTTCCTCCAGGAAATCCCCGTCAAGCATCGGCATTATCGGCTCACCGGGGCCAGAACCTATTTTGCCAAAATCCGCCACGGTTTGGTCGAGCAGCGCCTCTTCTTCCACGGGCAACCCCTGACGCAATTGCAGACAATACTGATCAAACCGATCCGCCGTTGCCCCCATGGCGGCAAACGCCTCCGACGAAAGAGCCAGGTTGCCTTCCCGGATACGGTCCAACGCGCTCTCCATACAGCCGGCAATCTGACTCATGCCCTTGACGCCAACCATGGAAGACGCGCCCTTGATGATGTGCACCAATCGGTACACCTCGTCAAAAATCTCCGCCTTGGCGGAAGCCGTCTGCAACTCTTCGACCCCTTTCTTGATAATCGGGATATAGGATTGCACTTCATCAATATATCCCAAGAAGAAATCGTTATCGTCCTGCGCCATCAATCCTCTCCTGTGAAAAAAACAGCCTTACACCAATCGTATTGGCCGCCATTACCGCCATTTTCTCAATTGAGGCGCATTCCCCAGCTTGTCGCTCTCCAAGATGTGCACCGTGCGGCTGCCGACAACCAACACCCCTTTGAAAAACGGGGATAAAGCAGCCAGGGGGTCGCCTTCTGAGTAGACGTATGCTCCGAGGTGGTCGCGTTGTTCATCGATATTGACAACGCCGGTGATCCTGTCGACCACCAGGCAAAATTTGAAGTCCTGCTGCTTGAACAGCACGTAGGAGCGCTTAAAACTGCGGCCGCGATCACACTTGATTTTAAAAAGCGCAATGAAATCGACGACAGAGAGGATCTCCCCCCGAATCTGCACAATCCCGGCGATCCAAGGAGCAATGTTTGGCAAAGGCGTGACCTGGGGCAACTCGCCAATCTCCTGAATGGAGTCAGTGGGCAGGGCCATCTCATCATTGCCCAGAATGAAAGAGATGTACGGCCTTTTCTTGCGGAGACTGCGCGCAGCCTGCTCTTTCAGGACCGCCATGTCCTGCGCCAGTGCAGGCGCTGTATCGCAATCAACGGCATCAAGAAGTGCTTGCAGGGATTTTCCCTGCGCGTCGGAAACCTGCAGTGGGGACATGTTGCTCACAATTGGCCTGGAAAATTATTACAAAAGCTATTAAATATCGAGAGGATAGGCGTCAAGAGAGCAGCTTGACCGCGTTTGCGAACAGCTCCGCCGCGTCAAAGGGTTTGGTCATATAGACGTCGGCCCCCTGTTTCTTCCCCCAAAATTCATCGCTCTTCTGATTTTTCGAGGTCAGCAGGATAATGGGGAGATCCTGGCGCATCGTCTTGATTTTACGGCAGGCCTGAAACCCATTCAGCTTGGGCATGATGACGTCCAACACCACCAAGATTGGATTTTCCGTCTCCACCATGGCCACGGCCTCTTCACCGTCGGCGGCGGTGACCACCTGATACCCATTCTGCTCAAACGGCGCGCGCATCATGTTAAGTTGGGTGGGACTGTCGTCGACAACGAGTATTTTTCCTTTAGCCATGGCGCTTCTCCTTGTTCAGTTTGTCGCCCTAGCGGCGACCACTCTTGGGATGGATTAAATATGTTTTTCGATCTCGGCAATCATCTTGTCAGGATCGAATGGTTTGGTCAAATAGGCGGATGATCCCGCCATTTTTCCTTTCATTTTATTGATAAACCCGTCTTTGCTGGTCAGCATGATAACCGGGATGTCCCTGAATTCTTTGTTGCCTTTAATAATCGACAAAATCTTATACCCATCCATTTTCGGAAGGATGACATCAAGCATGATCAAATCGGGACGCTCCTCGCTAATCTTGCTCAGCGCCTCAAGGCCGTCTGCGGCCTCGATCACCCGGTACCCCTGGCGACTCAGGGTAATAGCGATCACCTTCCTGGTGGTGGAACTGTCCTCCACAACAAGAATCAATTTCTGATCATCCGCCGCCTCCCCTGTGGTTTCCATCGGGACAACGGTTGCGGATGGGCTTGCGGCCGCCGCCTTTACTTCAGTAGAATGCTGCGCCAGATGATCGAGCAACAGTTTCAATTGGGTGGCAAACAACGCCTTTTCGGGCGCCATCTTTGCCGCTTTATCAAGATAACCAAGGGCCTCTTGAAAATTGAGGCTGTTGACGCTCACCAAGCCGAGACAATAGATAGAGGTCAAACTTCGGGGAAATTTTTTTAGAATTCGGCTATAGCGATTTTTGGATTGCTCCAGGTAGGTTGCATCAACCTCGCCTGAATGGATCAAGGCTTCCCGAGAGATGATCAGATGCCCCCGACAGTAGTGGCAGGTCGTCGTATTTTTATTGAGGGGCGCCCAACAAAAATAGCACTTCCGCGCGACGTCTTCAGTCAGACGCGAGGATACCGCCCTGAATTTCTGCTGTTCTTCCTTGACCAGAGGATTTTCGGGATCGAGACTGCCGGCCATGTTCAAGGCCTTCTTCATGATGCCGACATTGCCTTGAATCCTGGAATACCACACCCAGGCAACCGCATTGTTTTTATTTATCTTCAGGTACTGAACAAGATCCTTATACGACTCCTTGTACTGCTGCATCTCTGCTTTTTCGATGGCCGATGCCAGCAATCCTTCGCCAGATTCATCAAATAAACTTTTCCGTTCGTCCTTGAGCTTTGAAACTTCCAACAAAATATTGATCAACGAGTTGGTAATCGTTTGGCTGCATGGACGAAGCTGGAAAAGTTCAATTTGCACATCATCCCAGGAAAGAATCTCTATAGCGGCGTCTATCCCTTGCTGGTTGCCGAGTTGGGCGTTAATCAGATCTCCGTGGTCAATGTCAAGAAACCCTTGCTTATCTTCCTTGCGAACATGAAGGGTCTGCGATTTTTTCTCCAGTGAAAAAATTTGCAAAATATTATCAATAGAAAATCCATCGATTTTTTTAGTTGTTTTTGTCATTGCATATTTCATATAAACTGCATTCTCATACTAAAGAATATTGCAATGCAAAAATAATTTTTTGCATTTTTAGTCAAAGTATCCGACGCATACAGACCGGAACAGACTTAATATTGATTGCAGGTCACCACAACAGAGATAAGAAATACAGTTGCCCGAAGAAACCTTTCCCCCATCGAACAATCCAGGACAACAGGCACTTTCTGCAACAAAGCACAGATTACGCTGCCGGCAACGATTCTCAAGAAAGAATGAGCCCCATAAAACAACGCATTAATTTCACGCGACCGCACCAGGCAGGACATGTCGAGGCGCGCCAAGAACGACCTCAAACGTGACCAAGAGCGCCCAGTTCGTTGTGTGTCCCAGAATTGATTGTGGGGGGAAAAAAAGAAAAAGCAAAAAGAAAAAAGATAACTTCGGGGAAATATCTCCGTGGCCCTGTGCATGAGGCGCAGCGATCCTGATGGGCGCATGAGCAAGGCATGGCAAACAGAAAGGACCGCTGTCCATCGTCCAAGCTTTTCTCCCCAATTCAGCCTTGAATATTGACCTTCCAGTGCAGACAACTTGAAGCAGCGATCTTGCAAACCGGATGCCACATCACGCGGTACGGCAGGAGCTATTTGCCTGGCTGGCAACAGTCCTGTGCACACCGCGGAAAGCGGCAAAGACCGGGCAATGGACAGACTCACACAATGAATGCAATGTGAAAGGTCTCCTCTCAAGGGGGGCTATTATTTTTTGAGGATGACTGCAGCGCTTGGATTTGGTTGTAACGGCAGGCAGTTCGTCGAAAATTTACCGGCTCCTCGTCATTTGGTGTGGATTTGATGTATAAAACGATCAAATCCACACCAAATGACGAGGGAAACCATGAATAGTAAAGATATCATAACGTTAGGGCTCA
>Ga0074193_1002982_pt1 | contig 13607 bp, 10 predicted proteins | sample EPASupsiteHSE605_FD_64523 | JGI IMG/M metagenome (GOLD analysis project Ga0074193, IMG submission 64523) | Bioremediated contaminated groundwater from EPA Superfund site, New Mexico - Sample HSE6-05 | ecosystem: Environmental > Aquatic > Deep subsurface > Groundwater > Contaminated ... | reverse complement strand
AAATCAAGTAATGGTGAAAAATATGTGGTGGTAGTCAATAATGGGGAAAGTCAAAATACACCTGTAACAACAGGGTTAACTAGCGAAGATAAAATCGAGATATTGAGTGGCTTGTCCGAAGGCGACCAGATTATAGCGTCTGCGGCTAAGACTCAAACATCTGGCGCTGCCAGGAGCGGCGGCATTATTCCTGGAATGGGTCGTTAAAGGAGGGGACTTAATATGTCAATTTTACTTTCCAATGTAACCAAAGTGTACCAGCTGGGCGGAGAATCTGTTCACGCCCTTGCTGGACTTACATTAAGTATTAGTCCTGGTGAATTTACAGCAATTATGGGGCCCTCTGGGTCGGGCAAGTCGACGCTAATGAATATATTAGGCTGCTTGGATCGGCCAACTAGTGGTTCTTACATGCTAGATGGCCAAGAAGTTGCGACATTGAATGATGATGAATTGGCTATTACTCGGAATAAAAAGATCGGTTTTGTTTTTCAGAGTTTTAATCTTTTACCGCGAATGTCTACTTTAGAGAATGTAGCACTGCCTATGGTATATGCTGGAGTGGAGAAAAAAGAACGTATCGCTAGGGCTAGTCAGGTACTGGCAATGGTGGGACTGCAGGATCGGATGAATCATCAGCCTAATGAACTGTCTGGCGGTCAACGCCAGCGTGTAGCGATTGCTAGATCACTTGTCAATGATCCGACGATTATCATGGCCGATGAACCGACAGGTAATTTGGATACAAAATCAGGTGATGAAGTCATGGCCATTTTTTCAGAACTCAATGCCCAAGGGCGGACTATTATTTTGGTTACTCACGAGCCAGAGATTGCTGAGTATGCCGGACGGACTGTTTATGTTCGGGATGGGCGAATTGAGCGGGATGAATGGAAAGTGAGGTGATATTATGTTTGCGGAAAGCATTATTATTGCCTTAGATGGACTTAGGGCTAATAAGATGAGGGCGATGCTCACCATGCTGGGAATTATTATTGGTGTGGGTGCAGTGATCGCCATGGTATCTATTGGTATGGGAGTTCAAGATAAGGTGGCAAGTTCTATTGCTGGGCTGGGCAGTAACCTGCTGGTGGTAACTCCTGGTGCATCGAATGCTGGGGGATCCCGCCAAGCAGCCGGGTCTAGTATCACTTTGAATGAGAGGGATGCAATAGCCATTAGTCAGCAAGTGTCTGGTGTTAATATGGTAGCACCTACTGTCCAACGTTCCTACCAGGTTGTATTCGGCAATCAGAACTGGACCACTAATGTTCAGGGGACAACAGCTGAAATTATGGGTGTGCGCAGTTATTCGATCGCAGATGGAGCTTTTTTCTCCAATCAGGATGTTGAAACAAGGGCTCGAGTAGCGGTACTAGGGAAAACAGTAGCAGAAAATCTGTTTAATGGTGGTACCCCTATTGGACAAACCATTCGTATTAACAATGCGCCATTTTTGGTTGTTGGTGTACTAGAGGCAAAGGGTGAGTCCATGGGAGGTAACCAAGATGACACGGTTCTTATTCCATTAAAGACAGCCCAGGAACGCTTGATGGGCATCACTTATGTCCAAAACATTAACATTCAAGCCACTGGCACTGACGTAATTAATCAAGTTCAGGCTGATATTACAGATCTTTTGCGAGCTCGTCATAAATTGGCAGGTACCAAACCTGATGACTTTACAGTGCGTAATATGGTATCGATCATGGAAACGGCTGATCAAACCACTGGTATGATTACCGCATTACTAGGAGTTGTCGCCAGTCTGTCACTTCTTGTTGGCGGAATTGGTATCATGAATATCATGTTGGTGTCGGTCACGGAGCGAACCCGCGAGATTGGGATTAGGAAGGCACTAGGGGCTAGGTACAGCAACATTTTAGTGCAATTTCTGATTGAAGCAGTTGTCATTAGTGTAGCTGGCGGTCTGCTGGGAATTGCCTTAGGTATAGGTGCATCCTATGCAGTATCATCCCTTGCCGGATGGAAGACAGTCATTTCATCTATTGCCATTATAGTGGCATTCTGTTTTTCGGTTATGATTGGCTTGTTTTTTGGCATCTATCCTGCCCGCAAAGCTGCATTATTAGATCCGATTGATGCATTAAGATATGAATAATGGATAAGTGAATGTTGATAAATGATTAAATAAATTACAAAAAGCATAAAGGGGCTTAAAAGCCGATGGATACTGGATTCTTTAATTAGAATGCAGTATCTTTTTTTATTATATTATAGGAAATATTACCAATTTGTTCTTTAATTTTGTCATTAACCACTATGGACTTATGAATATATCTTTGAATTGTAGGTTTAGGATAAAGGATTTATAATAAAAGTACGGAAATAGAAAGAATATTCGCGCGAATAAGGCTTGGCTATTTGCGGTATGAAAAATGAGGAGGTTAACGTTACATGTCAACTACTCAACTGAATACCCAAACAAGCACTACAAGTACAAGTCAAAAAAGCATTCAGAAGTTCGGCAGGTTCTTAAGTGGTATGGTTATGCCGAATATTGGAGCTTTTATTGCTTGGGGCTTAATAACAGCACTTTTTATTCCTACTGGTTGGTTACCGAATGCATATTTAAGCAAATTAGTTGGACCTATGATTGTTTACTTACTTCCCTTACTTATTGGTTATACTGGAGGGAAAATAGTAGGAGACAATCGGGGCGGTGTTCTCGGTGCTATCGCCACCATCGGGGTGGTAGTGGGAGCCGAGATCCCCATGTTTATTGGTGCAATGATTATGGGACCCCTTGGTGGCTATGTAATTAAAAAGTTTGATGAAGGCATTGAAGGCAAAGTGCCAGCTGGTTTTGAGATGCTGATTAATAATTTTTCTGCAGGGATTATTGGAGCAATGCTGGCGTTGCTTGCATATACAGGTGTTGGACCTGTTGTTTTAGCCATTAGTAATATGCTGAAAACTGGGGTAGAGACCATTATAAATGCAGGATTATTGCCATTCGCCTCCTTATTTATTGAACCAGGCAAAATATTATTTCTAAATAATGCTATTAATCACGGCGTCTTAGGTCCTATTGGCATCCAGCAGGCGAAGGAAGTGGGGCAGTCCATTGTTTTCTTATTGGAAGCTAATCCTGGTCCAGGCCTTGGAATTTTGCTAGCATACTGGGTATTTTCTAAGGGGATGATCAAACAATCGGCACCAGGTGCGGTGATTATTCACTTCTTAGGCGGCATACATGAGATTTATTTTCCTTATGTATTGATGAACCCAATGCTGCTGCTTGCTGTTATTGGCGGAGGGGCCAGCGGAGTTTTTACATTTAATCTATTGGGAGCAGGACTTGTGGCAACGCCTTCACCAGGCAGTATTTTTGCAGTACTTGCAATGACGCCAAAGGGCGGTTTCTTGGCAGTTATATCTGGGGTATTGGTATCGACTGCTGTTTCCTTCTTAATTGCCGCGGTGTTTGTAAAACAAGCCAGCGCAAAACAGGATGATTCAGAGTTAGCAGAAGCCAGAGAAACCATGAAAGAACTTAAGGGAAATCAAATAAAGCAAGTAGTTACAAAAGTAATTTTTGCTTGTGATGCAGGGATGGGTTCAAGTGCTATGGGGGCAACAACCTTGCGTAACAAGTTTCAGAAGGCTGGACTAAAGATAGAGGTTATAAATTGTGCGATAGAGAATATCCCAGCAGATGCTCAAATTGTTATTACTCATGAGAGTTTAACAGAGAGAGCAAAAAATATTGCAGTAAAGGCAGAACATATTTCGATTAGTAATTTCCTGACTAGCCCTAAATATGATGAGTTGGTTAACCGATTACGGTAATTATATAACCTAGTATGGAAGGAATATTTAGATTGTTAGTCTGTCAGGAATGGGATAGAGGGCATCCCTATATCCCATTCCTGAACATATTCTCTAAGCATACTTAAAACACTATATACAGCAGATACACTGGAGAAGAGCTAGATGATTACAGGGGGGATTTTTATGCAAGATAATAAAATGAATTCAAGGGTCAAAAAAATCTTGCTAAAAATTTGCGCCGAAGATCGGTATGTGACAATTGCTAGTATCGCCCTAGCACTTGGCGTGAGTACAAAAACAATTTTACGAGAATTATATGAAGTGGAACAATGGCTGGCAGCTAAAGGCTGCAGTTTGAGTAAAAAAACAGGCGCTGGTATTAAAGTAAATGGCAGTTATGATAGAAAGTCTATTATTCTGGGGATTTTGCAAGGCGCAAAAGAAGAGAATATTTATTCGCCAAAAGAGAGACAGATTGTTATTATAAGTGAATTGCTGCAGAATCAGGAAGCAGTCAAATTGTATAACTTCACTAAAATCCTAAAAGTTACGGAAGGAACCATCAGCAATGATTTAGATAAAGTGGAACAGTGGTTTGCGAAACAAGAGGTTACATTAATCAGAAAACCAGGTCTTGGGATTTACATTGAAGGACAAGAAACTAATATCAGAAAAGCCATGGTACATTTCATTTATGAAAATATGGAGGAAGACCAACTGCTGGGAGTCATACGCAACAGTTTAATGAAATCAGCGAACCAGGCTGCAGCTATTGAGACAAAAATCCAACGCAGACTCTTAAATTTAATTAACAAAGAAGTGATTCATCGGTTAGAATCTTCGATACATGCTGCCGAAGAAAAAATGGGTCATATGCTGGCAGATAGTGCCTATGTAGGATTAATTGTCCACCTGGCGCTAGCTGTTCAGAGGATCAAGAAGAATGAAGAAATTGAGATTGATCAAGATTTTTTACAAGAATTAAAAGGTTACCCAGAGTATGGGGTTGCAACAGATATGGCAGCCAGTATCGCCAACAGCTTTGTTATCAACATTCCAGAATCGGAAATTGGTTATATTACGATGCATATTCGGGGTTCAAAAAATAGGAATGATTATATAAAGAATACGAGCAAGATGATCGGTAATTTTGAATTGGTTACCATGTCGAAAGAAATCATTAAAATAGCAGAAGGGGAAACGGGGCGCCTGTTAGCACAAAATGAAAATTTGCTGGTGGGCCTTGTAAATCATTTAGGACCATCGATTTGCAGATTGAAAATGAATATGGAAATAAGAAATCCTTTTTTAGAAGAAATTAAGTCATTTTATCCTGAACTGATAGCCATTAGCAGGAAGTGCTCAACAGTAGTAGAACAGCAGCTGGGAATTAAGATGCCTGATTCTGAAATTGCCTATATTGCCATGCATTTGGGAGCAGCCATGGAAACGGTTGAGAAAATACCTAAACCGATATACCGCTGTGCGATTGCTTGCTCAACAGGAATGGGGACATCAAGGTTGCTCGCGACAAAGCTAAAAAAGGAATATGATAACATTCAAATAGTAGAGATTATTTCTACTATTCATATTGAAGAAACTTCGTTACAGGAGAAAAAAATTGATTTTATTATTTCCACAGTGACGATCGATTATTGCTCCATTCCAGTAGTTACTGTTAATCCGCTACTGTTTGCAGAAGATAAACATAAAATCAATAAGCAAATGAGCCTGCTGGGCAATAAAGTTAATTTATATTCAGGTAAAGGCGATCCTGGGCTAGGATTTAAGGAAAATTTACTTTCCCTGCAAAGTTATGGCAAAGCAATTCTGGAAATATTAGAAAATTTTTTCGTAATAAAAGATGATGGCTCCAGTTCCATAGAGAAAATGATCCAGCGGGTTAGTTCACTGCTTGGCACGAAGGATGAACAGGTACAGGAACTAGCCGATGCCTTAATGCAGCGGGAAGAAAAAGGCGGTACATTTATCACAGGACATGGTTTCGTTTTACTGCATTGCCGTACCAAAGCTGTAGAAAAACTTTATTTTGGTGTGGTGCAGAATAAGCAGGAACTATATGCTGTGAACGGAAAAAACCAAAGAGAAAAGATTAAAATTGGAATTATTATGATAACACCAGAACAGAACAGTGATTATGCCATGGAAACCATTAGTTTTCTTAGCCAAATGCTGATTGAAAGGCCTGACTTTTTCAAGGTGCTAGAGCAGGGAATACAGGAAACAGCAGCCAGAGCGGTAAGTAATCTATTAGAGGATTTTTATTGGACTAAGAATGATAATTTTAGGGGGAAATAAATATGGGCAGGGAGATTGTTCAGGGGAAAGTCCAAGAAGTTGGCCGGTTTTTAAGCGGTATGGTTATGCCCAATATTGGAGCATTCATCGCATGGGGGCTGATAACAGCTCTATTTATACCAACAGGATGGACGCCAAATGTTTATTTAAGTAAATTGATTGGCCCAATGATTATATATCTGCTTCCCCTATTGATCGGCTATACCGGGGGTAAAATAGTAGGAGACAATCGGGGTGGTGTACTCGGCGCTATCGCTACAATTGGGGTGGTAGTCGGAGCTGAGATCCCCATGTTTATTGGTGCGATGATTATGGGACCCCTTGGCGGTTATGTAATAAAAAGGTTTGATGAGAAGATTGAAGGGCAAGTACCAGCTGGTTTCGAAATGCTGATTAACAATTTTTCGGCAGGTATTATTGGAGCAATGCTGGCATTACTTGCTTACACAGGAGTAGGACCTGTTGTTTTAGCCATCAGTAATATGCTTAAAGCTGGGGTAGAGACTATTATAAACGCAGGGTTATTACCTTTTGCTGCTTTATTTATTGAACCAGGTAAAATACTGTTTTTAAATAATGCCATTAATCATGGAGTACTTGGTCCAATAGGGATACAGCAGGCGAAAGAAGTCGGCCAGTCGATTGTCTTCTTATTGGAAGCAAATCCCGGCCCAGGCCTGGGAATTCTGCTGGCGTACTGGGTATTTTCCAAAGGGATGGTCAAACAATCGGCACCAGGCGCGGTAATTATTCACTTTTTGGGTGGTATCCACGAGATTTATTTTCCTTATGTGTTAATGAACCCTATGTTGTTACTTGCCGTTATTGGCGGGGGAGCAAGCGGAATATTTGCCTTTCATCTATTGGGGGCAGGATTGGTGGCAACCCCTTCACCAGGCAGCATTTTTGCAGTGCTTGCTATGACACCGAAGGGCGGCTACTTCGCTGTTCTTGCTGGGGTATTGGTATCAACTGTTGTTTCCTTTTTACTTGCCTCTATATTTGTAAAACAAGCCAGCACCAAGCAAGATGATTCTGAGTTAGAGGCTGCGAAAGAAAAAATGAAAGATCTCAAAGGCTCTCCGGTGAATAGGAGTATTAAAAAAATTGTTTTTGCCTGTGATGCAGGTATGGGCTCAAGTGCGATGGGGGCAACGGCGCTGCGCAATAAATTTCAAAAGGCTGGACTGCATGTCGAAGTGGTAAACTGTGCGATTGAGAATATTCCAGCAGATGCAGAGATTGTTATTACCCATGAAAAGCTTGCTACGCGCGCTAAAGATAAGGCACCTCAGGCTGAACATATTTTAGTTAGAGATTTTATTGCAAATTCTGTTTTCGAAATATTAAGCAGCAGGCTGCAGCATATGGCTGCGCCAGTTATGGCAGAAGAGGATGGGGATGATGTGATGGATAATCTAATTCTCAGAAAAAGTAATATTCTATTAGGTCTGAAAAGTATGACAAGAGATGATGTGATCAGAATGGCTGGCCGCTTGCTGCATAAGGGCGGGTATGTACGGGAAGAGTATATTGAAGCCATGATTGAGCGCGAGAAAGATCTTACAACATATATCGGTAAAGGGATTGCTATCCCTCATGGGGTAGGCAAGGCCAAGGAAAATATTATAAAATCAGGGATGGTAGTATTGCAATTTCCAGACGGAGTTTCTTTTGGAGAGGAAACCGCATATATGGTCATTGGTATTGCAGGAGTAGGCAATGAACATTTAAGTATTTTATCTAACATTGCTACCGCAATTAATGTGGATGATGATAGTATGGTAGAGGTGCTGAGAAGAACTGCAGATCGTGATTATGTCTATGATCTTTTTCATAGTCAAGAGTAACATTAGGGATTGCTAGCAAAATTGTAGATGTGCCAGAATGAGATATAGACCATAGAGAAAATGCCATCTAAGTTGGGGGGCTGCCGGTGATGTTATATAGGCATCGCTTGCTTCCTGCGTAACGCCGCTCTGTCCTATATAACATCACCGGCGATTGCCTTTAGAAATAATTTAACTCTTTGGAGGATATATAATGATCATTACCGTTACATTAAATCCGGCGATTGATAAAACAGTGGAAATCAATAATCTTCATATTAACAGTGTAAATAGAGTTTCTTCTGTACGGCTAGATGCAGGAGGCAAGGGTATTAATGTTTCAAAAAATATATTGAGTTTGGGGGGCAAAAGTAGGGCCATCGGTTTTCTTGGCGGCAGAGCAGGAAGCTTTATAAAAAGTTATTTAGATGAAATGAACATTGAAAATGAGTTTATTGTTGTGAAAGGGGAAACAAGAACCAATCTTAAAATTGTAGACCCATTGCAGCACACAAATACAGATATCAATGAAATGGGAACAGAAATCACAACCGAGGATTGTAAACAGATGGATCGCTCTATAACACAATCTGTAGATGAAAAAACGGTGATTGTATTTTCGGGGAGTGTTCCACCCAATGTGGGAGCAGATGTTTATCAAAAATGGATCTGTCAGGCCAAGGAAAAGGGAGCTAAAACCATATTAGATGCAGATGGCGAACTAATGCAAAGAGGCATTGAAGCAGGGCCTTATCTGATAAAACCTAATATTCATGAATTGGAGCGCTTACTGGACAGAAAGATAAGCGGTATTGAGGAAACGGTAGAGTGTTCACGACTTATTATGGAGAAGTATGGGGTTGCAGTAGTGGTTGTTTCCATGGGCGAGATCGGTGCATTGTTTTTAAACAAAGAGGCGGCCATCTTTGCGAAGGGAATTTCAGTAGACGTAAGAAGCACTGTGGGAGCAGGAGATTCTATGGTGGCAGCACTTGCTTATGCGATGGATCAGCAATTCCCTTTTGAAAAAGCAGTTACATTAGCAGTGGCTGCTGGCACCGCGAATGTGATGACTTATGGCACAGAGCCTAGTAGTCTAGAGGTCATTATGGACTTAGAGAAGCAGGTTCAATACGTTTATTTACGGCATTAAAGAGAGAGGTGGCTCTAAAATGAAGACAAGAGCAGTTCGGTTATATGGGAAAAAGGATTTGCGGTTAGATGAGTTTGAATTACCGCCAATAAAAGAGGATGAGATCTTAGTTCAGGTTATTTCAGATAGTATTTGTATGTCTAGTTATAAAGCGGCGATACTCGCGACAGATCATAAGAGAGTTCCTGCAGATATAGCAGAGCATCCTATTATTATTGGGCATGAGATGGCAGGTAATATTGTTCAGGTTGGCTCTAAGTGGAGTAAGCAGTTTAAAACAGGAGAGAAGTTCTCTATGCAGCCAGCCTTGAATTATAAAGGGAGTATGGATTCGCCTGGCTATTCCTATAGAAATTGCGGCGGAGCGGCAACCTATGCTATTATGCCTCAAGAAGTCATGGAACTTGGGTGTTTGTTAAAATATGATGGGGAATCCTATTATGAAGCCTCATTAGCGGAGCCCATGTCCTGTATTATTGGATCTTTCCATGCTAATTACCATACAACGATGGGAAGCTATGAACATAAGATGGGAATTGTTGAGGGCGGCAAGCTTGCGATACTTGCGGGAGCTGGTCCTATGGGGCTGGGTGCCATTGATTATGCAATGAATTGTGATAGAAGGCCCAAAATGATTGTTGTAACAGATGTAGATGAAAGCCGCTTAGCAAGAGCAAGAAGTATCTTTTCAATTGCAGAAGCGAAGGAAAAGGGGATTGAACTTAATTTCGTCAATACAAAGAATATGGAGGATGCAGCAGGATATCTTCGAACTTTGTCAGGCGGTACAGGTTTTGATGATGTATTTGTATTTGCTCCTGTGAAAGTCTTAGTAGAGCAGGGGGATAAAATATTAGGACGAGATGGCTGTCTGAACTTTTTTGCAGGACCGACAGATGTTAACTTTTCTGGTGAATGCAATTTTTATAATGTTCATTATAATTCCACCCACATTGTTGGAACAAGTGGCGGAAATACGGATGATATGATTGAATCTTTGCGGATGACAGAAAGAAAATTAATAAATCCAGCAGTGATGGTCACTCATATCGGAGGGCTGGACAGTGCCGCAGATGCTACTTTAAGGCTGCCAGAGGTGCCAGCAGGGAAAAAACTCATTTACACCAGTATCGATATGGACTTAACCGCAATTGCTGATTTTGAGGAAAAGGGTAAAAATAATCCTCATTATGCAAAACTTGCTGAGATAACGAACAGAAATAAAGGGTTATGGTGTACTGAGGCCGAACAGTACTTGCTAGGAAATTGGGGTGTAAGTGCAGACAAGTGAATAAAAGGACAACATGACTGTAAAACATATGTAATAGCAAAACTCCTACAAAAGAGAATTTTTGTAGGAGTTTTTTAACGTATCGATGGATTTTTATTGTATACGTATATTGTATCTGTAAAGTAATTAAACTAACTACAAAAATGACTGTTATTCAGTGAGGCTTGGAGGGCAAAAGTATGTTTAAAGATCGTATGGAGGCTGGGGAGCTCTTGGCAGAAAGGCTGATGGCACTAAAATTAGACAACCCATGCTTGCTTGCTGTGCCGCGTGGGGGTATCGTTATCGCTCAACCTATTGCCAGCTTGCTCCATAGTCAGATACATGTCCTAGTTACGCGTAAAATTGGTCATCCTCTTAATTCGGAAGTGGCTATTGGCGTTGTTATGTCTGATGGCAGCGCTATTTTGGATAGCCAGGTGGTCGCAGGTATAGGGATCGGCAAGCATGAACTTAACAACATGATTAGCGAGGAATATAAGGAAGTACAGCGCCGGCAAATTTTATATACGGGATCTGCAGAGCCACCTCCTATCAAAGATAAAACTGCCATTATTATTGATGATGGTATCGCTACCGGATATACTATTCGCGGGGCAATTCAGTGGCTTAAACAAGAACAGCCTTGTAAAATAATGATCGCGATACCTGTGGCACCGCCTGATATCGTAAAAGAATTGGCAAAGGAAGTGGATGAAGTTATCTGCCTGATTCAGCCAGAACCTTTTTGGGCAGTTGGCATGCATTATGAAGAATTTCCCCAAACAACTGATAAAGAGGTAGCAGAGATACTCCACTTGTCACAGTTTTGTCACAATTAAAAAGTATAATAAAAAGCAAGTTATCATATAGTTGGCATAAATTGGGATAACTTGGATAGAATTTATCTATTACTAGATAAATTCAATATTTTAGGAGGGTTTATTATGAAGAAAATTGCACTTACTGTGGTTGGTATACTTGCTTTTAGTGTTGGCACCGGTTTTGCCGCCCCTATTAATAATTTGAACCAGGGACAGACTGCTATCGGTGTACTGGATGACTCTTTCTATATGGAACACAAAATGTCTGACAATGTTACCCTAGGATTTCAAAAAAATGATATTTACGGGCAAGTGAATTTTGACCATAACATTAGAGGTATTATTGGCAGCCGGGATTATAATTCTGACTCGCAAATATATATTGGAGCAGCAGTGAATACTCCATTAGCTCCTTCGTTGGATGGTTATGCTTCCCTGATTGGCGCTAGCGAATTTAAAGAATTGCAAGTTGGGGCCAATTATAATCTAACTAATAATGTAGACATCAACCTTAATTATCGTTCTTTTATGCCAGACGAAGGCAGCAATAATAATCGTACTGCTTTAGGCGCAACTTTAAAGTTTTAAGTCTGATACCAGCAAAAAAGATCGCTACTGAATCGGCTGTTTTAGCTCGATATGTAGCGATTTTTTTGCGGAATCAGAAATTATAACAATTTCCGATTCCAAGTAAGGGCAACTAAGGCTTGGCGCAAGCCAAGTTTTCTTTCCTAAAATGGCAAGTATAACACTTTTTAATTCAAAATAAGGGTAATATATGCCTTATCATGGCAGGGAAAGAGGAAATAAACTATAAGGGACAGGTTGGTTTAGAAAGTGAAGAAATAGGGAAAACAAAGGGATGAATAGGGTATTATTCTTAGAATCGTGATTTTGCAGGAATTCTCTATCAGGGGAACGAATTAGGTGGTAGTTTAATGTTGGATGATTTGGAGATGAAGATGTGAATAAAAAAGCTGTGGAATGGCTATATGAGCAGTTGCCGGAATTAGTGGCAAAAGGAATTATTCCGACAGCAAGTGTAGATTTAATACGAAATCATTACGGTCCAACAGATAAAAATCTTGGTGGCCGGACGATGCTTACAATGTTTGCACTAATTGGTGCAATATTAGTAGGCTTAGGAGTTATTCTAATTTTAGCTCATAACTGGGAACAACTGGGAAGGGTGACGCGGGCGCTGATTACAATAGGTATGCTTGTGACAGCACAAAGTCTAGTGGGGTTCACTATTTTTTTTAAGAAAGATAATATGGTATGGGCCGAAAGTACATCTACCTTGCTGATGATTGCTATTGGAGCTTCTATTGCTTTAATTGGGCAAACATACCATATTGCCGATGATTTTAGTAATTTTTTGCTTACATGGATGTTATTATCTATTCCGCTAATTTATTTGATGGGAGTTACTGCTCCGGCCATACTGTATTTGGTAGGGGTAACGACATGGCTAGCTAGCGGAGAATTCGATGGTCTATATAAACAGCTTATATGGATTTTGTTGGGAACAGTAGGGCCTTATTATTATAAATTAGTGAAAAAAGATTCTTATGCTAGTCCTCTAGTGATGATGTCATGGGTTTTTATCCTGTGTGTGTATATTTCCTTCGGGATGGCTTTTTCCGCTCACTTAGAACATCTATATATGCTGATGTATGGTGGGATATTTGCAGCCACATATTTTATTGGTATTTTGTGGTTTGACGGTCCTGTAAAGGTTTGGCAAAAACCTTTCAAGGCCATCGGCCTTGCAGGGTGTATAGGTTTATCATTTTTATTAACTTTTAAAGAGCTATGGCATTCTATTGGAAGGGAAATTTATTCTACAGGAAGTGCAGAGTATTTATTGGTATTTTTATTGTTAACATTAGCAGCTGTTTTAGGTGCTAAAGTGTGGAAGGAAAATATTCGTAAACAACTGCTGTTTGGCAGCGCTCCCCTGGTAGCTGCCATTGGATTTTTGCTGCTGTTTTTGGATAATAGCGGAATTAGTTCTACGGTGCTTTGCAATGGCTATCTGCTTTTCTTGAGCATCATTATCATTCTTAAGGGTATACAAGAAGAAAGTCTGGGCGTGCTTAATATCGGGATGATAATGATTGCAGTCTTAATCATGATGCGGTTTTTGGATATTAATTTTAGTTTTGTTGCTCGCGGTCTAGTGTTTGTAGTACTCGGTTCTTGTTTTCTGGCTGCCAACTGGATGATGGTGCGCCGCAAGAAAGAGGTGACAAAATGAAAAACAATAAATTGCTATTTCGACTGTTTATTCTGCTCGCCATCATTCAATTAGCTGCTCCATTATCCATGATATGGCGTTATGAAGATATTTTGCATACTGGTAAACAATATAATTGGGTTACGGCCCCTATCGATCCCTATGATGCCTTAAGAGG
>Ga0074193_1002979_pt1 | contig 13611 bp, 13 predicted proteins | sample EPASupsiteHSE605_FD_64523 | JGI IMG/M metagenome (GOLD analysis project Ga0074193, IMG submission 64523) | Bioremediated contaminated groundwater from EPA Superfund site, New Mexico - Sample HSE6-05 | ecosystem: Environmental > Aquatic > Deep subsurface > Groundwater > Contaminated ... | reverse complement strand
CACAGATTTAAAGCATTCTTTATTATATCCTCGTCGGCCACATGAGGCAACGTAACCACCATATCAGGCACACAGGCCATTTCACGTCGAATGGCTTCCATGGCACCCTCGTTACGCGCCCAGCTCCTGCGGGCCAATCCGTTGCTCACATCCCACAATAGCATGGAACGCAACCGCCGTTCCGCTTCAGCAGAACCGTCTATCACCAACCCGAAACCGCCGTTAATCACTTCGCCCCAGCCAACGCCACCTCCGTTATGAAGAGATACCCAGGTTGCACCCCGGAAGGCATCCCCCACTACATTCTGTACCGCCATATCCGCTGTATAGGACGATCCGTCGTAGATATTGGAGGTCTCTCTGAAAGGAGAATCCGTACCCGACACATCGTGATGGTCTCTGCCCAGCACCACCGGAGCAGATATCTCGCCCCGTCGTATCGCATCATTCAACTCCCTGGCTACTTCAATACGTCCCTGAGCATCCAGATATAGAATTCTTGCCTGCGATCCTACCACCAACTTGTTTTTACCTGCCTCTTTAATCCAATGTAAATTATCCTCCAACTGCGATAAAATATCCTTAGGGGCAGTTGGGATGCGTCTTTCCAGCACCCGGGCGGCAATACTGTCGCTCTTCGCCAGATCCCCGGGATCTCCCGAAGTACACACCCATCTGAACGGTCCGAATCCATAATCAAAATAGAGAGGCCCCATACTGTCCTGCACATATGATGGATACCGGAACGAACCTGTCCCGGAAAGCACATCGGCCCCGGCCCGCGATGCTTCCAGCAAAAAAGCATTCCCATAATCGAAAAAGTACATTCCTCTGGCAGTAAGCCTATTGATGGCAGTTACCTGCCTGCGTAAGGACTTCCGCACCTCCTCCTGAAACCGTTCAGGCTCTTCGGCCATCATGCAGTTAGCCTGGTCGAAATCCATCCCCACAGGATAATACCCACCCGCCCAGGGATTATGCAGCGAGGTTTGGTCGGAGCCCAGATCCACATACATATCCTCTTGGGCCAGCCGCTCCCACAGATCCACCACATTCCCCTGATAGGCAACAGATACCACTTCGTTATCATGTATAGCCTTGCGGATACGCGGGATGAGTTTATCCAGCGAGGTAAATACCTCGTCTACCCATCCCTGCGCTAACCGAACCTGGACCGCCTTGGGATTCACTTCGGCAATTACCGAAACTACACCCGCTATGGAACCTGCCTTGGGTTGAGCACCGGACATTCCACCCAGACCCGAAGAGACAAACAAAACACTTTTCCCTGACGCTCCCTTTGCCTGCTGTTTTCGCCTGGCATTAAGTATGGTAATGGTTGTTCCGTGTACAATGCCCTGCGGGCCTATATACATGAACGAACCCGCCGTCATCTGTCCGTATTGTGAAACACCCAGGGCATTCATCCGCTCCCACTCATCTTTGGATGAATAGTTAGGTACAACCATCCCGTTGGTAATCACCAACCGTGGAGCCTCTTTATGAGATGGGAACAATCCCAGGGGATGACCAGAATACAAGACCAGCGTCTGCTCATCGGTCATCGTTGCCAGGTATTTCATAGTAAGCAGGTACTGCGCCCAATTCTGGAAGGCAGCTCCATTTCCTCCATACACAATCAATTCGCGGGGATGCTGCGCCACCGCATCATCCAGGTTATTGGTAAGCATCAGCATGATAGCCGCTGCCTGCCTGGACCGACACGGATAATCATCTATCGGTCGGGCAGTTATCTTATATTCCGGACGGAAACGATACATATAAATCCGTCCGAATCGGGCCAGTTCACTGGCAAACTCGGGTGCAAGTTCGGCATGAAACCTGACAGGGAAATAGCGCAGCGCATTCTTCAGTGCCAATACCTTCTCAGATTCGGTAAGCACATCCTTACGTTTGGGCGCATGGTTGACAGTCTCTTCGTAAGGCATGGGTTCCGGCAGCACATCCGGAATACCCGTAAGAATCGCCTTCGAGAATTCTTCTTTCGACATATTTTTCATACCCTCACTATATTTTGGCATTCACAATTTCAAGGATGGCATCTTCTTTTTGCCGGGCAAGTTCAGCCATTCGGGCAGCTTCCCTTAACAAATCTTCCACCCTGTTTCGATCCTTGATGGAAGCAGCATTGATACGCACATTCAACCATGCACCTAATACTGCAGCACGTGCAGCCAAAGCTCCTACTCCGGCGTCGGATACAGAATTGGGGTTCCCAGTCTGAGCCATCTGTCCGGCTAAATCAAAAACAGCCATGGAGGCCTTCATTACCCGGAACGGCACCTGTGTGGCATAGAAGGTAGCCTCCTGAATGGCTTCGGTACGAAGCTGTTTCTCCTCCGCCGTATTCTTAGGCAAGCCAAATGCCTCCATCACCTTATTGAAAGAACGGGTATCTTCATCCACCAGATAAAGAAGTTCCCTGACTAATTCCTGTCCCTGTACCGCAACATCAGAGAATTCCTCCCAACGATCGTCCCAACCGGGTTTATGTGCCGAAAGATTGGCAACCATCGTTCCCAGCGCAGCACCCAAAGCACCCATAACGGCAGCAATAGATCCTCCTCCCGGAGCAGGCGACTCACTGGCGGTTTCAAGAACGAAACCAGTCACACTTCTGTCCACCAACCTCTCCTCCTCTTTCTTTTCCAGCACATACTCGATTACCTTATTATCAACATCAAAAGGTTTAAGGTCATCCAGTCCCATCGACAGAACAGCCATACGAATAATTTCTTGTTCGGGAATACCCAGCGAACGCTGTTGTTTACGTAAAAAATAACGTCCGGCATCCAACAATACCGATTTGGGTATCAACCCCACTATTTCGGTACCCGTAACACGCACTCCACGGGCAGCAGCTTTGGCTACCACCTCTTCAAAAGCAACATGCACCGGAGTAATGGCCACATTGGTTATATTCATAGAGACCTGTGCAATTCCATACTCTTTTATGAACCATCCGATTGCCGCCGTACTTTTTAACGACCCGGGAATAAAACGCTCCCTTCCCAAATCATCCTTCATAATACGGCCCACAGGTGAGCCTCCTTCACGCATAACCCTTCCGCGTTCGCGTACATCGAACGCAATCGCATTGGCCCTGCGCGTAGAAGTTGTATTTAAATTGAAATTAATAGCAATCAGAAAATCGCGGGCCCCCACAGCTGTACACCCTGTCTGAGCAACCCTGTCCGTCCACTTTTCGCCTCCAAAGTCGGGCATCTGCTCCGGAACACCAAAACGGGGTTTAAGTCCCTCGTACTCGCCTTCGCGGCAAACGGCCAGCTTTTTCCGTTCTGAATGAAATGCGGCATATTCATAACAATATACAGGAATACCGGCTTCTACTGCGATGCGCTCTGCCAACCGGCGGGCATAAGTAGCTGTTTCATCCATCGAGATTCCCGAAACCGGAATAAGGGGGCAAACATCCGTTGCCCCCATACGAGGATGTTCGCCGTGATGCTTGCGCATATCGATCAGTTGAGCGGCCTTCACCACACACAAGAAAGCTGCTTCAACAACGGCCTCTACCTCGCCTACAAAAGTTACAACGGTGCGGTTGGTAGCCCACCCCGGATCCACATCCAGCAGTTTAACTCCCGCCACACCTTCTATTGAATCGGTAATCTGTTTGATAACCGACATATCGCGTCCCTCACTAAAGTTGGGTACACATTCTACTATTCGTTTTTCCATATAAACACCAGGTTACAAAGTGATTCATCAGGATTAACAACATGTAATCCTCTGCGCTAAAATTACAAATTTTCAATTTCAAAACAACAAATCGGGGGAATTAATTTACATTTTATCACTTAAACTTATCAAATCCAAGCTTTAACCGGACATAACCGTGACAATATTACAGATTTCTATTGGGATTGCTCAATTATAACTGTCCTCTTTCATTTATAACTTTTGCTTATACTACATTACTAATTTTGAAGATCACTTTATCTCAATATGTACTATATTTGCGTTGGGTTTAAATGATATGAGTATTAATATTTAATCGTAAAACACATGAAATTTGTAACAAACGAAAAACTCACAATTATCGGAGCCGCCGGAATGATAGGTTCAAATATGGCTCAAACAGCCCTGATGATGAATCTGACTCCCAACATTTGTTTATATGATCCCTTTGGTCCCGCATTGGAGGGAGTAGCAGAAGAATTGAATCATTGTGCTTTTAAAGGTGTGAATATCACCTGGACAACCAATATACGTGAAGCCCTTACAGGCTCTTCATATATCATTTCATCCGGAGGAGCTCCACGCAAAGCTGGTATGACACGTGAAGATCTTTTAAAAGGAAATGCCGAAATCGCTCGCCAGCTAGGGCTGGATATCAAGACCTATTGTCCGAATGTAAAACATGTGATTGTTGTATTTAATCCCGCTGATATTACTGGACTGGTTACTCTTCTGTATTCCGGATTAAAACCCACTCAGGTTTCTACGCTTGCCGCACTGGACAGTACGCGCCTGCAATCGGAACTGGCTAGATACTTTGGCATTCCGGCATCCGAAATACATAACTGCCGCACTTATGGCGGACACGGAGAACAAATGGCTGTATTTGCATCTACCACTCTTATAAAAGACCGGAAATTATCCGATCTGATTGGAACTCCGGAAATGCCTGCCGAAGACTGGAATGAATTAAAACAAAGGGTTATTCAGGGAGGAAAACACATTATCGAACTAAGAGGCAGATCATCATTTCAAAGTCCGGCTTATCTTTCCATCTGTATGATTGCAGCAGCCATGGGGGGAACTGCGTTTGAATGGCCAGCCGGGATGTATATACAGGACGGGAAATTCGGCCATATTACCATGGCCATGGAAACTACGATTACAGCACAAGGAATTACATTTAAGAAGGTAACCGGAACAAGTGAAGAAGAGTCTGAACTGGAAGAAAGTTACACCCACCTGTGTAAGCTAAGAGATGAAGTTATCGAGATGGGCATCCTTCCTCCCGTAAAGGAGTGGAATAAGCTTAATGCCCATATTAAATAGGTTGTCTTTAAGGTGTATTAAACAAAGAGGATTCTAATTTAGAAATCCTCTTTGTTATTTAAAAATGGTACAATTACTTAGTGCTCTTTTCTTCACCCTCCTTTATCAGTACCAGGTGTTTTTTCCAATCTTCAGGAATTGAATTGATATTCACCTGATTTTCTGCATTTTTCTCAAGTTTTACTAAACTAACATCAACAGCCTCGGTATCCAGTTTATACATCGCACCTGTTGCCGGATCGACGATAATCATACCAATAAGGCCTCCAAACAAGATGTTACCCCAATACCATCCTTCTACTTTAGAACCTACTTGTCTGGTAACGGGCTGGTATCCCTCTTTGTCGAACTTGATCATGTAATTTTCTCCTGAGAAGAATCCGTTACTTGATTTTAATTTCACAATGGCAGGTGTAGTTCCTTCGTAAACCATGGTTCCCTTTTTTCCTGTAATCGTTACATTGGCTCCTTCTGGAGAAGAGTTAATGGCAACTGGATAGGTGGTTTTAGTTAAAATGGAAGCACATCCCGTAAATAAAAGAGAAGCTAGAAATAATCCGGTAACAAAAGCTAAATTTTTCATCTTACATAAAATTTAAAGGTAAAATAATCACTCACGTTAAATTATAGTTTTAAAGGTGTAAAAATAGGCAAATAATTAAGATTTGGAATACTTATTTATTAATTTTATCTTTGTTATATGATAAAACTACATATAACAGAGAAATTGCAGGAATTAAAGAGTCGTTTACAAGGCAGGAAGTCATTCTTTGTAAACGAGTTACTGCATCTTGTACAGTCTGACTACAATCGTATGATTAACAAAGCGCACGAATCTATTACGGAACAATCCAGCGATCAACATTTTGAATTACTCAGAGAATACAAAATGATTATTCGATACATTTCAACGTATATAGAGAAAGGGGAAGTAAAACTGGAGGACTTTTTGTCTGATCCGGATTGCATAGAAACGCCCGAGAAGATTGAACAGATAATGGCCTTAGCGGAAAACATTCTTACAATGGAAGCTCAGGAAGGAGAAGTGATTCCATAAAAAAGCCTTTAAACTGCTAGAGCATCCACATTATTCTTTTGACAACAGATTTTCTGTACCCCAGATTTCCAACTCTCTGAACACGGGTGATAGACTTTTCCCCAGTTCTGTAAGCGAATACTCCACCCTTGGAGGGATTTCCTTGTATTGCTCACGCAAAATTAATCCATCCGACTCCAGCTCCTTAAGTTGTTCGGTCAGCACTTTCCTTGAAATATCAGGTATACGCACCGCTATTTCGCCAAAACGCCTTGTTCCGCTCAATAACGAATACAAAATGATTGTTTTCCATTTACCTCCAATTAGTTCGATGGAGGCTGTAACCGGACAATTTATTTTTTTTCCTGATTTGACCATTATAGTTACTTTTTCGTTACCACTTATTTTGATGTTACCTTTTGGTAACCTGTTACAAATACAAACTATTGTTAGTTTCTTTGCGTAACAAATATATGAATTAAGGGATTTATGTACATCCATTTCATATAAATTAACTATAAAAAACGGATCTTCCAAAAATAGAATCTGTTTACTTTATGATAGACTGAAAATTTTAATTCAGGATGTGACAGATGTTTATAACAAGAAAATAGTAACCATTAAAAAGAGTTAGAATGAAAATCGGAGTAACAGGAGCGACCGGACAATTAGGTCGCATGGTAGTTGATAAACTAAAAGAAAAAGTGTCTGCCAACTCAGTTGTTGCGTTGGTGCGTAATCCGGAAAAAGCTGCCAGTATGGGAGTGGAAGTCCGCTCATTCGACTATAATCAACCCGAGAATCTGGTATTGTCGTTACAAGGAATTAACAAATTACTGCTTATATCAAGTAATGAAATCGGGCAACGGGCAAAACAACACACCAATATAATACATGCAGCCAAACAAGCTGGTGTACAATGGATCGTATATACCAGTCTATTGCATGCCGATAAATCAACGCTAAGTCTTGCAGGAGAACATCTGGCTACGGAAGATGCGCTAAAGGAATCTGGTATTCCCTACACGTTGCTGCGCAACGGATGGTATACAGAAAATTATACCGGGTCTATCGCTGGAGCCCTTGCCGCAGGAGCATTTGTGGGAAGTGCCGGCGACGGTAAGATTTCATCAGCTCCGCGTATGGATTTTGCAGAAGCGGCGGCTATTGTATTAACTAGTGAAGGGCATGCCGGTAAAGTATACGAATTGGCGGGCGACCAACATTACACCCTGAAGGATCTGGCTGCCGAAATTTCGAAGCAGACCGGAAAAGAGCTGCCTTATCAGAACCTTCCCGAATCCGAATATGCCCGGATACTTAAGAGTATAGGTTTACCGGAAACATTTGCTCTGGCAATTGCAGGATGGGATGTAAGTGCATCCCACGATGATCTGTTTGACAACAGTGGTCAGTTATCCGCATTACTTGGGAGAAACACCACGCCTCTTTCCAAAGTAGTTGCAGATGCCTTAGCCGCAAAATAAACAATCGCCCCCATGCTCCGGATTATACACACCGAACATGGGGGCATTTATTTTATGGATTATTCCACCTTTTCAATTAGCAATCTGCTTTGAAGTTCATCAAAAAAAGAGGGATCGTCCGGAGCAATAATGTACTTTCCTTTGTGTAGCGTGTGTATTAAAATCCAATGATTGTTTCTGCGGGCATAGAGTTTTACCTTGCCAATACGGGGAGAATAAAAATAACCCCAGTGACCGAATATTCCACTGCTCCCAAAAGTACGTATCATGGAAAATACATTTCCCTTGCCAAGATATTGGGCGGCACTGATTTCATTAAGGCGGATACTGATTTTCTTATAAGGAGCTTTTAAAACCAAACTATCCTCCGTAAGACTGAAAGAGGTGGGAATATGGCCATATATCACCACATAAATCACCGAAAACAGCGCAAACAGGATCAGTCGGGGATAAAAATCGGGAATAACGAAGAAAAGCACAACCAACAAGGCTGTAAGTATCAGCGTAATCAGCAAATTGGTCCGATCCATCGACGAAGTAGAGGTTATTGTTTTCATATCAAAGTATTTAAATTTACAAAAAACCATCTGCATGTATCCTCACAAAGATACTAATTATAACCAAACTTCAAAATAAGCTTCCACAAGTACCCTGGTTTTGGACTTGCAATTTGTTTGTTTGAAACAAATCTTCTAAATTTACTTTCTTTCAATACAGTAGTATAATAGTAATGTTATAAATTAAAGCATATGAAAAACGTAATTGTATTTGGAGCAAGTACGAATCCTGAAAGATACGCGTACAAAGCCTCAGTAGAGTTTAAGGCAAAGGGATACAACGTATTTCCGGTTGGCCGCAAAAGGGGATTAATACAAGACATGGAGATTTTGGAAGAACCTCCCATGAACCTCCACATTGATGTTGTTTCCATCTATCTGGGTAAAGACAATCAGCAACCCTATTACGACTATCTGCTAAAGATAAAGCCAGATCATGTTATTTTTAATCCGGGTACAGAAAATCCTGAATTGGAACAGATGCTTACTGAAAAAGGGATTCGAAACGAAGAGGCCTGCTCGCTGGTACTTATGCGTATCGGAGAATTATAAATACAAAACATCAATTTCTGTAATTTTAAAATAAAAAGAGTTGATCATTTAAACCTTTCACGAATTGCTTTGTCAAAGAGTCATAAATCATTAATATTTAAACATATGAGGTGTACTATTTTCTCTTTGGCAACGCTTTTCATTATTTCGCTATCTGCCTTTGCGGCTCCTCAGAATAAGGAACCCCAACGTAAAAGATTATCCGAAATACCGAAAGAACTGAATTTAAGTGCCGAGCAACAAAAACAGCTGGATGCTCTGAATGCCGAATTCAAGGCAAAAATGGAAGAGTTCAAAAAAAGCATGGATGAGCTTAAAAGCAAGCAAGGCGAATGGAAAGGAATGGCCGACGAACATCAGAAGGCTATTAAAGAACTGCTCACTCCGGAACAAATGCAAAAATGGAAGGATATGATGCCTCAGATGGGAAAACTGCGTCAGTTTGATTCCCGCAAAAGAGAATTTGTAACCCCCGACGGAGATGTACTTCGCTATAGAGGCAGAGATTTTATTCCGGGTGACAGCATGAAGTTCGGGCCTCACAGACGGGGATTCGCTCCGGAAGATAGCTTGATGCAAGGTTCGCAGATGAGGGGAAAGGGTGACCGTTTCTCCGGACTTAACCTAAGCGATGAACAGAAGACCAAACTGAAGGCTTTACGCGAAGAGCACCGTAAAAAAATCGGTGAGATGAACACCCAACACCGGGCTGAAATGGAAAAGATTCTGACTCCCGAACAGTTGAGCAAACTCAAAGAGAGTCAACCCGCATTTGACAGAAAACAAAAAGGGAATGCGTTGGATTCGGTCTCTTCCAAAGATAAAAAGGTAGAAAAGAATGTACAGATAAAGGTTGAAAAAAAGAAATAAAGCAATTTGATTGTTTAGGTTTTTACGGATTTAGAATGGTTTTTAAACAGAAACCCCGATGCATATCTTTTAGACAGCATCGGGGTTTCAACGTAAAGATTATGCTTAATTACAAAGGATATTCGTCAAATGCATACAATACCGTACTTAAGTAGCGTTCGCCGGTATCTGGCAGCAGCGTTACAATCAGCTTGCCTTTGTTTTCGGGTCGTTTAGCTACCTCGGCAGCTGCCCATGCTGCAGCTCCGGAAGAAATTCCAACCAGCAATCCCTCTTTTTGTGCCAGCTCTCGACTTGTTTTAATGGCCGCATCGTTTGTTACGGTTATAATTTCGTCCACCACAGCAGGATTGTATGTTTTAGGAATGAATCCGGCACCTATACCCTGAATCTTATGAGGTGAAGGTGCTCCACCAGACAATACGGGTGAGTCGGCCGGTTCTACGGCGATGATTTTCACATTGGGGTTATGTGCCTTCAGGGCCTCGCCTACTCCACTGATAGTACCACCTGTTCCAACACCGGCAACAAAGATATCCACTTTGCCGTCGGTATCGCGCCAAATTTCTTCGCCGGTTGTTTTTTTATGTATCTCGGGATTTGCCGGGTTTTCAAATTGCTGAAGGATTACAGAACCTTCGGTTTCAGCCTGCAGATCGGTTGCCTTCTGTATGGCAGCCTTCATTCCGCCGGGACCTGGAGTCAGCACCAGTTCGGCACCAAGAGCTTTTAGCAGAGCGCGTCGTTCCAGACTCATGGTTTCGGGCATGGTAAGAACCAGCTTATAACCTTTTACAGCTGCAACAAAAGCCAGTCCAACGCCGGTGTTACCACTGGTAGGTTCAATTATAGTCGCACCCGGTTTAAGAATTCCCTTAGCTTCGGCATCTTCAACCATGGCCAGGGCGATACGTTCCTTCACACAACCAACCGGATTGAATGATTCCAGTTTTGCCACTACGGCTGCTTCCAGCCCTTTACTCGCATTAAAAGCAGAAAGTTCCAACAACGGAGTATTTCCAACGAGTTCAGTCAATTGTTTAGCAATCTTTCCCATATTGTTATGTTTTATCGTTATTTATTTTTTACAAAGGTCGGAATTTTACAGAACTCAACAATACCATAGTTATGGTATATTTTATAAAAAGGTTAATCCACTCCCAGTAAATCGCGGGCATTAGCCATAGAGGCTTCCGTAAGGGCAGCCCCACTCAGCATACGTGCAATCTCAATAACACGTTCTTCCGTATCCATCTGCTTTATCTGGGTAATGGTTCTATCGTTCTCCTCCTTTTTAAATACATAATAATGGGCATTCCCCTTCGAGGCGATCTGCGGCAAATGCGTGATGGCCATCACCTGCATCTTGGTTCCAAGTTCATGCATGATATCCCCCATTTTATTAGCTATATCGCCCGATACTCCGGTATCCACCTCGTCGAATATGATGGCGGGCAAAGCTGTTGCTCCGGCTATCATGGCTTTGAGACAAAGCATCAGACGGGATATTTCACCTCCCGAAGCCGTATTGGCCACCGGTTGGAGGTCGCCGCTCTTATTGGCGGAAAACAGAAAGCATATCTCATCAATCCCATCGGCATCGGGAGCCGATTTGGTCTTAAAGTCGACCGAAAACCTTGTGTTGGGCATACCCAGCGGAGCGATCATTTCCACCAGTTGTCTGGCTAGTCCCAACGAGGCTATCTTACGTTGCTCGCTTAACACCGAAGCTTGTTGCATCAGCTCTTTGAATGTTGCATCCACCTGCAGCTGAAGTGCTTCTATCTGATTATCGTAAGAATCTATTTCCTGTAGTTGCGCCGTATATTTTTCCTGCAAAGCGATCAGCTCTGCAACCGAATTCAGATGATGTTTCTGTTGCAGGGTGTAGATCAGGTTTAGACGCTCCTCTACAAACACCATCCGTTCGGGATTAAATTCCACATCCTCTTTCTGCGAATCCGCATCGGAAGACAGGTCGTTCAGGTCGATATAGGCCGAGCGTAACCGTTCTGCCATCTCCTTTGCCTGTGGATAGAAGCGCTCGAGGGAGGTTGCTGTCTGCAACGCCTCCTTTATCTGCAACAACCCACCTTGTTCGTCGCCCGAAAGCAATTCTGTAATTTTATACAAGGCGCCCTTGATCTCTTCGGCATGTGACAAGGTTTCCTGTTCTTGTTCCAGCATCTCCTGCTCTCCATCCGCCAACCGGGCTTCATGCAATTGCTCCAACTGGAAACGGATGTAATCTTCCTCCTGCCGGTTCTGACGCGATTTTTCGGTCAGCTCCTTCAGATCGCGCTTCAACGACTGGTAACGGCTGAATTCCTTACGGTATAAAATGAGCGGTATTTCGTTGTCGGCCAACACATCCACTACGTCCAGCTGAAAACGACTGTCGCCCAGCATCAGGTTCTGATGCTGCGAATGGATATCGATCAATCGTGTACCCAGACTGCGCAACACATTGAGTCCCACCGGCGAATCGTTTACAAATGCACGGGATTTCCCTGATGCATACAGTTCGCGGCGCAGGATACAATGCCGGGCATCGTATTCGAGGTCGTTGGCAATAAAAAACGGCTCCAGCTGATAGAGCGAGATATCGAAGGTGGCTTCAATAACACACCTGTCGGCCTCTTTCTTGATACTTTTTCCGTCGGCCCGCTGACCTAAAACAAGTGAAAGAGCACCAAGGATGATTGACTTTCCGGCTCCCGTTTCGCCGGTTATCACCGAAAAGCCATTGGCAAATTCTATGTCGAGACTATCGATCAGAACATAGTTTTGTATGAATAAGGACTTAAGCATAATGCATCACTTTTTCAAAGATTCCAGACGGTTAGTCTGCGTTGGGTAGATTGCCGACAATAGTTTAAATCCCTCCTGTTTTTCAGTTTGATTGGCTTTGGTGTACACACCTGTCACCTCGTCGAGCTTACCATCCGAAAAAAGCTGTAGTAAAACTGATCCGGGGCGTGCCGACTGTATTTGCTGTAATACAGGGAGTGACTCGATGATGGTTGTGCGTCCGCGATCCGGATTTGCAGCCATCTCGTCCAATCCTTTCCGATGGTATGTGTACCAGAAGTTCCGGAAAATTTCGGAGGTATTGTCGGTCAGCGCAGTAATCAGGGCATGTCTGTTACGATTGCCATCGAATGCTTTCCATCCGTTCCAGGCCATTTCCGACTGAGCCAGGGTAGTTATCTGCATCGCTTGTTGCAGATAGGCAGTTCCTCCCTGGGGTGCAAAGCTGTCGAAATCGAGTCCCAGTATAACATAGATATAGAAAACCACCGAGGCGGTAAGGTTGCTCTGCAAGGTATTCTGCGCGTAGTCCAGCGGTTCGAATTCTGTATAATCGAAATCCAGCTGGGTATCTCTAAAATTAAATATCGTAGTGGAATAACCCGAATTATAGACCGGGCGACGAGCCTGCACCTGTAACTCGGCCTTGAAGCTCGACTCGGAAGGCATTTCGTTTATTATAAACGTAAAGGTACAGTCGATCCGTTCGTTCACGGCAAACGTGGCATCCGTCCACCTCCGGTTATTTATAAATTCGGTAAGTGCCGTCTGCAGTGTTGTAAACACCTGTTTGTTGGTTCCCTGCACCTTGTCACTGTTTATCGTGACCCGGGCATTGAGTTCCTGTGCCCCGGCTGTAAAGCCAAGCAACAGGCATACAAACACATACATCAGCTTCTTCATTCTATGTCGGTTTTATTCTATACGTTAATACATGCTGTTATTTCAACAACGATGCCAGTTTTTCTACGATATCCCCTGCAACTTCATTTTTGGGCTTTACAGGATATTCGGTCAGTTTACCGTTGACTTCCAAAATAGACACCTTGTTGGTATCGCAACGGAAACCGGCACCTTTATCCTTCAGTGAATTCAGCACGATAAAATCCAGGTTCTTCCTTTCAAGCTTTTCCGTAGCATGCGCCACTTCGTTGGTCGTCTCCAGGGCAAAGCCTACCAGACGCTGACCGGCCTGCTTCATTTTACCCAAAGCTGCGGCAATATCCGGATTGGGCAATTATGCTAG
>Ga0074193_1001093_pt1 | contig 13620 bp, 13 predicted proteins | sample EPASupsiteHSE605_FD_64523 | JGI IMG/M metagenome (GOLD analysis project Ga0074193, IMG submission 64523) | Bioremediated contaminated groundwater from EPA Superfund site, New Mexico - Sample HSE6-05 | ecosystem: Environmental > Aquatic > Deep subsurface > Groundwater > Contaminated ... | reverse complement strand
TGCAGATTTCACACCAGTATGTACTACCGAATTCATGACCTTTGCCAGTATGCAGGAAGAATTCAGAGAGATGAACACTGAGCTTATAGGGCTTTCTATAGACAGTGTGTTCTCCCATATTGCCTGGATTAAGAGGATTCAAGAGAGTGTTGAATACAAGGGAATGAAAAATCTCGAGATTAAGTTTCCTGTAATTGCAGACCTGAGAAAGGAAGTCGCGAAGAAATACGGCATGATCCAGCGGAAAGGCTCAAGAATCCAGACTGCGAGAGCAACATTTGTTATAGACCCGGAGTCAAAAATAAGAGCATTAATTTACTATCCTGTACCGAACGGAAGGAATATACAGGAAATCAAAAGGCTTATCAGTGCCATGCAAAAGAGCGATGCTGAAGATGTATCGACTCCGGTAAACTGGCAGCCAGGCGATGATGTTATAATTCACCCTCCACGTTCAATGCAAGAGGTAAAGGAAACGCTTGAAAAAGCTGGAGATGAAACTTATTGCCTTGATTGGTTTCTCTGCCTGAAGAAGGAAAGCAGAAAGTAATTCCGAAAGGAGCGGCAAAGGAAAGAAAATATTAAATAAGCAGATCCCAAAACTCAAAACGTGCTTCTTTGCGTTTCACATCTTAAGTGACTAATCAAGATTCGGATCATGAAAGCAATCTTAAAAAGTCCTGTTATAAAAAGTCCTGTTATAAAAAGTCCTGTTAATTAGATCCCACGAAGCTAGAGAATTCGGGGTTTTACGCTTCGACCTATAAAAAGTAAACAAAAAGTAGATAAAAATTAAGTAAAAAATAAATAAAAAGTATATAAAAAGAGATAAAAAGCAGATAAAATTAAGTAAAAAGTAAATAAAAATAGAAAAATGAAGAAAATAAATTTATTTCTTCCCAAGCTCTTTTGAACGTTCGGTTGCCCTTATGACTGCATTCATAAATGCAGCTCTGACTCCGGCCTCTTCAAGTGCATGAACACCCTGAATGGTAGTCCCGGCAGGAGAAGTAACCATATCTTTGAGTTCTCCGGGATGCATGCCTGTCTCAAGCATCATTTTTGCAGCCCCAAGTACAGTTTGGGCTGAGAGAGTGAGGGCACTTTTTCTATCCATTCCTTCAAGGACAGCCCCATCGGCCATTGCCTCAATCACTGGAAAGATAAATGCCGGCCCGCTGCCTGAAAGACCTGTAACGACATCCATCAGGGATTCAGGCTCCTGAACTGCGGTACCTACTGCAGAAAAAATTTCAAGAGCAGTTTTCATGTCTTCGGAAGTAGCATATTTACCTGGAGCAATGCCTGAAGCAGCTTCGGAAACTGTAGCTGCAATGTTTGGCATTACACGTATTACTCTTGTGCCAGCAGGAAGTGCATTTTCGTAAGTAGCAAGAGGCACACCGGCTGCAATTGAGATTATAAGTTTATCTGAAGTTATGTAAGCTTTAAGATTTTCAAGTACCGAACCCAGAGTCTGGGGCTTCACTGCCAGGATAAGAATATCGGATGCCTTGACGATAACAGAATTGTCAGTAGATATATTTATGCCAAGCTTTGCTTTCAGATCGTTCAAGAAAGGCTCGTACACATCGCTTGCACCAAGATTTTCAGGTTTTACAATTTCGGCCTTTATAATTCCCTGCATGAGAGCAGAGCCCATTTTTCCTGCTCCGATAAATCCTATCTTTCGGTTATAATCTACCATATAATTTCTCCTATTTCCAAAATAAATGCAAATATAGAGGCAACTGCCTCAAAACGCGTTTTTAAGTAATATTGAGTAATTAAAAAGGACTTTATAGTCCAAATAAGTTTGTAAGTAATTAATAGATTGATAAAATTTGCAAACTACAAGAAATTAATTGGATTCTTCATAAATTCCGAAAAATCCGGTTTAGTTCTTCGAACATGCTGGAGATTTAATTCAGTTTTCCAGTATGCCAACGTTTTCTTTTTTTATTACATTGTTGTAGTTGCTATAGCCCAAAATACCCTCAATTTCGTCGGTGTGGGCTCCTTTTATCTTCATAAGTTCTTCAGAAGTATAGTCTGTGATTCCTTTCGCAAAGACCCTGCCTTCACACTCTAATCTAACCACATCTCCCCTATCAAAACTTCCCTCAACCTCTACAACTCCTGCAGGAAGAAGGCTGTTTTTTCCGAGGACTGCAGCTTTTGCCCCTGCGTCTACACGGATAGTGCCCGAAGCCCTTGCAAGAAGAATCCAGCGAGCACGGTTCTTCTGGATATGCCTTTCAGCCAGGAATAGGGTACCAATCTTTTCTCCAGACAAAACCTTCAGAAGCACATTTTCAATTTCGCTGTTTGCTATCAAGACATAGCAACCTGCCATACTACAGATCTTTGCAGCTTTTATTTTGGTCCTCATTCCCCCTACACCCTTGAAGCTTGTTGGGTCACCCCCATAGCTTTCAATTTCAGGTGTGATTTTTTCCACGAGAGAAATGAGTCTGGCATCGTCGTGCATTTTTGGGTTTTTGTCAAAGAGACCGTCGATATCCGAAAGAATTATCAGGAGATCAGCATCGATTTTGCTTGCAACCATTGCAGAAAGCTTGTCATTGTCTCCGAAGATTGCTTCAATCTCGTTTGTACAGGTGCAGTCATTTTCGTTTATTATGGGAACTACCCCATATTCCAGAAGGGTAGAAATACTGTTTCTGAGGTTAAGGTAGGATACCCGGTCAGAGTAAAAGTCATAAGTAAGAAGGATCTGAGCAACTTTTATCCCATGTTTCGAAAAAGCTTCGCTCCAGTACTGCATAAGGATACTCTGTCCAACTGCTGCCGCTGCTTGTCTGATAGGAATTTCGCGAGGTTTTGGGGCAATGCCCAGTTCATAGAGTCCTACGCCTATTGCTCCCGAACTTACCACAATTACCTCTTTTCCGCGCCTTCGAAGCTCGGAGACCTGGGCTGCGATACTTTCCATAAAAGCCGGATCAATACTGCAGTTTTCTTTTGTACTGTCACAATTTTGTTTTGTAATTGAGGAAGTACCTATCTTGATAACGATTTTATTAACATCATTGAGAAATTGATTTCTATCTGTCAATCACAAGGCCTCGTAAAATATTTTGAGAATGCAGCTGAAATAAGCAACAGCCACAATCCGGATTTCCATCGCTTGCACTCAATTTGCGCTGGTATTTCAATTCAGATATATAAACATATCATAATTCTTCGATATTCTTCAATAAACTTCGATAATCTTCGACAGGATTTCAATCTACATTCTCAAATTTAAGGTCAAGTTTTCTGTGTGTATAGGCTTTTGCGTTTTCTCCTGCATAATCTGCGACAACCTGCCCTTTCCCTAGCAAGATATATTTGTAGATCAGGAGGCCTTCCATGCCTACAGGCCCACGAGAATGGATTTTGTTTGTGCTGATTCCTACCTCAGCCCCTTTCCCATAACGATAGCCATCGGCAAAGCGGGTTGAAGCATTTACCATAACACTCGAAGAATCAACAAGTCCTGTAAACTCTTTTCTTCTAGAAGCATTCTCAGTTATTATTCCATCGGTGTGATGAGAACCGAACATGTTTATATGGTCGATGGCTTCCTTTATGGTATCAACGAGTTTTATCGAAAGAACAAGATCGTTGTACTCAAGACTCCAGTCTTCGTCCGTAGCTCTTGAAAGAGGAGAAATTCCTCCTTTTTCAAGCAGAGCATAGCTGTCTTCATCACAGCGTAATTCAACCCCTGCGCCGAGGTATATTTCTGCCATTTTCGGCAGGAAAGTATTCGCAATTTTACGGTTTACCAGAAGGGTTTCAATGGCGTTGCATACTGCAGGATACTGCACTTTCGCATCGAAGCAAACCTTCCAGGCTGTATCGAGGTCCGCATATTCATCCACATAGATATGACAGATCCCGCTAGTATGTCCGAGTACCGGAATTTTCGTATTTTCCTGGATAAACTTAACAAACTCATTTGAGCCCCTTGGGATCAGGAGGTCTACATAGGTATCAAGACTCAAAAGGTCCATTATCTCTTCTCTTGTTTCCATAAGCTGGAAAGCCCCTACTGGCATGCCGGCGGTAGATTCTATGGCTTTTACAAGGATCTGAAAAATAGTGCGGTTTGACTCTCGCGCTTCACTCCCGCCTTTGAAGATGGTCGCGTTCCCGCTCTTAAGGCAAAGAGACATAACCTGAGGCACCACATCAGGCCGGGATTCAAAGATGACACCTATAAGGCCGATTGGACAGCTCACCTGGTAGAGAATAAGGTCTTTGTCCAGCTCAAGAGTAGAGAGGGTGTCTCCTACAGGATCTTTAAGTTTAACTACATCTCTGATTCCTGCAATCATTCCGTCAATTTTTGAGTCGCTTACTTTAAGTCTATCTACAAGAGCCTGAGTGAGCTTCCCTTTCTTTTTCAGTTCCACTGCAGATTCAAGATCTTTTGCGTTTGCATCCAGAATAGCTTTCCTTTCCTTGTCAAGGGCCTGAGCCATAGCCTCAAGCGCCTGGTTTTTTATTTCCGTACTCACACTGGAAAGCTCAATCGATGCCTTTTTTGCCTGTATTACTTTGGATTTAATATCTTCAGCCATATAATTACCTTCTAATATGACGACTTCTGTATGTCCCTAATTAAGAAGCTGGGCAGCCAAACCTGTTACTGTATCAGTAAATTTGCAGAAGATTCGGCATTACTCGATATCGGATAGAAGTAAGATCTTACTATTAGATTATGTAATGATTTTATCATTGAATTACAGGTAACGGTCTAATTACTGAATTATAAGTAACGGTCTTATTACTAAATTACAGGTAACAGTTTGTAATTGAATTACAAATGATAGAACTTACCGTTAAATCATTGAATAATAGTGCTGAACTTAGATTGAATATCGAATAAACTAAAGGTCATTTCCTCTTTAGTATTGAGGATATATCCATAATTCTAAAGACGTATTAATTCTTCCGCTTCATATAGAAATAAATGCGGAAAAAACGAATATAGTTCTTTAATACCTTTTAATTTTTGTAATATCCTCTAAGTTCTGTAATACTTTTTAATTTTTGTAATATCCTCTAAGTTCTGTAATACCTTTTAAATTCTGTAGTACCTTTTAATACCTTATTTATACACTGTTTCGGTATATGATATAACGAAGTTCTAAATAAGAGATTTCATTTTACCGGCAATGTTGTATTTATAACATTTTACTCACAGTGTTTTACTCACAGTGTTTTACTCACAGTGTTTTACTCACAATATTTCTTGCAGCATTATAAAGAGGTTTTTAACTCTGGACATTTTATCTGGTGACCTGGCCCCAGGAGCGCAACTTGCTAAGATATTTCTTATTATATTAACCTGAAGTAAGGTTTTAGGTTGTGTACGTGAGTTATTGATCAATTCCGAAAAAGTGAGTACATCTCCCTAATTTGAGGAAAATGTAGAGAGATTCTTGTGCTTACGGTTTTCAATAACTCATGCCCATTACCAGGTTTTAAAGTAAAGCTTTATTTTATTAAAATTTATTTTTTAAAGTTTATTTTTGATTCTACAAAATTGGGAATTAACTTTGAGTAGGTTGATATAATGGATAAAGTTACTCTAATGTCACGAAAATTTAGTTATTGGTGATCTAATGAATTAAAAATCATTGTGTACTGACAAGAGACTACCAAAACTATGCTCAATAACTAAATTGCTTAGGTACTGGTTTTAACTTTGGAAAAGTTTTGAATGAACGATGCAGTCGCATGATGTTATTTATTTCGAGATGTTTATAAAAATAGTTGATTTCGGGTTTATAGAAAGATATTATTTCAAAACGAATATATATAAGATGAATATAACTAGAATACGCGACTCTATAATTTGGAAGCGTATACTACATCTGAAAAAAGAAATTGCAAGGTACCCTTATAATTTTTGAAGATCTCTTACATAAGAGAGATGAATTTTACAGCCCAGGGACCAGACCATATATCGCGCCGTAAAAGTAACTAAAAGGTCATAAGAAGCCTAAAATATCCGAAAACTCGGCTGTTCAGCATATCTCATACACAAAGATTATTATAGGGGTAAATCCATATCGAAATGGGGATAACTTCAGTATATTGGTGGTGTGTAAAAATGAAATCATTCGCATTAGTCCGGGCAGACGATTCGGACAAAGTAAAAATAGCCTTACATGATCTAGAACGATACGGACATATTCAATTTTCAGCTACTCCAAAATGCATAGAGCCAAACTATGCTGATGAACTTCTTGTTAGTGTAATGGGCGTATCCCTCAAGTCAAAATGCAACTCTGCAGCACTGGTGGAATTAAATAATCACGCAGGAGCGGCAATTAGTAGGCTGAAAAAAATTCATCCTCCTGCTCATATAATTATCATCAGCCCAAGACACAAAATGTTTGAAGAGCTGGCTGGCAAGTTTCCAAAATATCCGGAATTTGACAGAACATTCAACCATCAGAAGAGTCCGCAGAGTATGGAGATAATTCAGGAGAAAGCAGAGTCTTCCAATCCCATGCATAAAGAATAAAACAACTCCGTCAATTGTTAATGTTAACTTAAGTCAATGTTAATTCAAATATTTGTATTCAACAATATTTATAATATTAACTTTAATATTAAACATTACTTTAATATTAATTTTTGAACTTGACTTTCAAATTTAATTTTTGAGATTTAGACTTATTGGAAATCCTGTGTTAAGCAGGAACCAGTTTTCAGTCTCAGCTTGGAAACATAAGTGTACAGACTTTCTATATCTTTAATTTCCTTCTGAGAGATGAATCGGAGTTTATTTCGGATCTCAAGATCAGGTTTCAAACCGAAACTCTGGAAGTATCCAGAAAGCTTTATAGCCAGAATGTCACCTCGTCTGTCCCAATCGGTTAGTATAACTACTTCACTACCAAGACACGCAATTTTCTCAGAGAAGTTAAAAAGAGATTGACGAGTTGCAAGTTCAAAATTGCCTTTAATTCCAAGCCTTTTCAGTGAGAGGACGTCTCTTTTTCCTTCAACAATGATAATTGCTCCCCTTCCAGAATATTCAGAGAGTTCGGAGAGCAGCTCTTCAATCCTTTCAAGCCTTTTTCTGTAAATTTCAAGATCAGCCACGTTTTCTGCAACCTTATTATTAATTAAAACTTTAGAGAACCACATTACTTATAAGTAGTTTACTTATAACAGTTTGCTTATCAGGAGAATAAAGAAGTTACTCTTAACGTTTAGTTATTTTTAAATACAGTTTTAAATTTCTGGTTTATTTCTTTAAACGCTCTCCAAAAACTGAAACTGCCTGTTGATATGAAACTCCATTTAACAATAAAGATTTCTTACTACTTGTTGCCCCGCTGTTTATAAGAATATCCGAACTACTAATTTCAAAGAGTTCAGCAAGGCATTCTACCAGCTGTTCGTTTGCCTTTCCTTTCTGGGCATTTTTGGTTAGTTTTACTTCAATTCGTTTGCGCCACTCATTATAACCGCTTGGAACCGAAATAGACCTGGAACCTGGAGTAACCTCTATATCAACAATCACACTGGACCCCAGATCTGATATCGCCTCTTCGAAAGACATATCTTTTACCTTTCTGGAGGATCATATAAATCAATGACGGATTGACCTGTTAAAGTAAAAAAATAATCGGAGACAGTGAAGAACATAAGCTTAGAATTTCAAGCAAATGAAGTTTCAAACAAGTAATATTAAAACAATTAATATCCAAATAAGTAATAATTCAAATAGGTAATAATTCAAATAGGCAATAATTCAAATAGGTAATAATTCAAATAGGTAATAATTCAAATAGGTAATAATTCAAATAGGTAATAATTCAAATAGGTAATAATTCAAATAGGTAATAATTCAAATAGGTAATAATACAACAAATAATAACTCAACAAGTAACAATTCAAACTAGATAATTGTTCAAGTAATTTCTGGAAAAAAGTTTTTAAAAGAATGGGAAAATAGTGCTGTAGCCCTGGCGCACTAACTCCGAAAGCTCATCCTCTGGTTTTCCGCAGTCACTTTCAGTTACCCTCGTGCAGGGCAGTATCACACTATCAATGTACCGCATTGGGGTTGTCTGTACACTCACAGTCAGGATTTTCCATTACCTCATGCAAGGACCTATACAATGCGACGAAGCCATATTATATACATAATAATATATAAAAATGTCGATGAACTGTTGATTTATTACATTGCAATATTAAAGAGATAGTTACATTAAAACTGATTTTTCTCAAGAAAATGATTTAGATTATAAGGGCAACATAAGAACATGAGAATGCAAAAATAACCTAAAAGAGTTAAGAGTTAACTGCTAACTGCGGAGATAAATATCATAAAAAAGATTCAAAAAAGAAAAGAGTAGTAAGTGACATTCCTAACAAAATTACATTCTCAAAAAGACTGTGTTCTGAGAAAATTGAATTTTGAAGAAGTTTACATTCTGTTTTATCCTGAAAAGATTATAATGTAAAAATATGAAGAAAAACTTATATATCATGTACATGTTTGCTCTTCCACAAATTGAGCATAGTGCTTAATGAGTAGCTGAGGTGCATATGTACGGCACTGAACAGATAATTCCAGGGACAATTATTGCAGGCCCCGAACTGGAACCTATTGAGGGGTACATCTGCGTAAAGAGAGGAATAATTACGGAAATTGGGGAGGAGCGTACACCCTCTAAAAATATAATTGCTCCCTGCTTTGTCAATGCGCATACTCACCTTGGAGACTCGGTATTCAAAGACCCTCCTCTGGGAAGGACTTCAGGTTTTCGGATTCAAAGAGACCTTGATTCTCTTGTAAAGCCTCCTGACGGGTTAAAACATAGAATATTAAGAGACACGCCGTACAAAACTCTGATCGAAGGCATGAGAAAGTCCTTGCTGGATATGATAGAAACCGGAACCTGTGCTTTTGCTGATTTCAGGGAAGGGGGTGTTGTAGGAGTTGCAGCCCTGAATAAAGCTCTTGAAGGACTCAAACTTCACTCCATGACACTGGGCAGACCTACAGAGCCTGAACTACCGACTCAGGTTGTACTGGCAGAAGTGAGAAGAATTCTTCTACACTCCACCGGACTTGGGATGAGTGGAGCAAATGACCTTGATTTCAAACTGTTGGAGAATATTGCTACCTGCACACGGCAGCATAAAAAGTTCTTTGCGATCCATGTCGGAGAAAAAGATACGAGCGATATAGAAAAATCATTGTCGCTTGAGCCGGATCTCTTGATTCATTTGACAAATGCTACAAGAAAAGATATTGAAGAGGTGGCTGATGCAAAGATTCCGGTTGTTGTCTGTCCCAGATCTAATCTAATTACAGGAGCCGGAATTGCACCTGTTGCCGAGATGCTGGAAGCTGGGATAAAAGTAGCTGCAGGAACGGATAATGTAATGTTAAATTCTGTAAATATGTTTGCTGAAATGGAATTTATGTCTAAGATTTTTTCCATTGATGATAGGCAAGTATTTAAAATTTGCACACTTAATGGTTCTTTTGTAATGGGATCTAATTCTACGGGCTCAATACAAAAGGGGAATAAAGCTAATCTCATGATCCTAAATGGAAATTCCAATAATCTTGCAGGGATAAAGAACCCCATAAGTGGAATTACAAGGCGGGCAAGACCCGATGACCTACTATCAGTACTTCATTCATAAAGCAAATGGAGAATAAACATGATGAGCGAATTTTACCGGAATATAGTGATTGCAACAGATGGGTCCGAGAACAGCCTTAGGGCTATTTCTTACGGTATTGAGATTGCAAAACTCAGCGGGGCTACGGTTCACGCTCTCTACGTAACAGATATAACTTCTTTTTCTTCGATGCCTATGGATGCGGGATTGGAAGCAATATATGACACCCTGAGAGAGGAGGGGGAGAAAGCAATATCCGTGGTAAAGGAACACGGAGATGCCTCAGGAGTTGAGGTAAGAGAAGTAAGGTTGGAAGGTCACCCGAGTAATGAGATTATAAATTTCGCAGAAAATAACGATATTGACCTGATAGTTGTAGGCACCCTCGGCAAGAGCGGGCTCGATAGATTTCTGCTGGGAAGTGTTGCAGAGAAAGTAGTAAGAGGCTCAAAAGTCCCGGTCCTGGTCGTCCGGAGTGAAAAACAAGATTAAGACTTTCTAGTCAACTGGAAGCCTTTTGAGAAAATAGATATCGGAGAAAGAAAACCAGGATTTAGCGTATACAAAGGTGTATATCACATGCCAAAAAGCATCTTCATTGAAGATATCATGGTAAGGGATGTAGCAAGTGCAACCCTCCCAGGTTCAAGGGACGAAGTTCTTAAAATTCTTAAGAACAAACACATTTCAGGAGTTCCAGTAATTAAAGACTCCAAAGTTGTGGGAGTTGTAACAAGGACAAACCTATTACAAAACCCTGAAGAAGAACAACTGGCTCTTCTTATGACACGGGATCCGATAACCATATCCTCCGGATCTGATCTGCAGACTGCAGCACGTTTACTTTTGGAACACCGCATAAGAAGGCTTCCGGTAGTAGATGACGGGAAACTTGTAGGGCTTGTTACCGTGGCAGATATTATAGGTACAATTGCAGACATGAACATTGATATCCCGATAAAGGACTATGTGGAAAAGAAAGTCGTTGCAATATACAATGAAACGCCTTTGCCCGTTGTTGCCAGGATTATGGAACTGGCAGGTGTTAAGGCTGTACCTGTACTTGACTCAAGCCTGGAACTTGTAGGAATTATCTCGGACCGTGACGTTATTGCTGCAAGCATAATTGAAGACAGTGTAGAGATGTCAGATATGTCTGCAGGCCAGGACGACGATGCCTGGACCTGGGAATCGATGCGAGACACCATGAGCATTTACTACAGCGTCTCAAGGATTAAGGTTCCCAACCTGATCGGAAGCGATATCATGATAAGAGAGCCAATCACAGCCACATATATTACATCTGTCAGCGACTGTGCACGGAAAATGAAGAGGAACAGAATTGACCAGGTTCCGATTATCAATTCAAACCGAAAACTTCAGGGACTTTTGAGAGACCATGATCTCCTGAAACCTCTGATAGAAATCGAATAAATTAAGATTAGAACCTCGCTTCTAAGAACCGTTAAACTTTTTAGCGTGAAGTGAAGAAGATAACACTACTTGATGCCTATTTAACATCTATTTAATGCCTATTTAACATCTATTTAACGTCTATTTAATGCCTATAAGGAATTCTTCAAGAAAGGAGGTGTTTTCCCTAGAGCACCTCTGAAAACCTATTTTTTCAGGAGCTAGAAAAATGGACAGACCTTTTATTTTTATTAATTCTGCCATGTCAGCCGACGGCAAACTCTCAACAAAGGAAAAGAAGCAGGTTCGAATCTCCGGAAAACTCGATTTTGAACGGGTCGACGAACTCCGAGCCCATGCAGATGCAATTATGGTAGGAATAGGAACTGTCCTCTCGGACGACCCAAGCTTAACAGTAAAGTCTCCAGAGAGAAGGGAAGCAAGGAAAGCTGCAGGAAAGTGTGAAAATCCAGTAAGGATTATTGTGGACAGTTCAGCAAGAACTCCTCTTGATGCCGATATTTTTAAAAAAGGAGAAGGACTAAGGATAATTGCTGTTTCAACTTCTGCTCCTGCCGAAAAAATAGAAAAAATGAACGAAAAAGCTCTCGTCATCAAGGCAGGGACTGAAAAAGTAGACCTTCCGGAGCTTGTAAGAAAATTAAAGGAAATGGAAATAAACACAATTATGGTCGAAGGAGGGGCAACCCTCAACTGGGGAATGCTTTCTGCTGGCCTTGTTGATGAAATTTATACCTTTGTAGGAAACCTTATTATAGGCGGCGCTACAGCCCCAACTTTCACTGACGGAGAAGGATTTTCAGAAGCCGAAATCCTTAAACTAGAACTGCTTTCAGCCGAAAAAATAGAAGATGGGATACTTCTCAGGTGGAAGGTAAAAGGTGAGACAAAATAAAATCAAATTGCCATTCCAGATATTTCATATTGAGCTCATCCCAAAACCGATTTTATTCTCAAATCATTAAATTTTTAGAATTGTTTTTCATGATCTGGAACTCGATTGATTATTCGGAATACAGGATTCAGAGACGCAATTTTGAGTTTTGGGATTGGCTCATTATTAACTGATACCTGGCTTAAGATTATATTTTTCAAATCCGCCTTTAAAGTAAACAAAAACTTCAAGTTCACACTTGCCTTTAAGGAATTCCCGTATTCTGCGGTCATATATGCTTTGAACGTGTTTCAGGTCGTTTTTTTGGAAGTGAGCCTTCACAGCTTCAAAAAATCCGAGAATCTGTCTCAGGTAAGCCTCTTCATAAGCTCTGGTATCCTGTGCAATTGCTTCACACTCGGAGTCATCAAGTTCGGAATAATAGCTTCCATGCTCGTTTAAGCCGCTTATCTGGCGCCAATCCACCTTACCGGAGTCATCAGCTTCTCTATGAAGCATATAAGGGTAAACTCTGCAGATTGAGGGGCGCCTGTCATAAATTGTACAGCGTTTATTCTCAAGAAAGATACAGGAGCCATCAGGCTTTGTTTTCAGGGCATAGCCTGAGACATAAAACCTACCCTTCTGGTCGCAAAACTCGTAATAAGGAGCAGGAGTAACTGAATCCGGATTTATCTGCCTTATAACATCAAGGTCCGCATCGAGCAGGAAAACATGGTCATTAAACTCTTTTGTGCAGCAGCGTGCGCAGAGTTCGCACCTGAACCCCAGCTCTTTAATAATACCCACAAATTCAGAGTCAGGAAATTTCTTTACGTCTGCAAGTTCTTCCCTTGCGTCTGCAAGCCTTGTTTCAATGTTATTCTTTTTTACGCTAATCACCTTTTTAAAAAAAGAATTATGCAAGTCTACCTTGTTTTAATTCTATGTCCGTAACATTTAATTACTAGCATTTCTTTTTATCATAAATCCAAGGCTTGATAACATTTATAATTTCGCACTTTCAGGCTTCAAGGAATATCAGATATTCTTAATCATCATTGAGAATTATCGATTTAACATTATAGAACCAGGGAATACCTGTTAAACCAGGGAATACCTGTTTATTGAGACTCTGCCGAGGAAAAAAATCCGCGGCAACCGGCAGTGTCCAGCAATAAGCGAATACCTGGATATATTACGTGATAAATTACAAACAAATTCAGAGAAAATTAAGATTAAACTTAAAGAGGAATGATAATGGGCAAAACCGGTAGCATTGATTGGGTAAAAGTAAAAGGCAGAAAAGGCAGAGTAATTAAGGTCCAGAAGTCACAGGCTCAAAAAGCACATCCAGGACCTGCGCAGCGCTTCAGTTCTTCAGGTCATAAGAGGCGCTTCATCAGAAGATCTGCAAAGGCTCTTGTAAAGTAATCTTAAGGGCTTTTAAATTTACTTTTTTTAATTTACTTTTTTAATTTGTTGTTTTGAATTTACTTTTGAGGTTAATTTTTGAGCTTTAATTTTGAACTTTAATTTTGAACTTTAATTTTGAACTTTAATTTTGAACTTTAATTTTGAACTTTAATTTTGAACTTTAATTTTGAACTTTAATTTTGAACTTTAATTTTGAA
>Ga0074193_1002975_pt1 | contig 13626 bp, 8 predicted proteins | sample EPASupsiteHSE605_FD_64523 | JGI IMG/M metagenome (GOLD analysis project Ga0074193, IMG submission 64523) | Bioremediated contaminated groundwater from EPA Superfund site, New Mexico - Sample HSE6-05 | ecosystem: Environmental > Aquatic > Deep subsurface > Groundwater > Contaminated ... | reverse complement strand
TCATATAGAAAGCGATGAAATCTTGATACAGTCCAATAAATGCACTGGTTGCCTCCATTGTATTCGTATATGTCCTAGGGATGCTATAACTATTAGTGCCGAGAGCAAAAAAAATAATTGGAAATTGAGTTTCAAGTATTGGATTTTGAGCAAATTAAAACATTGAAAGAAAGCTTAATCGGCTCTCTTTGGCTACTCTGATGACCTCCATTGACACAAACATAGTTGCTGTCGGATTGCCCACGATAGCGAAGGTGTTGAATTCAAATTTTTCAAGTGTTCAATGGATTGTCCTTAGCTACTTATTGTCAATAACTACCCTTATTGTGGGGATTGGACGCATTGGAGATATGTTTGGGGAAAATGGCTATATTTAATCGGATTGTGATTTTTACAACTGCATCATTAGTTTGCGGGTTATCATTTTTCTATTAACATGCTTATAGTCGCTCGTGTTTTACAATGTATTGGAGGGGCTATACTTATGTCGCTATCTTTTGCATTCGTAGGAGATGTAACTCCAAAAGAAAAATTCCACAGGTTATGGGCATTTTAACAGCCATGCTAACGTTAGGGATATCACGTTTGGTATTCACGGCACGTTTACGGTTGCAGTTATAGCAGCACATAGTCATTGTGATCATAGCTGGCATATTTACGATCATTGCTGGTATACACTACTTTTTTGTCAACAGAAAAAATCATACAGGGTTTAGTTGCAGAAAATATAAAAATGATTCATTGAAATAAGAAAAATTTATAATCATAATTAATATTTTAATGTTGTTTACTAACAAAACATTTTACCTGAAAATATTATTTGTTCAGAACCAATTTTTCATATAATTTATTTTAAATAAGTTTGGGAATAATTATAGATTGTAACCCCACAAAAAATTAGAGAACAGATTAAAACGAACGGATCAGAGCGAATGAGCTTATACCACCAAGACAAAACTGACGGATCAACAAAAACGGGCGCCAGAACAGTGAGGCTTTGAAGGAAGATCTCGACTTGTTCCGGTGCAAATATTGATCGTGTGCAATGGTTCATGGATATATGATGTCCATGAACTCTGTTCTTTTCATGATTTTTATGTTCAAAGTATTGTATATTTGCAAATTTACTCTAATAAATATAAATCTATGTAAATATGGTAATTGTCGTTGGTCTTTACAATTGGCAGTGTTTTCCTTGTCGTAATAACTTCCTAGTGCAAATAAAATTAAGGGGTAACAAATGGTTGAATTACTTTTATTAAGTCGACCTCAGTTTGCCATAACAACTGAGTTGCATGCTTATGAGAAAAGGAGGAAGTCGTAACGTCTGAATACTGTACGTATGAAAAATATGTATTAAAAAAGAAGCTTGAGATCCTGAGAAATAAAGGTGGAAAGAGCACAGAATTAATTTCCCTTTATATTCCTTCTGATATATAGATTTCAGATGTTACAAATCATTTGAGAGAAGAGCATGGGCAGTCCTCGGATATTAAGTCTAAACTTACCGGCAATAACCTACAGGGAACACTTGATTTTTTGTTGGCAAAGTTAAGATCGCTTAACAAATTACCAGGAAACGGGATAGTTTATTTTGCAGGGCCTGCCGATATTGGAACTAACAGGACAGGCATGGTAAATGAAGTTCTTATTCCTCCGGAACCTGTTGTAGATTACATATATCACTGTGATTCCGTTTTTTATCTTGAGCCCCTTGAGAAAATGCTCAGAGAGTGCAGTACTTATGGACTTATACTTCTGGATTTAAGAGAAGCAACTATCGGAATGCTCGTAGGTAGGCAAACTGAAGTTATTAAGCATCTCCACTCTACTGTCCCTGGCAAACAAAGAAAAGGAGGTCAGAGTGCACATCGCTTTGAACAGCTCAGACGCATTGCTATTCATGATTTCTACAAAAGAATAGGGGATGCTGCAAATGAGGCATTTCTTGAAGTGGAGCCAGCTGAACTTAAAGGCATTCTTATAGGAGGGCATTCTTCAACTAAAGAAGAGTTCGGTGAAGGTGGATTTCTACATTATGAGCTTCAGAAAAAGGTTCTTGGACTGTTCGATACGGGGTATACGGACGAATCAGGTTTTTCTGAATTAATAAATGCAGCAGAGGACACTCTCCAGGGTATTGACTTAATTAAGCAAAAGAGAGACATGGAACTATTTTTTAGAGAGCTTGCTACTGAGTCTGGTAAAGTATCTTATGGAGAAGATAATGTACGGGTGAACCTTGAAATAAAGGCAGTTGATGTGCTTTTACTTTCTGAAGACCTGCGATCTGAAAGAGTAACTCTCAAATGCAGTGTTTGTGGATATGAGAATAAACGGACAAGAAATTGGAAACCAGATGAAGCTGTTCCTGTTGCAGGAAATTGTCCTGAATGTGGTTCTGCACTTGAAGTCACGGATGTTATTGATATCGTCGGTGAATTCTCAGAACTCGCTGATAAAGGCAATGCAAGAATTGCTTTTGTATCAACGGATTTTGACGAAGGCTCTCAACTTATTATAGCTTTTGGAGGCATTGCTGCAATCCTTAGATATAGCACAGAGGTCTAGGTTAAGCACATGGATGCAGGTTAGTTCAGAAGTTTATTAGTAAATAATATAGGTAAATCGCACAAAATTTAAGACTGTTGTATCCAAATGTACAATAAAATTTAGATTTCTTTTCCAATTAATGTTGCAAACAACTGTGAATTTTATTTAAAAGATTGGACAATCTTGCTCTAGCAAGTTCTGTCCAAAACTACTGTTCTTTAACTGTACTTTTAGTGGGGAAACTTCAGGCTAAAGTATTAAGAAATTAAAGCAGTTGTAAGACTTCTCTAAGTAAAGAAATAAAGTGATTGATAGTAATTGTTAAATAATAATAAATATCATTTAGTAATGGATATCATGTATATCTAAGTAAATCTGCTTTCACAGGTAATTTAGGTGGACGGCAATGAAGCCCACAGACAAAGCTGGCATGAAATACACAAATCAGAGAGTTGAAATACTTGCTTTCCTGCGTGAACACGATGGTCATCCCACTGTAGACGAAGTTTATGATGGGGTTAGACAAAAACTGACGCGTATAAGCAAGGCTACCGTATATAAAAATCTCAAATTCCTTACGGAGAAAGGGTTACTGGAGGAGGTGAATGTAAAAGGAGTCTCAAGATTTGAAGCGAATTTCATTCCGCATCACCATCTAATCTGCAGGGAATGCGGAAGTATGGAGGATTTCAATTCGGAACAATTATTGGACTACTCAATGAAGATAGCTGAGGAAATAGAAGGATTTACTATTGTTTCAACAAGCACTAACTTTTATGGTATTTGTAAAAAATGTAAGGAATCTAAAAAGTCTGAAGAACCTAAAAAGTCCGGGGAATCTGAGGATGAAATATAACTTTAGCAGAATAGCAAGGGAAAACAGTATGTTATCCGGATGTACAATGGCATATTCTTCAGATGGTCAAAAATAAAAATCCAGTGGCATATGACATTGTACTTCAGGTTCTTACTTGTGAGATTGAGCATGAAGATTAACTGCAAGTTGTGGACAGAAGAACATCGGCTTGCTTCAGCGTAAATATGATCCTGTGCTGTAAGTAATAAAACGAGGTAAAACGAGGGGTAATGAATGGTTGAGTTAATTTTATTAAGTCGGCTTCAGTTTGCCATAACAGCTGCATTCCATTTCATATTCGTTCCACTAACACTGGGACTTGCACTGTTAGTGGCAAGCATGGAAACAATGTACTACAGGAACAAAGATGAAACCTGGCGAAAGATGGCCGATTTCTGGGGTAGGATATTCAAGATAAACTTTGCAGTAGGTCTGGTCTCAGGTCTTACACTGACTTTTCAGTTTGGGACGAATTGGGGTGCCTATGCGGAATTCATGGGAGATGTCTTTGGACCGCCTTTAGCTGTAGAAGCATTACTGGCTTTCTTCCTTGAAGGTACTTTCTTTGGTGCATGGATATTCCTGGACCGCAACCGTCAGAAACTAAAGACATTTTCTATGTGGATGGTTGCTCTGGGTACTAACATATCTTCATTATGGATTATTACTGCTAACGGTTTTATGCAGAATCCAGTTGGCTATGAAATGGCTGCTGACGGAAGCAAAGTCGTTATGACAGATTTCTTTGCTCTTATTACAAACGGCTATGTATGGTACATGCTGGTACACACTTTGCTTTCAGCTTACCTGTTGACAGCGTTCCTGATCATGGGAATTTGTGCATATCATTTCCTTAAAGGAAACAACAGTAAAGTATTCAAGAAGTCTTTCAGCATAGCAGTTACCATAGCATTAGCTACTGCAGTCATACTTCCAGTTCTTGGCCACGGTTATTCGCAATATGTTACTGAACTTCAGCCTGCTAAAGGAGCGGCAATGGATGCGATATGGGAAACAGGTTCAAGAGTTCCCATGTACCTGATACAGGTACCTGATTCAAGCACTGGTTCCAATAGTGTTCAGTTGCTGGGAATTCCAGGTCTTGCAAGTTTCCTGTATACAGGAAGTTTCAGCGGAAAAATAACAGGACTTAACCAGCTACATCAGGATGAATTACCACCTGTAGGAATGATATTCTGGAGCTTCAGGCTAATGACAATTCTTGGGTCCCTGTTTATCATAGAGGCTCTTTTAGGCTTATATCTTCAAAAATCAGGCAAATTGTACACATCAGACAAGTATCTAAAGTTGCTGATGTGGTCTATCCCTCTTCCGTATATTGCCATCACTGCTGGCTGGATCGTAGCTGAGGTGGGAAGGCAACCGTGGCTGGTATATGGTCTATTAAAGACAGCAAATGGTATATCATCGGTTCCCATATCAGATGTATTGTTAAGTGTTGCCCTTATAAGTACATTCTATCTGATCCTGATGGTCTTTGAGATATACCTCATAAAGAAAACTGTAGTTAATGCGACAGGAGCTGAGTAAAATGTTTGATTTCCTTACCCATGATATGCTTGCTGTAATCTGGTTCTTCCTGTGGTGTGTTATATGGGGAGTTTACTTCATTGCAGATTCGTTTTCCCTAGGGGCAGGTCTTCTGTTGCCTTTTATTGCCACAGATGAGGTGCAGAGGACACAAATCCAGAGCTCTGTTGGTCCCTTCTGGGGCGGCAATGAGGTATGGCTCATTCTGGCTGCAGGTGGAACGTTTGCTGCATTTCCTCTAGTGTTTTCGAAGATGTTCACTTTCCTGTATCTTCCTATGATGTTGCTGCTTATCGGATTAATTGCAAGGGGCGTTTCCGTGGAATATCTTCACAAGGATGAGAATCCTCGGATACAGAAAGCCTTTGCTTGGGGATGGTTCATTGGAAGCCTGCTGATTTCTCTGGTTTTGGGAGTTGCATTTGCGAACTTCTTCAAGGGACTCAAAATCGCTTCAGGAGGAGTTTATACAGGTACCCTTCCTGGACTCTTCAGCCCATATGCGTTGATAGGTGGTGTCCTATTTGTGTTTATGAGTATTACTTCAGGTGCACTCTGGATCAATGTCAAGACCGAAGGTGCCATAGCTGCAAAAGCAGGTAACCTGGCAAAGAAGAGCACTCTTATTGTATTTATACTGTCTCTGGTCTATCTGGCATATTCTTTTGTGGGTATAGAAGGTTTCACAACCAACTATTCAGCCACGCCAGCTCTGTATTTATTGCCAGTTCTCGCTGTAGTGGGAGCTGTCCTTTCGATGTTCTTTGCAAAAAAGGGCAGGGGATTTCCGGCCTTTTGCAGTAATCTCCTGACTCTTCTTTTCATTGTTGAAAGCGGGCTTGCAAGCATTTATCCTTATATGCTTAAGTCATCTATTTCTCCTGATTACGGCATAGATATCTTTGAAGCAGCATCAAGCCACATGACCCTGAGCATCATGCTTGGAGGAGCATTGGTATTTGTACCCATAGTTATTATCTACCAGCTGTGGGCATATACGCTGTTCAAGGAAAAGATAAAAGAAACAGAACAGATCGATTACTGACCTGCTCTCTCTTTTTTTATTTTTGTCACTTCAGTGAACATCCTTTAACTTTATTGGTTTCAATCCCGGCTGGTATCAACAACAAGCATATCCTCCAGCAGTTCCCGGTCACAAATATTACAGTACTCCTTCATTTTGTTGCTTCCCTCCATTATGTCGCCTCTATTGTCCGGAAGATCTCATAAAATCATGCACTAAGCTTGTATGGTTTTTTAGTGTCTCCGTTTTTCACTCGACTTTATTCTCCTTTTTGGCTTGTATTATACTTATATCGATTTTGACATTTAAAATATATTTTTTATTTATATATATTAATACTTAATTGATATTTTTCACACCGGGTTTTCTTTAAATATATCTTGAAATTACATTTCAGCAGAAAATATAAAAAATCATGTTAACTAATGGAGAATCGAAAATGATAGACAATAAACGTACGATTTTGGTTTATCACCATGACGACAACGACGGATGTTGTGCAGCCGCTATTGCTGGTAATTCCTATGACCGGAATGAATTTGACATAAAGTTTGTTCCTATAAATTATGGCAAAGAGTCATGGAGTGAGGACGAAATAAAGGCAGCTGAAGAAGTATGGCTTGTTGATTTTACAAGCGATAAAATGGATGAATTCGTAAAAGCTTGTGGGTCTAAACTAATATGGATCGATCATCATAAGACCGCTGTGGAGAAGTTTCCGGATCTGTGGAGCTCGAGAAGTATTACGGGAATTCGATCCCTTGAAAAGGCAGCCTGTGTACTTACATGGGAGTTTACACATCCAGAATCTACTTCACTTCCGGTGACTGTTGCCTATATTGGAGATAAAGATCTGTGGAAGTTTGAATATGTTGAGACAAGGGCTTTCACTGCAGGCTTCAGTCTGATGGTGAAAACCCCTTACGATGCCGTATGGGCTGTGCTCCTTGGTTCGAAATATGAGGACACCGTAAATAAAATGATATCAATTGGTGAATTACTTCTTGAATCCCAAAGTTACAAGATTCAGAAAGCTTTTGACCGTGGAGTAGACTGCGTTTTCCATAATTGGAATGCAAGGCTTGTAAACACTACCGGAAGCATCTCCGAACTTGGAGAATTTATCTACAAAAAGCCTGAGTATGACATTGCTATCATGTGGCAGGCCGTAGAGGATATGGTGGTATTCAGCTTAAGGTCCGATTCAGGGAATCCCGACTCCCCAGATTGTGCTGAAATTGCTCAACACTATGGCGGCGGTGGACATAAAAATGCTGCTGGGTTCCAGAAAAAGAATATGGATTTTCCACGTCTGCTTTTCACATGAATCAGATCCAGACAGCTAGAAATATAGCACATCCCTGATCATACTCTGGCAGCCAGGGATATAGCATATTCCTGGCTATACCCTGGCAGCCAGGGATATAGCACATCTCTGATTATGGGTAGATTCTAAGGTTATTAACTAAAATAGTAGTAATTAAATTTGAAAACTTCTAATTTTTATTTCTAAAATTTATCTCTTTTAGGTCAAGAAAGAGTATTAAGTCACTAAGTTGATCCTGAAAATTCAAGTGATTTCTCTTATTCTGACTTATATTACTCTTTTTCTCCGAAATTTAACTCTTGTTTTAAGTCCTTTATAAATTCCAAAACCAAATGAGAAAATTTGGCCTTCTATAAAATCTAAATGCAAATATTTAATTTTTAAATAAAGATGTGGGGAAAGAGAATATCACAGGTCAAATTGGTTAATAAAAGAATGTAGTACCAGGAAATCTTCCTTTAAATATCAAAAATTAGGGGGAGTAGAAGTACATTATACCAATTGATTACAATATCCTTGTGGTTTAAGCAGGATTAAAAGCAGGAACTGGTAACTAATTAAATTGCGAATGATTCGGACTGATCTAAAATACCAATAATTCTAAGAGTAATGTTAGAAACCAAGAGTCAGCCACGAAATTAACATATCTGCTCACGTTTTATTACATGTCAAAAAGCATGATCATGTTCGAACCTTTTCCCTTTTAAATGCCAACCTTCCGATTCAACTATGAAAATAGCAGCGAAATGTGATAAGAATTTCTTTACCTAATAGTACCTTGACTTCAATCAATACCTGTGCAAAAAATGATCAAATTTTGAGCCTGCGAAAAAAGAGAAATTCTTATATAAACTCTTAAGCCTGTAATTTATTTATTTCTGAGCTTTTAGAAAAGTATTTATATTTTAAAGCTTCCTTATCCAAGAAAATTAGTCCGGCTATATGAATAGTAGTGGGATCTATTGGTCTGGAGGTTACGTTACGTTTAAAAATATTATCCAGTTCTATAATGTAAACGATTTGACTATCAGTCCCTTTAAGCGCAATCTGACTATTCGATTTAACAATTATCTAAAAATGGAGTTTAATTCCCTATACTGGTTTACCCTTCCAGGTTTTGTTCTCTGCTCAGGTGGGTTGTATATAGGCCTCGGTTTATTACGGACTTTCTATCTTGACGGAAGTCTTGCCTTCAAGCCGGCGGTTTTAATGGTAATTCTAACCGTTATAGGGGCGGGTATGACTTTTACCGGAATTTTGCTTCATTCTATTTCGGGTTTACTGCGGCATCTACGGGAATAAACTGTTAGCTCCAAAAAACTCACTAATGAGCTTGTTCAAAACCGATTCCGTTCTCAAACCCGAAATTTGAATAACAATTTTCCATGATAAAGAATTTAGTTAATTATTTGGAGCATTGAATCTCAAGAAACAATTTTAAGTTTTAGAATGAGCTTAATGGCTTTTCCCCATAACAGTTTTTTTCTCAATAACAGTTTTTCTGTCGCTGATGACTATATCAATAGATTCTATACTGCAAATAAATATGAGAAATCATTGACCGAAAACTATAGGCGTTTTAGAACTATTGACCGAAATAACTATTGAGCAATTTAGAACCGTTGACTGAAGACTTTATAATTTTATAGAGAAAACCAAAACACAAAAATCAAAAAAGAAGGCGGTTCTATAAAGAAATCCGCCTTTTCAAGCATTGAGTCTTTCTATTTCTTACTGTTTTTTAGAGTTTCAGCCTTTTGGCTTTAACCTTTTATCCTCGACACTGATCAGGTCCGGCTCAAAATCTGTTTTCTGAATCCGGGATTTCTGTCAGTTTCTGAGTCCTGATACATTATGGCGAGGTATTTGTTTTTTCTTTACCGATTGTCAGTTCTTGCTGGTCTATGCCTGCAAGGCCTTTCCCAGGTTCATAGGCACCTGTAAAGAGGAAGTATTTTCCTGGCTGCAGGTCAAAGGTTGTCAGGGAAAGGGTATCCTGGTTTTTGTCACCTATGCTTATCGTACCGTTGCCTTCTCCAATCAGAGTCTGGACTGCGTTTGTGAATTCACTTTTGCTTAACTTGGATTTGTAGTTTGTGGAGTTAACGCCTAGGTCTCTGAGGTCAAAGTCATTAACGGAAACATCGGTCCCGTTTATTGTTCCATTGCTGTCGACTTTTACTTCAGCTTTATAGGCCTCTTCACTTATCAGCAGGGCACCGTATGTAAACTCTCCATCAGCAGGTGCGTTTTTCAGGCTCATCTCAACATCAAGGTTGTCGCCTTCCTTAATATTGTTGGCTGCCTTTGTTTTCATTTCATAGTCAACTACTTCAAAGCAAGTCGCTGAAAGAACTTTCGTTACGTTGGATTCTTTGTTATCAGCAAGTGTAATAATGATGCCGTAACTCCCAGGCTCAAGAGAGTCGAAGGTAAGAGGTTTAGACAGGTCACCGCACTTATCCAGAGTCGCGCATGTCTTGTTGTAGTTCACACCTTCTTTAAATATTTCACCCAGGCTCTTGCATTTGGCATCCACAAGAGCTTGTTTCATGGAACTCACACCAAGCCCTTTGACAAGATAAATATTTACTGCTTGCTTCTTAAAGGCTGAAGGACCGTTATAATCCATTTTCACAGTCTGTTTTTCAGTATAAAACGGATGTGTGGAATATGGATAGGTAACACTCAGTTCCTCGTTTTTGTCCTTGTTTATTTTAACTACAACTCCTGCTTTCTCCACACAATTTGTCCCACTGTAACTAAAGCTAAGAGGTTGTGGAAGCTGAATTTCTTTTCCTCCGGTGAGGTAAATCCATCCGCCATTTTCCTGGCTGTCAGAATGGTTTGCAAAAACGACGCTATCTCCGTTTTTCTCGATAGATGCAACCCAGAGTCCTTTTTCGCAAACCGCGGCTGATACCGAAATAAGTGCGAAAATGCAGATTAGAGCCGCGAAGGTTAATTTACACTTTCTCATGTATACTTCACTTGTTCCTATTTTTTTCTTCAATCGTTACACCCCTAAATTAATATTTATTTTTTTATCCCGGATTTTTGCTATATATTTTTTAATTTTGTTTATTATCTACTTCATTAATTAACTTCATTATTATTAAGCTTTCATCCGCGAATTTCTTTTTTAATTAAATTAATCTACACTCATATATTTTCTATACAATACATGTCTACTATTAATATGTATTTATAGTTTATCGAAATCTCTTCAAAGAATTCTAAAAACAAATGTATTTAAAATCGTCAAGGTGCATTATTATGACTTTTTTCTCCTTAAATACACCAGGAATAATATTAATACAGCTATGATTCCTACTATCCATATCTTCTGCGATTTTGGGTCCTGTAAACTCTCGGCAAATTTCTTTTCTACACTGGAAAGGTTTTTTCCGTTGTTTATTTCTTCTTTTACTCTATCGGTTATTCCTCCAACTTCTCCATCACTTGAGTTCTGTTCCGAGGAATTTGTTTCCGAGTCAAGGTTTTCTGAGGGTTGTAATTCTATCTGTTTTTCAACATCCCCAACTTTTACTTCAAAATCGCCTGCCGGTATAGATTTAGTATTATACTCATAACTGAGGCTTCCGTCAGAATTTACCTCTATCTCTTGCATAGCTGTTATCTGGAGTTTGACTTTGGAACCACTTGCTTTTCCATCGATTCTGATCTTATATTTTCCTGGAGGGACATGTGTCTGGGAAACTGTAGCAGTGCCATCTTTTGCCTCTGCGCTTTTAGTTAACCATAAGAGCATCTTTGCTCTCACATTTAAGTCGTCGGCTCCTTCCGCTTTCACGGTAAAACTATTGTCAAAGCCAGAGGGGATTACTACATCTTCAAGCGTATACTCATATTCTCCGTCCTGGACCGTCACATCTTTTTCAAAGGTTACCAGCACTTTCGCAGTATCTCCCTCAAACCCGGTTCCACTTATCTTCATTATATCTCCAACAACAGGATTTTGGGGAGTAAGTTCCCAGTTGCTTGAAGCAGCTGCTCCGGGAGAAATAATAACGAACAGGAAAACGGAAAGTAAAAACAGGAGTCTCAAACTTCTCTTATTCTCCGGGTTTTTGATAAATGTAAAAACTGGCTTTACTGACTTAATTTCTTCGGAAAGCAATTCTTCTAACCTCTCTTCTTAGTATTTTTCTTGACTAGAAAGGCTATTGTCCATTGAATAGCTGTACTATATGTATACTTCTTACATCTGGACTAATTATAAAAATTCTAGACAGATATAGGACAAATAATAAAACTAGTTTATATATTTTTTCTTTTTTGCGTCCTATATCGCTTCAGTAAAGCATTCCAATATACAGGTTTTTACATATTGCTGTGAAGAGGAAGGATTGTAGTTTCCTACATTCCTTTTCTTTATATTTTTCAAATTTTCCGGTTTTTATTAAGGTTGGGATTTTTCCAGTCTTGTTTTCCGGATCTATTTACGCTTTTATTTCTTTTTCCTCAGTACCGCAACCCCTATCAGTAGAGTTACTGCAAAGCCTAACAGGAAGGAGGGAGCTTTTGGAGGATTTCTTAAGATTTCTGCTAACGAGTTTGCCTGAATGTATGGCTTGATATCTTCGAATATGAATGCTTTTGGATTTTCGAGAATGGACTTAATTTCCATAAGAGGAGAAACTTTGGATTTCATCGAAGAGCGGCTACCTAAGGTATTTCCTGAGCTGGATTCTAGGCCCAACCCGTATAATTTTTCGGATGATATTCTTACCTTTTTCTGGAATATACCTGTAAGACCTTCACTATCTTCATATGCGCCCGTAACTAGGAGGTAGTCTCCTGAAGGAAGTTCCAGGCTTTTCAGGGAAAGTTTACTCTGATTTTTCTCACTTATACTTATCGTACCATTATCTTTCCCTATAATAGTCTGGATTTCGTTCTCAAGCTCGTCATTTCCATTTTCGGATTCATGTCCGTTCAAACTTGTTTCCAAACTACCGATAATGTCAACTCCGTTCACAATAGGCCTGATTCCTGTTGTCATCCTCCACCTTGGGCTCGTGCCTTCAGATGATATATAGGCACTATCCTTTATCAGTACAGCCCAGTAAGTATGATTTTTCTCAGCAGGTGCATTCTTCAGGTCCAGATTGACTTCTAAGTTTTCGCCTTCTTGAAGGGCATCCGGAGCTCTGGCTTCCATCTGATATTCGAGAACTTCAAAATATTTTGCCAAATAGATCTCTTTTTCTGATTCGTTTCTTACCGTTTCGTTTTCTGCATGTGTTATAAGGATCCAGTAGTAACCTGCCTGAAGAGGATCCAGTGTAAGGGGAGTAAGGTCTCCTTCTTTGTTCAGGGTCGCAGGTATCTTGACATAAGCTTCCGTATCATTATTTAAGACATCTTCGAGGTTAATAGTGCTCTTACTCATACCAGATGAAATCTCATTTTCCGGAGAACTCGGGCTGTGTTCCTTGATGAGGTATATATCCACATTCTGATGTCCTAAAGCAGTAGGTCCATTATAACTTAAATTTACGCTTTCGTTTGCAGTATAAAATGAACGAAGAGAACAGGAATATGACAATATGAATTTCATATTGTTCCAGCTATTCTTCTCCGTTTTTATCTCAGGTATTGCCGATTCATTTCCCTGAGCATCTGTCCAGTTATATACTTCTACTTCAGTATTTACTTCCTGACTTTCCAAACTGTTCGTCAAGTTTACGTCGGGTTCCAATATTTCACTTGTCACATTCTTTATGTCGCTGGAGGTTCCGTTATAGGACTTATTTCCGGTTGTAGCGTTCACTCCTGCACTTTTCAGACTTTTCGAGCCATTGACTGTTCCGGTTTTTGTCTCGTTTTTCGTTTTGGTACTGTTTTGGGCAACTGTTCTAGTTACTGTTATTGTTTTATCTTTCAAGTTTGATACATTATTGCTTTCTGAACTCTCTGAGTTATTTTTTTGAGTAATTGTCGTATTAATTATTTTTATTTTATATTTCCAGTTCGATCCACTGCTTTTTGAATGGTTTGACTCATTTTCTCCAGTATTTTCTTGATTACCTGTATCATTATTTGTTTCTAGATCATTATCTTCTTCTACTGCTTCCTGATTTCCTGTGTAATTTCCGTTTCCTGTTATTGATCCATTACCCTGATTTCCTGTGTAATTTCCATTTCCTGTTATTGACTCGTTATCCTGATTTCCTGTATAATTTCCATTTCCTGTTATTGATCCATTACCCTGATTTCCTGTGTAATTTCCATTTCCTGTTATTGATTCGTTACCCTGATTTCCTGTGTAATTTCCATTTCCTGTGTAAT
>Ga0074193_1002974_pt1 | contig 13627 bp, 13 predicted proteins | sample EPASupsiteHSE605_FD_64523 | JGI IMG/M metagenome (GOLD analysis project Ga0074193, IMG submission 64523) | Bioremediated contaminated groundwater from EPA Superfund site, New Mexico - Sample HSE6-05 | ecosystem: Environmental > Aquatic > Deep subsurface > Groundwater > Contaminated ... | reverse complement strand
CTCCCTCAGTCTGCCTTTAATCTTGTTAGTAATTCGGAGCCACCAATCTTTCTAAAGTACAGATTGCCCGCCGCATAATAGCGCGAAACAGGCAGGCGTGCAGACGTGTTTAACGCTTGTTGCACGCCCGCCTGTCAGACGGTCACTTTTTATTCGTTTTCGCCTTTTTTGCTGAAAACGCTTACGCCGAACCATTTCTTGTAGTTGACTGCAAGATATACCATGAATATTGCGCCGACTATTGCAAGACCGAGGTTGAGAAGAAGGCTGTTTACAATAGCCTGTGCTTCGCCGACGTCTGCTGTGAACCAGGACTGAATCTGAGGCATCGCATAGGAGGCAAGCCCCATGAAGGTGTAGTAGATTCCGAGGTTTCTGCCCTTGTTGCCGGGGTGGAACTCCTGAATGAGGGAGACGCCGCACTGGAGAGCGCCGCCGGCTGCGAAGAAGCCGATTGATGCGGAAGCAACCTGTACGATGACCGTGGATTTAACCGTGCAGACCAGGACATATGAGAGTATTGAGCCGGCAAGGTCGATGAGAAGAACGGTCAAGGTTCTCCAGCGGAGCTTTGCCATCATAAAGGCCCAGATAAGAACTGCGGCGATGCTACCGAAGGTGTAGAGACTGGTAAGAGACGCCGCCGTAAGCTCGTCCATACCGATAGTAAGGCCGTAGCGCTTTAATAGCTGCTGTGCGGAGTACATGGTCGCCATAGCGATGAAGCCGTAGACCGCGCAGCCGACTGTAACAGCCATAGGGGGCTTCTTGACAAAGCGGGCAGCTGCTCTCTGAGCGTCTGCGTCCAGCTTGTCTTCCTTGGCGAGCTTCGGAATTTCTTTTCCGGCGGCCTTGAGCTCCTTGACTTTTTCGCGCTTTTCCTTAAGCTCCGAGTCGTAGGAGTAAGGAGCGACGACTGCAAGAACGAAGATGATAACAGACATAACCATGGGGATGACGATGCCGACCTGCCAACTGCCAGCAGCCTTCAGGGAAACGAGGAGCAGCGGGTAGATGAGTCCGGAAACGGAGATAACGCCCTTGATGAGGATAACTGCGGAGCTCGGAGCCTTTGTCCAGCTCTCCTGAGCTGCGGGGTAGCAGGCGCCGTCGAAGAACGAGGTCGCAAGACCTGCCATAAATGCGCAGATGCTGGCAACCGCAAAGCTCGTGGTTGTAAGCAATCCCGCAAAGAAACCGATATACATTACGGCACCGATAGCTATCATGAGTTTGCGCCCTATTTTGTCGGACAGTTCACCGCAAATCCAAACACTGACGAACTTTGCAAGCCCTGTGTAAGCGATTACGGCATAAACGCCGGCTTTGTCTGTAGACCACTGTGCAACAAACTGATCAAGGTTCTGCGAAATGACAATCGCCTGAATGCCGTGAGTCAGATATGCCATGTAGACAGCGGCCAGAGTCCAAAGATATTTTTTGCCTCTCATTTAGTAAAATCCTTCCTCTCTGTTTTTGTTATTTATTTCAGCGCTTTTTTGCCAACAACAGCGCCGGAATCCAAATAATTTTTGATGCTTGCCTCGTCGTAGCCGAGTTCACTCATCACTTCGACGGTATGCGAGCCCTGAGCGGAGCTGACCTTATAGGACGGCTCGGGGTAGGACTGGAATTTTACGGGGTTTGTCGCGATGTTCCTCTTTCCGGAGGGGCAGTCGAGCTTCGTCATAATGCCGTTTGCCCAGACCTGCTCGTCCTCGTACATATCCATAGGCTCGTAACAGGCTTCGCAGGGCAGGTCGTTGTCCTTGAAGAGCTTAAGAATCTCGGCTCTGGTGAACTTTTTAATGGCTTCATCGAAAATCGCAACAATCTCACTGTTGAGCTTCAGCTCATTCATATGGTCGCAGTTGCAGTAGTTTTCGTTGTCAACAAGGTCGGCCCGTCCGATGAGCTTCATAATTTTGTTGTAATCTCTGTCATACTGCGGTGCGCACAGAGCTATCCATTTTTCGTCCTTCGTGCGGAAAACATTGTTTGTCGGGCAGATGACTTCGGTGCGGCTCTTCGGGTATTTGTTGCCGTACTGCGCGGAAACGACGCCTGTTGACAGCATGAAAACAGCCGCGTGGTGCAGACTGACGCTTATCTTATCGCCGAGTCCGGTGCGGTCCCGGTTATAGAGAGCGGCGCAGATGCCGGAAGCCATGCACATGGAAACCTGAAAATCGCCGAAGCCGTTTGTGGGTATCATCGGCGCGTCTCCCTTGTTTACGGTGGTGCCGAAAACACCGCCGCGCGCCATGTAGCAGGTTACGTCAAAGCCCGCCGTATCCTTTTCGGGACCGTTTTCGCCGTAGCCGAGACAATGGGCAAAAACGAGTCTGGGATACTTTTCTTTGAGAGAATCATAGTCGATACCAAGTTTAACGAGCGATTTTGAGCGGATATTCGTGACGAAAACATCGGCGTCGGAAAGAAGCTTGTGGAGCACTTCAAGACCTTTTTCATCTTTAAGGTTAAGCGTCACGAAGCGCTTATTCATGTTGGACATGTCAAAGCCGAGGTTCTCGTCGTCCTCATAGGGCATTCCAAAAACCGCGCCCTGGGTGCGTCCGGGGTCGCCGGAAGGAGACTCGACCTTGATGACTTCCGCGCCCCACTCGCCCAGAACGCGCGCCGTTGTCGGCGCAGCGAGGAACGTCGTGAGGTCGATAACCTTGATTCCTTCTAAGGGTTTCATAGCCAAACATCCATTCTATAATGATTTCCCGCCGGGACTTTGTTTATTCCCGCAGCCCCGGCGGGCGTTTTGAGCAAAAGAGCCTAGTCGTCGATATATTCGATTGCGCCGCCGCAGTCTTCAAGTCCGCGGTAAGCTGTTAGGCGCTGAACCGTGCGGGGGCCTTCTTCAAGCCACATCGCGCGGCAGTCGCGGTAAAGACGCTCGGTAGGACCGTATTCGCAATCCTCGAAGTAGCCGATGCCGCCGAAAATTTCAAGCATGGAATCGGATACCGTACGGACGGTGTTGATGGAGTGCAGCTTGCACATTGAGGCCTTCATGTCGATTTTTTTGCCTGCGTCGTAGTCTTTTGCGAAGTCCCAGATCATGAGGCGTAGAGCGTTGATTTCCGTTCCCATATCGGCGATGGTCTGCTGGATGGCCTGACGCTTTGAGAGGGGCTTGCCGAAGGTTACGCGATCCTTTGCGCGGCGAATGGTCATTTCAAGCATACGCTGAGCCATACCGAGGTTGGAAACCGCGATGTGAGCGCGGGAAACTGCCAGAGAGTGCATTGCGATTTCAAGACCCATGCCTTCCTTGCCGAGGAGGAATTTTTTATGGACTCTCATGTTGGTGAACTTAAGTCCGGCGTGTCCCGCTCCGCGGCAGCCCATCATGTGAGGCATCGGAACGATTTCATAGCCGGGGGTATGAACGTCAACGAAGAAAGCGGAAAGGCGGCTGTCCTTTTCGGAAGTGGGGTCGGTGGAGACTATAAGATAGGTGAAATCGGAGCAGTCGGTGTGGGAGATGAGGGTCTTTTCGCCGTTTATCACATAGTAGTCGCCGTCCTTGACAGCGGTCGTGTGAATGTCGGCGCCCGTGCCGCCCGCGGCTTCGGTAAGAGCAAAGTTTGAATAGATGGTCTTGTCCTGGAACTTGTTCATATACTGAGCCTTCAGCTCCTCGGAGCCGAAGTCGTCCAGGATGCGCCAGTCAAGGTCTGCTGCGTGATGCAGGTGCATACGCATACCGCCGGGGCCGCGGCTGAATTCTTCCTGAACCATAAGAATCTGCTTTTCTGAAAGTCCGAATCCGCCGTATTTCTCGGGAAGCGCAAAGCGGTAAAGATCATTCTCAATCGAGAGTTTATAAAACTCCTGAGGGAAGGTGTTGGTGATTTCGATTTCCTTCTGCATCTCATCGAAGGGACCTTCGGCAAGTGCGCGGATCTTCTTCAGATAATCTTTGAATTCCTGGGTGGTCATTTTCATGGTGTGCTCTCCTTGTAATATATTATTGTATTTTTTACCCAATATAGTGGGGGAGTATTGTCGATAGTGTTGGATTTGAGGGCTGGAAAGCGCGCTTCGTCTGTTATTTCTGATTATCAGTTTAGACTCAGGAGAATGAACTGTCCAATTGCTATTTACATAACAGACCTGATACAATCCATAGGTTAAGCCTATAAATCTGTGACGTTCCAATCGTATTTGCGGGAACGCCCGAGGGGGGGATTGACATTTTGCCAAACGCACCTCTATACTTGAAACAGATAATTGTTTATTGTCTATAATACCCGTGTATAATCAGCAGGGCTTCTATTATCGCCGGAGGTGAAAACTTGAATCTTTCGCAGCTTTACTATTTCCGAAAACTTGCCGAGCTTCAGCACTACACGCAGGCTTCGCAGGAACTGTACATTACGCAGCCGAGTCTCTCCGGTGCCATTGCCGCACTGGAGGCCGAGCTTGGAATCTCGCTTTTCGAAAAGCGCGGCAGGAACGTGTATCTGACTAAATACGGCAAAGAGTTTTACCAGTATGTCTGCAATTCTCTGCAGTTTCTGGAAAGAGGCATCGAGGTCGCAAAGGAACACGCCGGAGCCCTGAGCGGAACTGTCGATATAGGCAGTATTTCCACAATACAGGGAGATTATCTGCCGATGGTCATCCGCTCGTTCATCGCCGAAAAAGGCGGTAACGTTAAATTCAGCATACATCAGGAGCAGACAAACGCGATTGTAAACGCGGTTCAAAACGGTACCTGGGACATCGGCTTCTGCTCTCCCGTGGATAATGCGCCGGATTTGTTCTTTGTGCCGGTTGTCCAGCAGGAGCTTGTGGTCATCGTAAACAAGGACCACCCGCTTGCCAAGGAAAAAACGCTCCTGTTCTCGCAGCTTCGGGGCTATGATCTGCTTTCTTACCATACGGAGCAGCCCATAGGGAAGATGGTGGGGAAGCTTTTGGAGCAAAACGGGCTGAAGGCCGACCAGCAGTATTCAAACGAGCTGGATATGAGCGGTATCGCGTCAATCTCAAACAGCGTTGCCATAATATTGCAGACTCCGAGCCTGCGTCAGTTCAGCGACCTTATAGCGATACATCTTCCGGAGGTTCCGGCGGATTTCCGCGTGGTGCATATGGCGTTTAACCAGAAGTCTTACAAATGCCACGCGGTCGAGAGCTTCATTGATTATGTTGCGGCGTTCTGGTCATATACTCCGAGCTCCCTGGGGTGGCGGCAATTTGATTGAGCGGCAGGGAATAGAGCCCTTCGCCCCCATACCACGCATAAAGAACAAACCCGTTTTTACAGCGAAAACTGCACTTCTCACACGGATTTTTGTCGCAGTAAGCATAGGCGTCCTCACCCGCAAGCGCGAAAACGGCGGGAGGGCGCTTTTTGCTTTTTATCTCCATGTACTGACCGCCCGTGAAGGTCTGGAGATAGAGCCAGTCGGGGTTTTTGCCCTGCCAGAAGACGCGTATGCAGTTTTCGTTCAGACCGCCGATGATGTCATAGCTGAGCCCAAAGCCTTCCGGAAGCTCCTCGGCGGGTTTGGGAGCGAGCCTTTCGGCGCTCTCGCCGCAGCAGTAAACCTCACAGTTTTTGCCTTCGGGGAGAGTGCCTGTCAGGACGCTGCCACAGACAGGGCAGCGGAAGAACGACACAGGCGCTCTGCCGAGGCGCGGCTTGGCGGAGGCAAGGTAGCGCCGCGGGCCGACCCTGTTTCCCTCTGTCATGCTTTACCCGCCTCCTTACGCATACGTTTTTCAAGCTCTTCGGCAAGAACGTGCTTTTTGACCTTTCCCGATTCGGTGCGCGGGATTTTGCCGATTATCTCAACGCGCTCGGGCCAATGACGCTTATGTACTTTTTTGCTTTGGAGATAGGCGATGACGTCCTCTTTTGTGACTGTCTCAGAACCCTCCGTGAGTACGATAAAGGCGCAGATACGCTCGCCGAGCCGCTCGTCCGGCATACCGATAACAGTATGGTCTTTAATCCCGGGGCAGCCTTCGAGGTTCTCGTTAATATTGTTCGAGTTGAGGTTTTCACCGCCGCGGACTATGATGTCCTTTTCTCTGCCGACGATTTTGAGGTTGCCTTTTTCATCGGCAAAGCAGAGGTCGCCGGAATAGAACCAGCCGTCGTCGTCGAGCGCGGCATCCGTAAGAGTGGGTGCGTTGAGATAGCCCACGAAGACATTGGGTCCGCGTGAGGCTTCCTCTCCGATGACTCCGGGAGGTACGGGCTTTCTGTTTTTATCCACAACTCGGACTTCAATCGCGTCCATAGTGCGCCCAGACCAGCCGCCGAGGTTTTCAAGGCACTCCTCGGGACGGACACAGACGTGCGGAACGCTCTCGGTCGAGCCGTAGCATTCGCAGACGAGTATCGCAAATTCGTTCCACGCACGCTGGACGAGTTCTTTCGGAACCGGCGCGCCGCCGCAGATATAAAAGCGCAGATAGGGCAGGATGCCCCCGGATTCCTCGAGCTGCCTGAGAAGATCGTAAATAAACGGGGTCGCGCCCATGGAGTAGGTGCATCTCTCGCTGTTCATGATCCTTACGGCTTCAGCGCAGTTGAACCTTTCCTCGAGAACCAGTCTGCCGCCGCGCAGCATCGGGGAGATTATCCCGTGATGAAGTCCCGTAGCGTGGCTCAGGGGAGCAGGCATAAAAATGCTGTCATCTTTCGTCAGCCCCAGCGTTTCGTTGAATACTTCCTCGCTGTAAATGATGTTGTTATGGGTGTACATCACGGCCTTGCTGGCTTTTGTCGTTCCGGAGGTGCAGAGAATGAGCGCGACGTCGTTTGAAGACGCTGAGGAAAGCTTTTTCGGAGCTTCACGGGAGTCGGCAATCTCCTTGAAGTCGCCGGCGCCCTCGGGCAGAGCGGCCTTTTCGGAATCGGAGTCACAGACAAAAATGAGACAGCGGAGCAAAGGAAGCCCGCTTTGAAGCTCGCTCATCATTTGCACACGGCCGGAGCCGCGGTAGCTCGCGGAGCTTAAATGCAGCTTGCTCCCGAGTAGGTTAAGAAGCCCTTTCAGCTCATCGTCGACAAAGCAAAGACCCAGAGGAGCGGGTACCGCGCCAATCTTAAAACAGGCGAACAGAGCAATTACGAATTCGCTCCGCGGCGTAATCTGAAAGCTGACAATATCACCGGAGCCTATTCCGCATTTTTCGAGATAAGCGGCAAGAGCGTCCGCCTTTTCGTCGAGCCGGGCATAGGTATAGCGCGCTCCGCGGTCGTCGACGACAAATTCCTTATCGCCGTATTGTGAAACAGAGCTGTTCCAGCGGTCGAGAAGCGTCGCGCGCTTCCAGTAGCCTTTTTCTTCATAGAGCTTTTTCAAGGACTCGTTTATCTTAACTCCGTTCAAAGTCAGCCCGCCTTTCCGTATAGTTTGCGCAACCGCAAAATACGGATTTATTTGTATTCCTGCTCCAGCGCCTTCGCGATAGTCAGTCTCTGAATCTGGTTTGTGCCTTCAAAAATCTGGAATATCTTGGCGTCGCGCATGAGCTTTTCAACAGGGTATTCCTTGCTGTAGCCGTAGCCTCCGAATACCTGGACCGCGTTTGAGGTGACTTCCTGCATGCAGTCAGTTACAAAGGTCTTGGTTATGGCGCCTTCCTTCTGAACGAGCTGTCCTGCGTCCATGAGCTTCATCGTGTTGTTGACAAGGCAGCGGGAGGCTTCGATTTTGATAGCCATGTCCGCGAGCATCGACTGTACCATCTGGAACTTGATGATGGGCTGACCGAACTGCTGACGCTGAGTGGCGTACGCCATAGCTTCATCAAGCGCGCGCTGCATGATGCCTACGCCGAGGGTTGCGATGAATGCGCGGGAGAGGTTCAAGGCGTTGAGCGCGATGTGCAGACCCTCGCCCTCTTCGCCGAGGCGGTTGGCAACGGGAACACGGACGTTGTCGAAGATGAGCTCCGTGGTGTTGGAAAGACGGAAGCCCATTTTGTTCTCATGTGCGCCGATAGAAAGACCCTTGCTGTCGCGCTCGATCATGAAGGCGGAGATGCCCTTTTTGCCGGCCGCGACGTCGGTCTTGAAGAAGCTGACATACATGCTTGCACAGGCGCCGTTTGTCGCGAAGGTCTTTGTTCCGTTTAGGATATAATAATCGCCGTCGCGGGTCGCGGTTGCGCGCAGAGCGCCGGCGTCGGAGCCTGCGCCCGGCTCAGTAATGGCAAAGCAGGCAAAGTTGCCGGGAACAACGACGTCGGCAAAGCGGCGCGCCTGTTCCTTTGTACCTGCGAGAATAACGTTGCGCAGAGCGACAAAGTTTGTGACGATGGTGTCGGCATAGCCTGCGTCAACCTTCGCCAACTCCTCGAAGACCATGGCCGTTGTTTCAAAGCTCATGCCTTCTCCGCCGTATTCAACGGGGATTTCCAGAAGGTGGAGCCCCATATCGATTGCGGGCTTAAAAAGCTCAATGGGGCATTCGCCCTTTTCATCGCACTCCGCTACATGTGGCTTAATCTCTTTTTCGGCCATGTTGCGGACCATTTCGATGAGCTCTTTTTGATCGTCGGTGTAAAGTAAACTCATTTTGTCTATTCCTTCCTTTATGGTTTTAGTAAGTACTTATAAGCGAACTTTTCTACTGCACAAATCATATCATCGCGCTCCTTTAAGCTCCAATCGGAAACGAAAGGTACATGACCGCTAATCGATAGCTTTAGCCTATCGTTTCATATTGTGCGCAGAAATGTCGGAAAGACATAAAAAGAAGCCGCCAAAATATGGCAGCTTCACAGCTTCAAAACTAACTAAATGCATCCGGGGTGTTTCGTATCAGCCGACAACGGCAAAGACCCTTGCCGGAGCGCCGTCGGCGTTTTCAAATTTGAGCGGCGCCGCTATAAAAGTAAAAAGGCCGCCCCCGACTTCGCTGAGATTGTACAGGTTTTCGATTATCACAATCGTATTTTGTCCGAGGATCTTTCTGTGATTTTCCATTTTCGTGCTTCTAATAGGGTCGATGCTGATGACGTCCAGCCCCACGCCCTTTTTACCCGTCGCGGTGATAAAATCCGCGACCTCCTCTGTTATGCAGGGAAAGTCCCCGAAATAGGCGGCCGTGCCCCATTTTTTGTCCCAGTCCGTGCGGAAAAGAAGAAAATCAGCTTTTTCGGCGCTCTCGCGGCGGTTCTCGATGAAAGACATATCAATGCGTCCGCCCTCGCCGAGCGCAGAGCAGTCGATGACGAGCGCGCTGCCGACAAACTGCGAAGCGCAGAAGCGCTCGAGGGTCGTGCCGTTTTCAAACATATGAGCGGGAGCGTCGATGTGCGTGCCGGTGTGGGAATACATATGAAGAAGCGTCTCCCGAAAGCCGTTTTCCTCAATTGTACAAGCGGAAACGAGTTTCGGCTGCTCCGTGCCAGGATAGACCGGCATACTCTCGGAAATCGTGTGCGTCAAGTCAATAATTTTCATGTCGTGTCCTTTAGGGGAATTATCTTAATATTCTATATTATCGTTTTCGGTAAGAAATTCCTTTATTTCGTCAATAAACGTCAGGGCTTTGTTCTCAATTTCGTAAGTAAGCGCGGACAAATCATCGAAATCGGGGTTGTCCGTCAGCACGCATTCAATTATAGAATCAACGCCCTTCTCAATCGGAGAGATCCGGTGCTTTTCCCAGCCTTTTTCCGTAAACAATTTTGAATACTTAGATTGAATTTGTCTGTTTGTCCCTGCAAGCCAGATTTCCCAGCTAACTTTGTCATGGACGAAAACCAGCGCGATTTTCAGCTTTTTGTTTTGCAGAAAAACCGGAGTAAAGGAAAAATAGCTCATGTCCATATATCCGAAATAAACGCTCCCGGATACGGCGAAGTCCGGATATTTATTTGACAGATAGCTTCTCAACTCAAGAATATAGCTCATCAGACCCCTGTAGGCCTTAACAATATCGCCCTTTTCAATTTGTTTTTTGTATTCGTCAATGTACTTGTTCAGTGTTTCCATCGCTCTTCGCTCCTTTCTGTTTCTTGGGGCACCATTGCTGTCAAAATGCGCTTATCGGCAGCGAATCGTCGTCAACACCTTTTTCGGCCGAGCGGATAACAACATAGTAACTGTAATCATCGTTCACTTTGACCAGGACCCTGTCTCCGACCTTCCGTCCCATCAAAGCTTTGCCGACGGGCGACTCCTTGCTTATAAGTCCTTTTAGGGCGTTCTGCCGAAGCGTCGTCACGAGCTGAAAGACCTGCGTTTCATCGTCTTCCTCAAAGTATACCTCAACCTTGTCGAACAGCCCGACGGCGTCGGATTTCGATTCACCGGTTATGACCTTCGCTGTTTTTATCATGTTCTCAAGATACTTGATGCGGCTGTCATTTCTGATTTTCTCTCGTTTTGCCGCCTTGTATTCAAAGTTTTCGCTCAAGTCGCCGAAGGCTCTCGCTGTTTTTACGTCCTCGATTATCTCCGGACGCAGAACAAGGGTGCGGTGATCGATTTCTTCCTGCATTTTTTTTATATCAACTTGCGTGAGTTCATCATACATTGAAAAATCCTCTTTTCCGGAGCTTATTATGACAGCCGTAATCTCCGGATGTCATATAATGAAGTTCTTTGCATCTATTATACCTTAAAAGCGTGGAATAGGGAAGAAGCCGGCTGTAAAAACAATCGGCTTCTTTCTGATGTATTCAGCTGAGGGTCTTCTTCTCAGTCTGCCCAAAATAATTCATCCAGAGTTTTCCCCAGCGCGCGGCAAATCGCGAGACAGAGTTTAATGGTCGGGTTATAGTCGCCCATCTCAATTGCGTTTATAGTCTGTCGGGATACCCCGACCTTATTTGCAAGCTCCTGCTGTGACATATCAAGCGCGGCTCTGGCGGACTTCAGCCTAAGATTTTTCATAACTGATCCCGCTCCGTCTGTTTTTTTGCCAGAAGCGTTTTGACTGCGAGGGCAATGAATACGGCCAGAAATACTACGACGACAACAAAGCTCAGAACGTGAAAATTCAGTTTTCCGTCAGTAATGAAGCGAACATCGTTTTCCGTGAGATTGATTATCCCTACCGTAAGATTTAACGCAATCAGGAAGCCGAAAAGTATCATATAAAACTTAGGCTTCTGATTGAACGCAAAATACGCGTCGTTCATGATGCAGATTACGACGAATACCGTTAGCGACAGACAAATACCGATGAAGGAACTCGTCATTAGATCCGCCCATTCGAGCCCTGTGCCGACCTGCAGCAGCCCGTTAAGGCACAGGTACGCGATGAGCACCCAGAAGGCAGCCTTGAAGGCTCTGCCGCGTATAAGCTCCTGCCTTTCGTCATACTTAGCGGGACCGTTCTTCTTTTTTATGATTAAGCCAATCACCAGTGCGACGATGAAAACTATAATCAAACCTGTGAAAAATCCAAGGACAAAATTCGGGCTGTTCATAATCAATAATACTCCTGATGGTTTAGAATCTCGTTTACCGAGTAACTGAATAGTAACACAATTACGTCATAATGTCAAGTATATAAGACATAATATAATCAGTGGGTTACATTGTGTGAGCTTTACCACTAAAAGCGCTTGCTAATATATTGAGCACAGGGACAGCGTTAGCTTGTATTAAATTAGAAAATATGTTAACATTTGAGCAAAATCACAAATACGGAGGGATGATTATGAAACGAAAGCTTCTGAGTATCGCGCTCATTCTTTGCATGACGCTCTCGGTGCTGCCTGTTTCGGCTGCCGCGGAGGGAACGGTCGGCGTTAAAATCGACGGGACCGATGTGGTGTTTACTGAGTCCAGTGGAAGCCCTTTTATTGATTCCAACAGCAGAACTCTGGTTCCGCTGCGTGTCACTATGGAAAGCTGCGGCTGCGTTGTTGCATGGGATAATGAGAATAGTAAAGCCATCGTGTATAAAGACGGCGTTACCGTCGTAGTTCCTATAGGAGAAAACCGCATTTTCATAAATGGTGTTCCGAGCAGCATCGACACCGCTGCCATAATCCTGAACAGCCGCACCTATCTCCCGATCCGCTCCGTGTTGGAAGCTTTTAACTCCGAGGTGGGCTGGGACGGCGCAAGCCGGACGGTCACTGTCGCTCTGCACGGCATTGATTACAGTGCTTATAACAAGCAGACGGCAAAAATAGTCGCCGCAATTACCGTTAACTCATTCATAAGCGAGGCAGACAGGACTGTTTTGAAAGATTACGCAGAAAAACTGTTTGCCAACATTGCGCTGACCGACGCTCAGGCGACAGCAATCGCAAACAAGTTTTCCACCCTCAGAATCAATCACGCAGACCTGACACAGGGGCTTGATGGCTGGGCCAACACCGACACGAACAGTATTATCATCGACGACAGCAAGTTTACTGCAGCCTATTTAAAGGTGTACTATTACAACACTTTTTACCACGAAGTAAACCATATCATTGCGGGCAGCCTTATGAGCTGCGAGTTTGTTTCGGAAGCTCTTGTGGAAACGCTTGCAGAGGAATTCAGCGGCGCCACGGACCTTGCTTCCGACTATCGCCCGTGGGTCATATCCATGCGGATGATAGCGGAGGTAATAGGCACGGAGGTTCTGGAGAAAGCAATACTCACCGGCAACCCGGACGAAGTATTTACTGCCCTTGGGCAGTACGACGGAAAAGCCGACACAAAAAGTTTTCTTCTGCCGCTGATGAGTCAGCTGAAAGCCTATTATATGGATATGGACGGGGAAAACCTCCGCGCACAAGCGACGGTATTCTGCGATTACATATTTGCCGCATACAAAGCAAAATACGCCGTTTCAGCGGAAGAGGATATGGTAATGGCGGCTTATGCCTCCTACCTTAAAGGAATGTGGGGCGGCGGCACGCCGCTGCAAATGAATAAGCTGCCGGTCTATTTCCGAAAAGATGCGGCGCCGGCTTTTGTCTCTGTCACAGACAGGGAAAATACTTACTGCGCGGACGGTACTTTCATTGTCTATCTCTATGAGCGACCCTGTGTAAAGTAACGGGAGCGCAAGGCTGCACGTAGCTGTTTCTTACGTTCAACGTCAGCTGCCTTTACGGTAATAAAAAGACTGTCCTGCGCAGCGCACAGGACAGTCTTTTCGATACAGACCTTGATGAAATATATTCATTAAAGGTAAGTTTGGTGGACCCGAAGAGATTCGAACTCTCGGTCTCCGCGTTGCGAACGCGGCGCTTTACCAGCTAAGCTACGAGCCCGGATTAGAAAGATATAGCCGAACATCGGCGGACTTGCCGATGCATTAGGCACGCGCATATTATAGCACAGTTTCCGTGTTTGTCAAAATATAATTTGCCTCCATATTGATATTTCGGAGCCTCTGTAGTAAAATAACAGAACGTGGCCCGTGACAAGGCTGCACTAGTCGGGGAGCCAGCGGTGCCCTGTACCTGCAATCCGCTACAGCAGGGATGAATTCCCGCCCCAGGATATTTGATGTGTCGTCTGACCTGAGCAAGTGGTGTTGAAGACCTGGTCTTGCGCAATGGAAGCCTGTGAACCATGTCAGGCGGGGAACCGAGCAGCATTAAGCGGGTAGCTCTGTGTGCCGCGAGACAGCCGGGTTCGAGCTAACTGCTCAGGTAACGGACATATCAATTTATTCAAAGG
>Ga0074193_1002973_pt1 | contig 13631 bp, 10 predicted proteins | sample EPASupsiteHSE605_FD_64523 | JGI IMG/M metagenome (GOLD analysis project Ga0074193, IMG submission 64523) | Bioremediated contaminated groundwater from EPA Superfund site, New Mexico - Sample HSE6-05 | ecosystem: Environmental > Aquatic > Deep subsurface > Groundwater > Contaminated ... | reverse complement strand
AGTTTATGGCTCTTTGTTAACGATGACTGGAGGCACCTGGACAACCCCGACCTTGGCACTCAGGTCTCTGTGCAGGATGCTTTTTGCAAATGTTCGGAACGCCTGGAAGTTCTGGTTTGGTACTCCGAAGACACGATAAAAGGACTGATAGTAAAGACGAAATAAATGGAATAAACAAATAAATAAATAAATAAATAAATGAAATGACTCAAACAAGATGACTGAGCTCGGAATCTTTTTACTCCTCTGCTGCACAGGCAGTTCAATAAACGAGATGCAAGGACTAATCTAAACTTGGACCCAAATTCTACGGATCCCAGGCAACTTTTCTCTTTTTCTAACTTTTAGCGGTTCATATTAAATATTTTAAGATTTTTGCGGCTTTAAAAGATTTATTCGGGCTTTTAATCCAAAAAGAAAAGACAAAAATACCATTAAATAACTGCAAATCGTATTTTTCCAGTATAAGTTATTCGAGAACGGAGTACAAAAGAAGCAGAATAGGGGGTTAGTGGACTATGGACAGAAACAAGTACTGGAAAATTACGCGAAGCGGTTTGTACGGGACCGCTAAGGTACTTTTAGAGTTCATAGTAGTAATTATGATATCATCAGTTTTCCTGCTTGCAAGCTACTGGTATCTCTGGCTAATGATAGTAGCCGGGTTTCTTATCTTGCTTGTAGTATGGCACGCAAAAAACTTTGCCTATCTCTGTCCCGGATGCGGAGAAGTATTCGAAGTTTCAACGCTTAAAGGTTTCATCAGCCCAAACGGTGTGAATAAAAAGTACTTGAGGTGCCCGAGGTGTGGGAAAAAGGCATGGGCTGATATGCTGAGAATTAAAGAGAAAACTGTCCTTAAGAAGTAGCTGTTATCTGAAAAACGAACATGCCAGTTATATGAAAAGGAAAAAGGAACCTAAAGCCCTGGGAAAAGGTTTCCGAAAACGAATCCTGAGGAAAGATGAAAAAGGAAAACAAAGGCAAGAAAAGCAATCCAGGTCCTCGTACAGGAGAAAACGTTTCCCTCCTTCCAATTCTTGCTGTAAATTTCATAGGCACGCTCGGGTTTAGCATTGTACTTCCGTTTCTGGTATTTCTGGTTAACCGACTGGGAGGGAATGCTTTTATTTATGGGCTTGCAAGTTCGATGTATCCGGCTTTTCAGTTAATAGGAGCCCCTATTCTAGGCAGGTGGTCTGATATTTACGGCCGCAAAGAAGTACTTTTTATAAGCCAGCTAGGGACTTTACTTTCATGGATTATCTTCCTTGGGGTTCTTTTTCTTCCGGTAATAAGCCTCTTTAAAATCGAGTCCGGAGTTCTGGGAGCTTTTACAGTTACCCTGCCTCTTACAGTGCTCTTTTTCGCCAGAGCATTTGACGGACTGACCGGAGGAAATGTATCGGTAGCCAATGCGTATCTGGCTGATATTACTTTAGAAAGAGATCGGAGCCGAAATTTCGGTAAAATGTCGATTTCCGAGAATCTTGGATTTGTAGTTGGTCCTGCTCTTGCCGGAGTACTAAGCTTAACAGCGTATGGGGATGTAGCTCCTGTACTTGGAGCAATAGTAATCTCACTTATCGGAACATTGCTGGTTATGTTTTATCTTCCCGAAAGTAAGGAGTGCGCTCCCTGTAAGCCTGAAGATGCTGGGAATGTACGGAAAATCTTCGGTTACGAAATCAGGAAATGCAAAATCACAAAGGAGATAACGAAACCTGGGTTCAGAGAGATTCTGAGAATTCCGGGCATTTCCTACATGCTGGGACTGTACTTTCTAATCGACCTTGGTTACAATGTATTCTATACAGCTTTTCCTCTACACGCAATTTCAACTCTCAATTGGAGCATTGCGAAAATGGGCGTTTATTTTACGGTATTGAGCGGGCTTCTGATACTCGTACAGAGTACTGTACTTCCAAGGGTTTCAAGAAAATATTCGGATGCTGCCCTTATAATTTTCGGAAGCCTTATGCTTGGTACGAATTTTCTGCTTCTCATCCCCGGAAATGTCTTCCTTACCTACCTTGCAGCAGGTTTTTTTGCACTTGGAGACGGGATTATGTGGCCTTCCTTTCTTTCCCTCTTATCAAAAGTCGCAGGGAGAAAATACCAGGGTACGGTACAGGGTATTGCCAGCAGTTCCGGAGGCCTTGCCAGCATCACAGGACTTATCCTTGGCGGCCTTTTATATGAAACACTTGCAGGAACTTCTTTCCTGATTGCAGGCCTGGTAATCTATACAGTTTTTGTGCTCAATTTCCGGCTCAGGCGTTTTGAAGAACAGATAATTTTGAGAAACGAATAAACTGGATCTCAGGACCGGTAAATTACAGAGCCTAAATATAATATTCAGACAGATTCTAAGTCATTCTCATTCATTCAAAGGCTGCAGATTTGTCGCTGATACTAAGTGTTTTTTTCTATTACTTTAAACCTTACAGTAAACTCAGTACCTTTGTTCCTTTTCAATTTAAGTTCGCCGTCTAACTGATTTACTAGAGTGTTTACTAACTGCATGCCAAGTGACTCGACACTTTCTAATTTCAGACCTTCAGGAATTCCTTTCCCATTATCTGAAACTGTCAGACAGAAATCTGACTTATGAATTCCGTTGACAGTCTCTTCATACCTACGAAGTTGAATTCCAATTTCTCCTTCTTTCTTTTCAGTGAATGCATGTTTGAGAGAATTGGAAATTAGTTCATTAACAATTATGCCTAAAGGAACAGCAGTATCCATATCAAGAAATGCATTCTCTTCCAGATCCATATTCAAACGGATATTTATGCTGCTAAGTTTATAAGTCATCAACAGGTTATCAGCTAATTTCTTAAGATATTCTGAGAAGTTCAGTTTTTCTGCCTGTTCTCCTTTGTAGAGTTCTTCATGGATTAGAGACATTGAGAGTACACGGTTCTGACTTTCACTGAAAGCTTGTTTGACTTTTTTATCCTCAAATTTTTCGGCCTGGAGGTCCAAAAGAGAAGAGATTACCTGCAGGTTATTTTTGATTCTGTGGTGAATTTCTTTTATACGGACTTTTTCGAGTTTTATCAGGGCTTCTTCTGTTTTTTTACGTTCAGTTATATCTTGAATTATCCCTCTAACTCTAATAGGAGTGTTTTTCTCATCAAAAATCACTTGTCCCTGTGCAAAAAGTATATGTTCTTCTCTATTAGCTAAGATAATTCTAAAGTCAATTTCAAAGGATTTCCCATAAAAAGCTTCTTTAAAAGCATTATTCACATATTCTCTATCTTCTGGAAGAACAAGGTTCAAAAATGCATCATAAGTCTCATCGAACTCCTGAGAGTGAAGTCCGAAAATATTACGTATTTCATCTGACCAGTATAATTCGTCAGTCACCAGGTTCCAGTCCCAATTTCCGAGATGGGCTATTTTTTGAGCTTCACTTAGTCTCATTTTATTTTCAAGTAATGAGTTATAAGCCTCTTCAAGTTCAACTGTACGCTCTTTAATTTTTTCTTCTAACGTATCATTTGCTTTTTTTAATGCCTCTTCAGCTCTTTTGCGCTCGGTAATGTCAACTGCAATACAGATAACTCCAACAATGGCACCTGTAGCATCACTTAATGGCTCAGTGGTCATCTCACTGAATAAGTCTCCACCGGCAGAAGAAGGCCTATGGATAACCACTTCATCACATCTGCTGACACCACTAGCTAAAACCTGCTTTTTGAGAGAGATAAAAGTCTCAGCATCTTCTAATTGATATATATCATAGTCATTCTTACCTAGAAGGTCTTCGAGTTTGAAACCAGGTGAAGGGTTATAAGCCCACGTGTATCTCAGATCACGGTCTTGACTGGAAATAACAATAGAAGATCCCTGCAAAGCGACACGGAAGCGCTCTTCGGACTTATGTAACATATCTTCTATTTGCGCTCGCTCTATAATATCTGCCGCATGCTGAGCTAGCAGGTCAATTAACTGAAGTTCATGATCTTGTGGTTTATGTGGTTTTTTGTAATGTGTTGAGAACATACCGAGTGGTTTTCCTGACCGGCTTACAATTGGTGTAGATTGTACCGCTCGTATTCCGGCTTTAAGCTGGATTTCCAGACTAGGTGTACCTGCAAAAATCGGGCTTTGTTCAACATCCTCGACAATTACCCTCTCTTTACGTCCAAGTGCAGTACCACAAGTTCCTTTGCCCATAGATACACTGTTCCAGAAGTCCAGCCACCATTTGGGAAATCCACGATAAGCTACAATCTTAAGTTCAGATGTTTCGGGGTTCAGTAATTGGATATTGCCAAAGTCAGCACTAGAAATTGCAATTGCTGCATCGACTATCTCGCCAAGAACAGGTTCAAGACAGCCTTCATGAACGAACAGCGTACCGATCTTATGAAGTCTAGTCATAGCATTAAGGTCGGCCTGTAGACGTTTTTTGTTATCGTTCAATGCTTTCTCTGACCTGGCCTGCTCTATTATGTCAGCTGCCTGCCGTGCTAGCAGATCAAGCCTCCAGAGATCATGCTTATTTGGAGAATAAGGAAAGTTCCATTGGGTCGTAAGGATACCAAGAAGCTCACCCGTTCGGCTTAATATCGGTGTGGACTGAATCGCTCGTACTCCGGCTTCGCGCATCACAGTCAGGGAAGGTGTCCCGACAAACACAGAACTTGTTTCAACATCCTCAATAACAATACGTTTTCCTTGTTGCATCACCTTTCCACAAACCGAAGCCACGTTCTCAGCAGATGAAAAATAATCCAAAAAAGGCTGTTTGTGACCATAATGAGCAACAATATGTAGCGAATCATCCTCAAGGAGTTGCAAAGTACCCATTTTTGCGTCCACGATAGAGATTGCTGCGTTCATTATTTCTTTTAATAGTGGTTGAATCCCTTCCGATCCCAGAAGTTTTGTACTCAGCTCATGTATTTGAGTCAGTGCTTCCAGATCGGCTTTTACAAGAAGATGTGCCTGTTTTTTCTCCGGATCTAATTCATCAATATCATACTTAGGTCCTTTATCCTGCTTCAAATATGCTCTCAGGCTCTGTATCTTGTCTTTTAAGGCACGGTTTTCGTCCACCAGTAGCTTATTCTCATCTAATAATGCTTGATATTTTATAGGCTCACAGCCATCAGTATATTTAGTAGTCATATTTTTAGACTGACCCTTTAAGATTAATTCTATCTTGCCGATATAGTTATCTTAAATCATTTTTTACTTTAATATTTGATAACATCCCCAATACTTTTTACATTAATGACATTAGTTTCTGCCTCTTTTGACACTGCTTCCTTGAGCTTCCACTTAACAAATATTATGTCAGTTATTTGGATAGCCTGATCTCACGCTTGAGAGATTTTTAATGACGTGAATTTATAAGGGAAATGTATATAATAAATGAACAAGAGTTGTGCTTCTTCATAGTTTTATTCTCACTGTCAGAACTATATACTTTTTTTAGAGGTATGCCCTTTCGATAATGTCTGCTGCACTGCGAGCTAGAAGATCCAACATTTGAAGTGTGTTTTCGTCTGGCTTATGTGGCTTTTTATATTGTGTTGAGAACATACCGAGTGGTTTTCCTGACCTGCTCACAATTGGTGTAGATTGTACCGCTCTTATTCCGGCTTTAAGCTGAATTTCCAGAGCAGGTGTACCTGCAAAAATAGGGCTTTGTTCAACATCCTCGACAATTACCCTCTCTTTACGTCCAAGTGCCGTACCACAAGTTCCTTTTCCTACAGATACACTGTTCCAGAAGTCCAGCCACCATTTGGGAAATCCACGATAAGCTACAATTTTAAGTTCAGATGTTTCGGGGTCCAGTAGTTGGATATTGCCAAAGTCAGCGCCAGAAATTGCAATTGCTGCATCGACTATCTCGCCAAGAACTGGCTCAAGATTGCCCTCACGAACGAACAACATGCTGAGTTTATACATTCTGGTCATTGCATCGAGATCGAACATTAACTGTTTCTCGCGCTCACTATAGGTTGGTTCTACCTGTTTCGGATCAATTTTGTCTTTAATCCGTTCAATTCCCTCAGCCTGCGCCAGACATGCTCTTAAACTCTGTATCTCTTCCTTTAATGTATTGTTTTCATCTACCAGTAACTTATTTTTATCCAATAATGGCTGACACATTGTGGATTCTTGACTTGTAGTATATTTAGAATTCATACTTTCCACCATCTATAAACAATCTGTTAATCTTCGAAATTTTGAGTTTTTGATAAGTTTGAGTTTTCGATAATTTGTAGTAAATATGTCTAAAAACTTGACTAATTATACAATGAGATAATTGATTTTATTTAGTTTAAAGCCTGGATAGAAAACATATCTGAAATTCAGGCGTATATTTATCTTTGAGTCGAATTTTGAACCCCAATTATACAATAAAATGTAGTTATGAGGCTAATGGCTACTATGATTTTTACTTTGATTTTTTATTAGAATTATAAAAATACTAAAACATGAACCTAATTATATTTAGTATAAAATGGATTAAATAAAAATTTTAACTTAAGTTATATATAGATATATTATATTTTTCATATTTATGTTATAATTCTTAATAATAATCATTAAATTATTAGATATATAGATAGGACATATTATTTAATACCTGCTTTAGTAACAAGCACAATACAACAAATTAAGAGATTAAAATCAAAGTTGCACTGGCACACCCTGCTGCAAGCAACTGGGTATATTCGCGCCACCGCTTGAAATTTCTTTAAAAGAAATAGTAATCCCCTAAACGGTTAGTTTGAGCAGAAGTTAACAACCGAAAAATGGAATTGATAAATTTATAATCATCAACGGTTACTGGAGAAGTTTCCATCCCCATAGCAAGCTAGCGGGTATTCGACTGGAATAAAAAATCAATATGGTATTATTTACAAAACAAGTGAATAAAATAAAATTGTTTAATAATAAAAGACATACTTAAATACTAAAATTTTATTACAGATAATTATGAAATTATCAATTTGTAAGCATATATCCGAAAATAAAAATTCGAGGCTGATAAAATGATCGGCTTTTCTTATGTTTTTATTCTTTTCGCATTGATTGGTTTACTTTCCTTTATTTTCTGGACATGGATTCTTATTGACTGTGCAAAGAATGAGACAGATATAGGAAATACACGCCTGATCTGGATCGCAATTATTGTCTTAACCTTTATCGTGGGAGCTTTTCTATACTATCTCATCCGACGCCCTAAGAGACTTTTAGAGCTGGGGGAATAAAATCGGATAGGAAAAAACCGGAAAATAAAAATGGAGATTTAACATCTAAATAAATATGAACATATTCAAATTATTAATGGTTATTCTTATGGTTGTAAGTGCCGCGATAATTGCACAGCTGGTTAACGGCCCTGCTGAAAAAGACAGTTCCGGAGATCGAGACGGCATCCTGGAGAAGAATTCTCTGGAGGTGTTTGTGAGCGAATCCAGAAGTTATGAAGACCGATTAGTATTTACTTACAGTCCAAAAAATCCGGACTCAAAATTTGACTGTTACATAACATATCAGTTCAGAGAAAATGGAAATACCCTCGAAAACATTGATAAAGAATTTTACGGTAATATTTCTACTGAAAATCCGATTGTACTTGAATTTCCAAGAAAGAAAGATTTCACCTACGAACTGGAAACTGCGATAAAAGACAAAAGCGGAATCAACCTGTACAAAAACAATGCCGAGATCGGCCCTTCAACTATAGTAAATGAAACAAGCAATTAAATAAAAGTTAAAATTTGAACCCGAAGTTTACTAGAACATAAAGAAACTAGAAAGTAAAAATGTTTTTTTAATACCCGAATTCTGGAACGAAGTCTTTCCATTAACTTTTGATGATTTTTCCCACTTACAACTCTAATTTATCTTTTCTTTTTCTTCCCCATAAGCCTGGAAATAAATCCGATTATAGTGGAAGCAAGTGCGACGAAAGCAAGTATTTTTTTTATACCACCTAAGATTCCCAGCACAAAATCACCCCATCTTTAAAGTTTTAGCGTTTATTGCTACGATCACGGTGCTCAAGCTCATTAAAACTGCACCAATTGCAGGACTCAATAAGATTCCGTATCCATAGAGTACCCCGGCTGCAAGAGGAATGGCAAAAACGTTATATCCTGTTGCCCAGAGGAGATTCTGATACATCTTGGAGTAAGTTTTTCTGGAAAGCTTAATTATGTAAACTACATCCCTAGGATCATTTTTTACCAGGACAATATCAGCGGTCTCAATTGCAACGTCAGTACCTGCACCGATGGCTATCCCGACGTCAGCCTGAGCCAGGGCAGGTGCATCATTAACCCCATCTCCAACCATACCTGTGATATATTTCGCCTGGACTTCCTTGACTTTCTCTGCTTTTTCGTGAGGAAGGACTTCAGCGAAATAATCATCGAGTTCTAATTCCTGGGATACCCAGGCTGCTACATAACGATTATCTCCTGTAAGCATAAGGCATTTAATTCCCATGCTTTTAAGTTTTGAGATAGCTTCCCTGGACTCTTTCCTGATAATGTCGGCAAGTGCAACAGCTCCAAGTACACGGTCCTCCTGAAGCAGGAAAACGACAGTTTTTCCCTGTGCTTCGATTTCTTCAATCTTTTCATTTTTGAGAACAATTCCGTTTTCTTCAAGATAGCCAGGGCTTACAACAAGGAATTTTTTCCCTCCAACCAGGCCCTGTACTCCCTTTCCCGGAATTGAACTGAATTCTTCCACGGACTGAGTCTGTAATCCTTTTTCCCGGGCACTTTCCAGAACACCTGCAGCAATAGGGTGCTCAGAACTAGCTTCCAGAGAGGCTGCAAGGCTTAAGATTCTATCACTATTCACTCCGTTATCTCCGTCCTCAGACCCAATTTTTTCTCCTGAAAGAGAAACTACATCCGTAACTCCAAACCGACCTTCGGTCAATGTACCGGTTTTGTCAAAAATGATAGCTTGAAGATTGCGTGCTCTTTCAAATGCCTGTCTGTCCCGGATAAGAAGCCCGGTTTTTGCGGCAATGGACGTTGAAACTGCGACCACGAGAGGTATTGCAAGCCCAAGGGCATGCGGACAGGTAATAACCATCACAGTCACTGCCCTTTCAAGTGCAAAGACAAGCTGCTGGCCGATAAGAATCCAGAGAATAAAAGTGAGAGTTCCCACGGAAAGGGCTATGACTGTGAGATACATGGCAGCCCGGTTTGCCAGGTCCTGGGTTTTTGATTTGCTTTCCTGAGCAGCTCTGACAAGTTCGACAACCTGGTTGAGATAGGTATCCTTTCCGGTTTTTTCTACACTAACAACAAACGCCGCTTCTCCATTGATCGAGCCACCAATAACGTCATTTCCAGGTTTTTTCGTAACAGGCTTCGACTCTCCGGTAAGCATGGATTCGTTGACGCTGCTTGTTCCCTCTACAACAGTCCCATCTACAGGCACTTTTTCTCCGGGCTTAATCAAAACCTTATCCCCGACTTTTAGCTGGTCAACTGCGACATCAACAACCTCACCATTTTTCTTCATATGGGCAACTGAAGGCATAATTTTCACCAGCTCTTCGAGGGCTCTTGAAGCTCCCATAACCGAACGCATCTCAAGCCAGTGCCCGAGCAGCATTACATCGATAAGGGTCACAAGCTCCCAGAAAAAAACCTCCCCATGAAGTCCGAAAACTACAGCCGAGCTGTAAAAATATGCCACGCTTATCGCAACGGCTATAAGAGTCATCATTCCAGGCGATTTATTGGAAAGTTCCTCTTTAATCCCCCTTAGAAAAGGGTACCCGCCATAGAAATACACAACAGAAGAAAGCAAAAAAATTATATAGTCTGCACCCGGAACGCGAAACTCAAAATTGAAAAAATCCTGGATCATAGGCGAAAGCAGCAAAACAGGAAAAGTTAACACAAAAGAAACAATAAATCTTTTTCTAAAATCTTCAAGCATGTGAGTATGATGGTTGCCGTGCTCTTTCCCACCGGTTGCTTCGTGACCTTCATGCTTCATCTCTTCGTGTTTTATCCCTTCGTGTTTTATCCCTTCATGTTCCATCTCTTCGTGTTTTATCCCTTCATCCTTCATGCCATGCTGCTCATGCTGTGTCTCATCCAATTTGTGTTCCATTTCGCTACGTTCGTGTTTCATTTCATCAGGCTGTTCAGAGCTCCTATAATTTACTTCTTCACGTTGCCCTTGGTCCAGTGATTTTTCTTCAGTATGCATGGTTTGCTCTTCGGGATTACCGTGATGCGCCATACCTGCAGGCTTATTCCTACGTTCCTCGTGAGACCCACGTAAATTTCCTTGCATGCCTCTTCCGAACTTGCGCTCTTTATCATTGGATGAGGATTCATTTACCTGACTATTAGAAATCCCGGTGTCCACTCTCTTCTCTTCAGCCTGCATGTTTTCCCAATTCCCCTGGTTTTAATTTTTATTTTTAAATATATTAGAGTTTCTGATATATTTGAAGGCAACGAAGCTAAAAGAACTAAATATCCTGCAAAAAAAAGAAAAAATTCTTTTATAACCAGCTAATTCAAAATAACCAGCTAATTCAAAGGATCAATTTTTAAAAGATAAAAAGGAGAAAAAAACTAAAGAAGCACCTAAAAAGTTCGTAAACAGACGAAGGAAAGGAAACCAAAACTAAGCTATTTTAAGCCTTCTAGAGGGAAAATAAAGAAAAAAACATGTATGTGAGAAAATATTTAATGGTTCGCTATCCGAACACTATGACGCACAGTGAGGATCAGAATAAAAAGCAAAACGATGCTAAAGATCCCGATAAAAATAGCATCCCTAAAGGCTATGTCCAGAGGAATATGACTAATAGACCCATAATCTGGAGGTAAGAAAGTCATAATTTAATCTACGCACTCAAATATAATAAACTTATCGAATTGTCTTATACAAGACATAAAATAAATAAATATGTCTGGCTATTTAAAAACAGAATCTAGAACTACGAGATTAAAATCCATGCACACATGTTTCTTCGCATGTTTATTCAAGAATTCTCTGTATTGACTTCTATTTTTATAATGAACTGAATATAAAGGATAGGTGTGTAGAAAAGATAATTGAGAATAACTCAAAAACAGATTATAGATATTCACGTGATATTTTTATTTTCTTCACTTTGTTTATCTTATAACTCCCTGCTTCCCAGATTAAGATAATGTAAAATAACGTAAAATCAAAAATTCGTATTTACGGGTATGTAAAAAGAATAAAAAATGAATATTTAAAGAGTATGTGGCTACTCTTCTTTGCGTGGTTGGGGATTTATATGTTATTAAATCTATTAAATTCATAATCTGAATTACAAATATCAGATTAATTCCTGACCGGAAAACATGATCTATTTCGTATTTTTTCTCTATTATTAAGTCGTGTTATGATCTCATTTTGACAAATAATGATCCGAACATGAATTAAATTAGGAAGATTATGTCGCCAACCGTACAAGATTTGTTTTTGTATTTCTTTGCGATATATTTCTCTTTGATAATAGCTCGCTCCCACGAAATATACAAGCCATGGGACACATATAGTGCCTGGAAGGGACAGTCCCACAATATTAAACGCTTATTAACAGGATGGATTATTTTATTCATTATACCGCTGTTGCATTTCGCAGTTTTATTTATCCTTTTGGGATCAGTTGACATTTCGCTCGATATGACAATTAGCAGCATTTTAGACGTTGCCTTAATCAGCATTGGTTCATTTTTTGAATTTGGGTACTTCAGAATTTATGAAGCTTTTCTGCACAAGTATCCAGATTCTTTTTTCACTGATGAAGATAGTATAAGAAGAGAGATCTCAGTTCGTTCGGACTTTTGGGCTCATTTTATACCTGGTATTTTATACGTGGCCATATCAACTTTGATGGTGATAATAGCGATTTACCTTTGAGTCTATCTCAAAATTCATTTTAGATTCAATTACTATAGACTTCTACTATAGACTTTTACTTAGACTTTTCAGTACAGAAGTTCCAAGACTTTTCTCATTTTTTAATTCTCAAAACCTATGAAATTAAATTAAAAATAGTAGCTTAAAGTTTCAAAAAACCTCAATAACAAATAAGTTAAAACATATCCGAAATTTATTCCAGATTAGCACAAGTTTAACATATACTCTTTAAGAATAGTATAAATTTTTATTTAAGAAAATCTTGGCAAAATTTGGAAGATAATTTTAATGTTATATCAGAAATCATACAGATATCTAGTTTCTTTGACGACTTTACCAGTACTATCTTTTTCTACGAATCTCATGATTTCTTTGTCATAAGTAACCACTGCATTGCAGTAAGGACATGGCTCTCTGTTTTTATACATTATAGAGTGCAGAAACGACTCTTCATCTTCAAACTGAAGAAGTTGTGAGCTGAACCAATTTCTACACTTTGTGCATCTAACTTCACAGCTTTTTGTATTGTTCATTTCTTTCATCTTCATACTTAGTTTTAATATTAATAAAATATTGTCGAACTTATATATAACCAACGTGACTGAAATTAGTTATGTTATAGTACTTGAAAAATAAACGTACTCTAATATTTTCTACTTATTCTTAGAACAAAGGATATTACAGAATGTACGCCAATTACGAAGAGGAAGATAAATCTCGAGTAAGAGGAAAATCAGATAAAATTCTAAGAGAATCAACTGACTTAAAAATCTAATTTTTTAGATAATTCTATATAAAAGAAATAGAATATAGTATAAAAAAATTTACTTTAAATTTGTAGCGTTTACAATATCAATAAGCCTGGTTGATAAAACCTGTATAATTCATAAAACCAGATCGAATCCCTACTATTGGTCAAAAACGCGACTAATTGGAAAATTGACTTTACATTAAATAGAGAATTTATTATGAAATCCTAAACGCTAGTTCTGTAAATATTCTTTAGTCAGCAAAAAATATGAATTATTTTCAAATCAATTGAAAGGTAGTAAGCCAATGATCGAACAAAGTTTTTATGATAACATCAATGTGCTAGAATGCGTTGAGAGAGAAGGGATAAAAATTGAGATCCTTCAGTACAAAAATCTACGAGGACTTAGAGACTCTCGCCTTGCAGAAAATCTGTATAATATTGAAAAAGTAGGAATGAGCCTGAAGCAGGTAAAAATTACTCTTCAAAACAGCTCGATAACTACCGAACCGGGAGCTCTTTACTTTCACAAAGGAAATATTTGTGCAGAATGCCAGATAGGAGGGGTTGGAGGCCTTGCAAAGAAACTGATAAAGAATTCACTGACTGAAGAAGCTGCCTTCAATCCTACTTATTCAGGTACTGGAGAGATTTTTCTTGAACCAAGTTTCGGTCATTTCATATTGATGGAACTGGACAATGATCCTATTATTGTAGATAAGGGAATTTTCTATTGCTGTGAAAGCGGAGTCAGTGTAGAAGTTTCATCCCAGAAAAATCTATCTTCAGGGCTATTTGGAGGAGAAGGTTGGTTTCAGACCAAACTCAGTGGAAAGGGCCTATGTGCTCTTGCAATCCCAGTACCTCTAAGTGAAGTTCTGAAATATGAACTTAATAATGAAAGACTGCAAGTCGATGGAAACTTTGTATTCCTAAGATCATCCTCTATCAA
>Ga0074193_1002972_pt1 | contig 13634 bp, 9 predicted proteins | sample EPASupsiteHSE605_FD_64523 | JGI IMG/M metagenome (GOLD analysis project Ga0074193, IMG submission 64523) | Bioremediated contaminated groundwater from EPA Superfund site, New Mexico - Sample HSE6-05 | ecosystem: Environmental > Aquatic > Deep subsurface > Groundwater > Contaminated ... | reverse complement strand
TAGAAAAAGATTCTTACAAGTATGATATTCATAGAAATGTTGCTAGATTTTATCAGAAAAATGTTTATATGGAAATCGGTGGCTATAATGAAGATCTTGTTTCTGGAGAAGATTATGATATTCAAAACAGAATAATTGAGAAAAATTATAAAATATGCTTTGCTAAGTCGGAGGGATTTCATTTAGGAGAGCCAAAATCAATTATTGAAATTATTAATAGTAATTATAGATATGGTAAAACTGTAATTCATTTTTTACGTTATAATAAAACAAAAGGGATTAAACAAATGGGTCCTTTTAGAAAATCTCTTTTTAAAAATTGGGAAAATTTTTTAAGAAACCCCATTTTGACTATAGGATTTTTAATATATTATTTCTTAATTTATTTCGCAACCTTTTTAGGAATACTTCACAGCCTGATAAAGCCGAATAGAGGATTTCAATGAAAATACTTTTAGTAAATTATTCTGAAATTACATTGCCTGGTGGCGTTCATAAAACAATAATTGAACTTGCTAAAAATTTATCATTAAGTGGTCATGATGTAACTGTTCTTCAAGGAAATCCGAATAAACTTCAAAAAGAAGAAATTTATAATGATTTCAAGATAATTAGGGTTAATTCAATTTTTTCTAATTTTTTTTATGGATTAAATCCAGAAATATACTTTTATTTAAAAAAAAATATGAAAAACATTGATCCAGAAATAGTCCATATCCATGGTTATCACACTTTATTTTCAATTGAAATTATTTATTTAATCAAAAAACTTTATCCAAGTATCCCAATCGTGTTTTCACCTCATTTAGATATTTCAAAAGGTACAATTGCAGGTAAATATCTGTGGAACTTATATAATCGGTTAAGCAAAAATATAATCAGAAAGAGCAAGTATTTCATTGCAGATTCTGAATTTGAAGCTGAAACTATAAAAAATGAACTTGGAATAAATCATAATAATATGTCTATCATTCCATTAGGTGTAGATACTTTTAAATCAATTAAAAAAAATCGTAAAGAGAAAAAGGTTAAACTTATTTATTCGGGTTATTTAATAAATAGAAAAGGTGTTAATTTCATTTTGGAATGCCTATATAATCTATTATATGAATCCAACTTTAAGAATGTAAATTTGACAATAATTGGTGAAGGGCCTGAGAAAAAAAAATTAATAAAAATGGCTAATAAATTTAATTTAGAAGAATATATTACATGGAAAACTTTTTTACCAAGAAATGAATTTATTGATGAAGTAATGAAATCTGATATTTCACTACTTCTTTCAAATTCTGAAGCTTATGGCATATTTATTGCGGAATCATTAGCTCTTAGGATACCATGTATAGTGACAAAAAAAACAGCTTTAAAAGAGTTTTTGAATGAACCGGGATGTTATGCTGTTAATTATCCGCCTGATCCAAAGGAAGTTGCGGACTTAATAATGCAGATTAGTGGGAAGTATAATATTGCAGGCCCATTCACAAAAAAAATAAGATCATGGGATGAAGTTGCCCAAGATTATGCTAAAATATACTTAAAATTGCAAAAAGAGGCTCAAAATGCAGATGATTAATCCTATTAAAATGAATAATTGGGATATCAAAAAATTTTTAATAGTAATTTCATCCATACAAATTTTTGTATTGAGCTTGATTATTCTGAACAATTACTTATCTCCTTTAACCGCTATAAGGCAGATAATATGTTTTGTTTACCTATTGTTTGTTCCAGGTATCCTTATTTTAAGAATTTTAAGATTACATGATCTTGATAATATTGAAACAATACTTTTCACTGTAGGATTAAGTATTGTTACTTTAATGTTGATGGGAGTCTTGATTAATGTATTATATCCTTTTGTGGGAATTAACACTCCTTTTTCCACAAATTATTTAGTTATTACTATTAGTTTATTAGTTATTATATTGGGTATTATGAGTTATATTTTTGATAAAAACTATTCTAAGGCAACTTTTTTTAACATTAAAGGAATTATATCCAATCAATCCCTTTTATTATTAATTTTTCCATTTTTTTCAATATTTGCTGCATATCTAATGAATTCCTACAAAATTAATATTGGGTCAATTATCTTGATATTTTCAATATCTTTAGTGCCTATTTTAGTGGCTTTTGATAAAATTAATGAAAAATATTATTATTTAACTGTATATACAACATCAATTTCTCTTCTTTTCTTTGTTTCTTTAATTTCAAATTATATTGTAGGTGGAGATATCGTAGTTGAATATTATTATTCTAATTTGGTCCTACAAAATGGTGTTTGGATTTATAATCCTACCATTAATTTGGGATTAAATGTAAATTCAATGTTGAGTATTGTAACACTTGCCCCAATCATTGCTAAGTTTACTAATCTGAATTTGATTTGGGTATTCAAGATTTTTTACCAGTTAATATATAGTTTGGTTCCACTGGGATTGTATAAATTATATAAAGGTCAAACGAATCCGAAAATAGCTTTCTTTGCCACTTTTTTCTTCATGGCCACGTTTTCATTTTACTCAGAAATGATAGTATTAGCACGACAACAAATTGCTGAGTTATTCTTTATACTTATGTTAATTATAATTTGTAAAAAAATTAAAAATATTAATTTTTCAATTTTATTTTTATTATTCAGCGTGGGATTAATCACATCACATTATGGTTTGTCTTATTTTTTTATACTATATTTAATTAGTTTTGTTATGATATTATATTCATTAAAGTTATTGCAAAATAAGTTTCCTAAAAAAATTTCTCTATTTGAGATCAATATAAAAAAATTGTTCTCTAACAAAATCACAAAAAATTTTGCTTTGTTTTTTATTATTTCTAGTTTTTTTTGGTATATATATACCTCTAACGCATCCATATTTTATTCAATTGTACATATAGGGGATAATATAATATCAAATATTTATTCAGAATTTTTAAATCCGGATTATGCTCAAGGAGTTGAAATAATACAAAGTTCACTAACTCCCATGTATTCAATTACAAAATATTTACATTTGATTTCCCAATTTTTCATTACATTGGGATTGTTTGTTTATTTATTCTTGAGAAATAGAGTGATTAAATTAAATTTCAGTGGAGAATACTTGGTATTAGCCCTAATTAGTTTTTTAATATTAATATTGTCTTTCACTGTTCCCTTTTTTTCAGGATCAATGCAAACTTCAAGAGTTTATCATATTACTCAGTTTTTATTGGTTCCTTTTTTTATTATCGGGTTTATAATGTTTTATAACATTATCCGGAATTTAATTAAAAGATCTAATGAAAAGATTGATATGGGGAAATCTAATTTTTCATTGAAAATTGTTTCAATTTTCATGGCAATATTTCTAGTATTTAATTCAGGGTTAGCATATGAGTTAAGTGGGGAAATAGGGGGATCAATTTCCCTTATTTCGTTTAAATCCGATTATAACTTTCCGGTTTATAATGAATTTGAGTTTAGCGGTGCAGAATGGATAAATAATAAAAAAAGTAATGGTATTATCTATTCAGATAATTACAGGAGCAGTTTATTTGCGATGTATGGATTGAAAAGGGCTTTGTTTTCTGAAAAATCAGAAACGTACTTCAATGCACCCAATGCATATATTTTTATGGGAAGATGGAATGTTTTAAATAAGCAAGTGTTAATAAGCTCTTCAAAGGGTTTAACTAAAAGTTACAAGGAAATTAGCACTTTTAATATAATAAATAATAAAAATAAGATATATTCAAATAACGGAACTGAAGTATATATCACATCGGCATGATGAAAAATTATGGATTATTGGTATATCGTTATAAAAAACAAATAAATATGGGTAATTGGGATATCATGGTTAATATTGGATTTTTAATAGGTACTGGAAGCATTGGTGAAGATTCTCTGAAGATAAATCAAATATTTAAAAATATTTCAAACCATAATTTTTATGTTGCATCCCGGATTGATGAAAAAATTCATTTAAACGGAATTCTTGAAGATTATATTGGGGAAACAGCTTTTAATGATATTCAAAAGAACATAGGTAATTTAAGAAATCATGTTCAGAAATTTTATGTAGTTTATGAATCTCCCTACTTAAAAAAGCAATATAATGATACAGATATAATCAAATTACAGAAGTGGATAGGTATTTCTTTTGATTTTCTTTCTTCAATGGATAGAAGATTTTTTGATAGGAGAAATATTAATGATACTCGAGATAATTCTGATTTAAACAATTATATTGCCGGATTAATAAATTTTTTTAAGGATTTTTTTTTAAAAAATAATATTGATATTTTTATTAATACAATTGAGGATGATGTGTTTTCTTTAGCAGCATATTTTGTAGCTAAAAAATTAGGTATAACTATTATTGGTTTCATGCCTGGAAGGTTTCCAATTAATGGTAATATGTTTTGCAAAAATTTTAACTCAATTTGTCAATGGAATGAATTAAAAACTATAGAGTGGTCGAGAATCAAGTCTTTGTATCATGATAATACTATTGCTCAAAAAGATCTACAGGATAGAAATCGAAAATTATTAAGAGTTAATCTTTATAGTATTATTAAGGATATTAAAATGTATTTTAATTATAAACGGTATTGCAATTATATCTTTGAAGTTTACCCGTATGAAAAATTTATTTTTGGAAAAATTAGTCCTTGGACTGAAATTAAAAAATCGTTGAAAAAAATAATAAGATATAAATTATTTAGGTTTATAGTATCGGAACATAATATAAAAGAGGATGATTATTATTTATTTCCTATTCATTTTGTGGATGATGCTCAAATAACATTTAGAGAGCCACTTATGGATCAAGTGGAAATAATTAAAAAGATTACAAGGGCTTTACCTTCGGGATATAAATTATATGTAAAACCACATCCTCACTATCTCGGAACTGATATTAGTTTAAGTGATTTTTATAAACTTTCTAAATTAAAAAACTTGAAAATAATGAATCCAAGTTTACCACCAATTAAACTTATCAAAAATTCAAAGGGTGTTATTACATTTAATTCAACTACTGGATTTGAAGCTTTGATTCATGATGTGCCTGTGATTACGTTAGGCCATGACTTTTATTGTAAAGACGAGTTATGTTTTGTTGTAAGAGATATTAATGATTTACCTTCAAAATTACTTGAATCCCAAATAAGAAAAAAGGATAGGGATAAAATTAAAGAATTTATTGAAAAAGTGTATTTAAACACGATTTGGGTTGATAGATTAGGATACACATATGATAAATGTGGACTAATGAAAGAGGACGGAGAAAAAATAGCATCAAGTTTGAATGAAATATTGGATAATGAGTAGATTAACTTTTATTTTTTATTAATTTCATGAAAAATATTATCTCAGCTTTAGTTATTCCTTTAAGTAACAATAATAAAACTAAATATACAGCAAATGCTATTGAAATTGATATAATTATAGAAATAATTGTCTTAGGTTCTAACAGTAATATAATTAAAGCCATAATAATTGCTGAGGAAATACTTTTTATTATGAATCTTATATCAAATTCAAATTTGAAAAATTTATATGAATAATACAATGTTACACTAAATGCGATTACATAAGAAATTAAGGTTGTTAAAGCAGCTCCTAAAATTCCAATAAAGGGTACTAATATAATAGTTAATGTTATATTAAATAATGCTGCTATGATCCATATAATGCCTAAAACTTTAGTTTTCTTCTCTAATAAGATTATATTAGATATAATTCCATAGATTCCATATAATAGAGCGCTCAATGCGATAAATGGGGTTACATAGTATCCGTTTAAAGCTATTTCTTCAGTTGTTATTATCAGTAGTATTGGCTTTGAAAGTAGCGAGAGGGCAATTGATGCAGGTATTGCTATTAAAAGAAAATATTTAATTGAATATTTTAAAAATGTATTTATCTTTTCAATATTGTTTTCAATGTGGTATTGGGGCAATATTGTTGGTAAAAGAAAAGAAAAAGGAGCTAAAATTAATATTATAAAATTACCTAGAGAATAACCTGGTGAATAATAGCCTACAAAAGACATACCTAACAATAGGCCGATTATGTAACGATCACTAGAATCTACAATCCAATATGAAAGATTGCTAGGAATTATAGGCAAACCGTAAGATAAATATTCTTTCATATTCACAAATTTTGGAATTTTAAATTTTATATATGCAGATATGATAGTAATCATTATTATAAATGTTATAATATTTGCTATTAAAAGCCCTATGATAGTTTCTGCAACATTATAATGGCATAAAATCAAAATATAAATCAATAAAGTTCCGAGATATGTCTGAATAAGTAAAAATGTGGAATATTTTCGGATTTGATTTAGTGTTCTAAAAAAACTGAGACATAATAAATTTAAACTATTAAAGAAAACAAGAAAAGCTAATATTTTAGCCACTTCAACATTACCTCCGAATAATAATGAGATATTATGGGAAAAAATAAAAATTAATAAAGATACTGCAGAAGTAACAATTAGAATAATGATTAAAATAGAATAAAAACCTTCCTGAATTTTTTTTTCATTTTTTTCAGGTGATAAAAAACGGATTAACGTATAGGGCAATCCTAAAGTTACTATGTTAGGTAATAGTGAGATCGTCGTGAGAACTTGTACCCATACACCATAATCACTCACTGAGAAATATTTTGTTAAAATTGGAAGTAAAATGAATGAATTTAATGCAACTAGAATGTTTACAATTCCGATTAAACTTATTTTTTTTGCAAAAATCTTATATTCACTCATTTAAATCATTTTTTTCATTATGTAGTGCCATTTTTTTCATTGAATCATATTTGTATCTGATTTATTAAATGATTTTTGAAAATCTTTATTATTTTAGGTTTCAGTTACATATATGGTATTATAACTGTTTCTTCTGATTATTGAAAAAGGTTTTTTATTTATCCTAGTATAAAAATACATAAATATATGCTAAATGAATTTTTATCGTTAAATATTTAGGCATTTTTTCCTAAATTTACATGAAAGGTAATTTTTGGGATAATGATTTACAAAAAGTTTATATTCACAAATAAAACACCTAAAATAACTATTATTATATAATTTTTATATATTATGGTAAATAATTTATAAATGATAACGATTGGGGAAATGAAATGCTTAACAATAAAACAATCCTAATTACTGGGGGAACAGGATCCTTCGGTAAAAAGTTCACAAGAAGAGTTTTAGATGAATATAATCCTAAAAAGATTATTATTTATTCAAGAGATGAATATAAACAGTTCTTAATGCAAGGCCAATTTAGAGATCATGTTAATAAGCTCCGATTTTTCATCGGTGATGTTAGGGATGAAAAAAGATTGTATCGGGCCTTTGACAGTGTGGATGTTGTTATACATGCAGCAGCTTTGAAACAAGTCCCTGCTGCAGAATATAATCCAATCGAAGCTGTTAAAACTAATATCCATGGTGCAGAAAATATTATTAATGCAGCTATTGATAAAGGAGTGCAAAAGGTAATAGCCTTGTCTACTGACAAAGCTGTTAATCCCGTAAATCTTTATGGAGCCACCAAACTTGTTTCAGACAAATTATTTATTTCTGGAAACGCCTATGTTGGTGATAAAGATACTCTTTTCAGTGTTGTTAGATATGGTAATGTATCTGGAAGCCGTGGATCCGTTATTCCATTCTTCAAATCCTTATTAGGCCAAAATAAAAACGTTATACCCATCACAGATGCAAGGATGACTAGATTCTGGATAACTCTTGATGAAGCAGTTGATCTTGTTATTAAAGCTATAGAAGAAGCTAAAGGTGGAGAGTTATATGTTCAAAAATGTCCTTCTTTTAAAGTTACTGATTTAGCTAGAGCAATGAAGAAGGACTGTCAATTTGAGGATGTTGGTATTCGACCCGGAGAAAAACTTCATGAAGTAATGGTTACTGAAGAAGACTCAAGAACCACTTTCGAATATAATGATCACTACATAATTTATCCTGATTTTGACTGGTGGGAAAACAATAACAATAAGTCGGGTGGGAAAAAGGTCGAAGATAGGTTCCGGTATTCATCTGATAATAATAAAGAATGGCTTTCTGTCGAAGAAATCAGGGATTTACTTGAAAAAATAGATATAGTTTATTAAGGTGGTCATTATTAAATTTTTACCCTACGGAAAACAACATATTGATAGTGCTGATATTGAAAGTGTTGTAGATATTCTGAAATCAGACTTTATCACCCAGGGGCCTAAAATACAGGAATTTGAAGAGAAATTGGCAGAATATTGTGGATCTAAATTTGCAGTTGCTTTTAATTCAGGAACCTCTGCGCTCCACGGTTCTTATTTTGTTCTAGGCCTTCAAAAAAATGATCAAATAATTACATCCCCTAACACCTTTGTTGCAACATCTAACGCTGCATTATACTTAGATGCAGAACCAATTTTTTCTGATGTTGAAAGAGAAACAGGTAACTTGGATTTTTCTAAGGTTGAAGAAAAAATTACAAACAAAACCAGACTTATAGTTCCTGTGCATTATAGTGGTAATCCCGCAGATCTTAAAGAATTATCTGAAATAGCTGAAGATAATAATGTCAAGATCATTGAAGATGCTGCCCATTCAATTGGTGCAAAATATAATGGGGAAAAAATCGGAAATTCACGTTATTCAGATATGACTATCCTAAGTTTTCATCCAGTTAAACATTTAACTACCGGCGAAGGGGGTCTTGTCTTGACGAATAATGATGAATACTGTGAAAAATTACAGATGTTCAGATCTCATGGTATTACTAAAAATCATTTCACTAATAAGTCTGAAGGGGACTGGTATTATGAAATGCATTATTTAGGTTATAATTATCGGATTACCGATATTCAGGCCGCTTTAGGGTTATCACAACTTGATAAATTAGATGAATTCATCAAACGAAGACGGGAAATAGCAAAAATGTACAATAGGGCCTTTGATAATAATCCTTTCTTTAAAACCATCGCTGAAAAAGAGTGCTGCAAATCCTCATATCATCTTTTTCCTATTCTAATTGAGGATGAATTTAAAAATAATAAAAGGCAAATATTCTCTAAATTGCGAAATGAAGGTTTAGGTGTCCAAGTTCATTATATCCCTGTGTATTTACAACCTTATTATCAAAAACTTGGTTATAAGAATGGTTCATGTCCCATAGCTGAAGATTTCTATCATAGGGAGATAAGTATTCCAATGTATCCGACAATGGATAATGCAGATGTTGATTACGTAATAAAAAAGGTTTTCAAGGTTTTTGAAAGTTTGTAATTCTGATTATTTGTGGTGTTGAAATGAAAGTCGGTGCAATAATTCAGGCAAGAACCTCATCAACTAGACTTCCTCAAAAAGTATTAAAATATTTGCCTTATGATAGCGATATTACTGTTTTAGAACAAGTTATTTGCAGATTAAAAAATTCCAATAAATTAGATGAAATTATAGTTGCCACCACTAAAGATGCTGACGATGAAAACATAGTGGATATAGCAAAGAAATGGAAGATACCTTTTTTTCGAGGCAGTACTGATAACGTGCTGGAAAGATATTATTTAGCTGCGAAAGAAAACGATTTAGATATTGTGGTAAGGATTACCAGTGATTGCCCTTGTATTGATCCAGAAATAGTAGATTTAATATTAGAAACTCATCTAAAAAAGAATTCAGATTATACATCTAATACTCTTAATAGAACTTTCCCTGTTGGGTTAGATGTAGAAGTAATCAATTTCAAAGCCCTTAAAAAGTGTTTTTATAATGCCAAAAATTTTTCAGAAAAAGAACATGTAACATTATATGTTCATAATAACTTGGATCAATTTAAAACAGAAAATGTATGTATTAATGGGCCGTCAATGTCTCAAATAAGGATAACTTTAGACACCGAAGAAGATTATGCCATATTATGTGCTATTTTCGATTATCTTTACCAAAAAAATCATTTTTTTAATTTAAATGAAATTATAAATTTGTTTGATTCCAAACCTTGGTTATATCTTATTAATAAAAAAATAATTGCTAAAAAGTCATTTAGCACATTTGAAGATGAATATGAAGAGGCTTTGAGAGTTTTAGAACTTCAAGAATTAAACAATATCAAGAATTATTTGGAAAAAGTTATAAAAAATAGTATTAAATGACTTTACTTATTGAGTTCCAGATAATCAGGCAAGATAAAATGAAAATTGTCATAATAACTGAAGGAAGCAGTAAAATTGGTTTTGGACATATTACTCGCTGCACCTCAATATATCAAGCCTTCAAAGTGAATGGATTAAAACCAAACTTTATTGTTAATGGGGATTCTTCTGTTGAATCAATTCTCAAAAATACAAAATATGAAATTTTTGATTGGTTAGAATACCCTGAAAAACTGTATAAATCATTAAAAGGTTCATCGATAATAATTATAGATTCTTATCTTGCAGATAAAGGCCTTTACGAAAGAATAGCTCAATTTTCATCTGTTAATATTTATATTGATGATAATAACAGAATCAATTATCCAAAGGGAATTTTGGTTAATGGTTCGATTCACGCTGAGAAATTAGATTATTTGTTTTCTAATGAAATAGATTATTTATTGGGAAGCCAATTCATACCATTAAGGCGTCAATTCTGGAATATTCCTGATAAAGAGGTTAATCCAACTCTCCAAAATGTTATGATAACTTTTGGGGGAGATGATTTAAGGAATTTAACACCTAAAATTTTAAAAATATTGAATGAAAACTATCCTTCATTGAATAAAAAGATTGTTATAGGTAGTGGATTCAATAATGTTTCTGACATCGAAAAATTAAAAGATGAAAAAACTGAACTCATCTATTATCCTCACGCGGATGGAATGCTTAATACTATGCTTGAATCTGATATAACCATATCTGCTGGAGGTCAAACCCTTTATGAACTCGCTAGAGTGGGAGTGCCAACCATAGCAATTTCAGTGGCACATAATCAGACACATAATGTGGAAAATTGGCAAAAAGTTGGTTTTATTGAGTTAGCAGGATATTGGGATGATGAAAATTTATTAAAAAATATTTTAGATAAATTAGAATTATTAAAGGATAGAAAAATAAGATTAGAAAAGAAAAATATTGGTCAAGAGGCTGTGGATGGAAAGGGAGCTCTTAAAATAGCTAAATATTCATTAAATAGGTACTATTCCAATAAAATTACTTTAAGGCCTGCAATGTATCGTGATGTTCGAAATATATTTGAATTGTCAAATGACAATGATGTAAGGGAAAATTCATTTAATCATTCAAAAATTAGATTTGAGGATCATGAAAAATGGTTTAAGAGTAAAATTGAAGATGAGAATAATATTTTCCTTGTAGTAAACATTCAGGATAATTTTGCGGGTCAGGTTAGATTTGAGTTAGAGGGTGATTCTGCTACAGTAAGTATCAGCATTAAAGAGGAATTTAGAGAATTAGGCTTAGGAAAAAACTTCCTTAAAAAGGCTATTGATTATTTAAAAGTGAATTCACCCCAAATTAGCATGGTTAATGCCTACATAAAAGACAACAATCCAAGTTCTTTAAAATTATTTGAAAAAATGGATTTTGAATTTAACAAAATCCTTTTTATTAAAAATCAGAAAGCTTTTGAGTTTACCTATATGATGGGGGATTAAAATGGATTTCAAAATAGGTAAAAGGGAAATTGGTGATAATAACCCTGTTTTTATCATTGCGGAATTATCTGCAAATCATCTAGGAGATTTTGACTTAGCTGTTGAAACAGTTAAGTCTATTAAAGAATCTGGTGCTAATGCAGTTAAAATGCAAACCTATACTCCCGACACACTAACCATTAACTGTAACAACAATTATTTTAAAATAAACCAGGATACTTTATGGGATGGATCTACCTTCTATGACCTTTACAAGGATGCGCACATGCCATGGGAATGGCAACCTAAACTCAAAAACATTGCTGAAAAATTAGGACTTATTGTATTTTCCTCACCATTCGACAAGACTTCAGTCGATTTTCTGGAAGATATGGATATGCCTGCGTATAAAATTGCATCTTTTGAAATAACTGACATACCCTTAATTGAAAATGTCGCCTCCAGAGGTAAACCAGTGATTATATCTACAGGTATTGCTGAACTCTGCGATATAGAACTAGCTATTAAAGTATGTAAAAAACAAGGAAATGACGAAATTGCTCTTTTGAAATGCACATCATCATATCCTGCTCCTTTAAAAGAGATAAATCTTAAAACCATTCCCCATATGGAACAGACATTCAATACTGTAGTTGGTTTGTCTGATCACACCATTGGTAATACGACTGCTATAGCTTCTGTAGCAATGGGGGCTAAAATAATTGAAAAACACTTTATTTTAAACAGAAATTTAGGTGGGCCAGATTCGAAATTTTCATTAGAGCCCCATGAATTTAAAAGCATGGTAGAAGCTGTTAGGGATGTAGAAATTGCCATGGGTGAAGTAAGTTATGAACTCAGTGAAACCACAAAGCTTAACAGAGATTTTTCACGTTCATTATTTGTTGTTAAAGATATTAAACGAGGCGAATTCTTTACAGAAGACAATATTAGATCTATTAGGCCGGGTTTCGGTCTTCATCCCAAATATTTGAAAGAAATAATTGGAAAGAAAGCTGCTGAAGATATTTCGAAGGGCACACCATTAAAATGGATATTGGTGAATTAGTAATTATTACTCCTTTTTAGATAAACATATCCCTTATTTATATTTAACAAATCTTTTCCTAATAGCTACATTTTCCTTTCCGGACTTGATTGAAAGTATCCTTCAGGTTAACCTTCATTAGATCGGCAAACTTGAAAATCACAGTAACAGGAACATTTGACTACTTGGCATCGTTTTTTGCTCTGTTAATTCTTTAAACACTTTTAAACGGTCCTTTAGCCTAGTCAGAAGCTCTTCAGGACCCGCCTAGCAGACAGTCCGAATTAACTGACAGGATTCACCATTGCATCCATATATCCTTGTCGTGACATCAGTTTTAGAGTAGTATAGATCTAGCACTAAAACATAACGAGAATATTATCAAAGGATTACATTTGGGGAGACTTCAACTATAATCTATTTTTTTTATTCTTTTTACTCTCAAAACACCCTATTATCCTTTTATAAGTTTATACGGTCAATTATTATCGTGTATTAGGTTCAGCAAAAAATATTTATCACTTACTAACGAAAAATAATAAATGTATTTGCATGGGGAGTATTCTTCAGATGTTTTAATGGATATATTATCCCAATAGGTATTCCCTAGCTATATTTCACTAAACCATTGTAAAGGGAGGTGAAAATAATGAAAACCAAAACAAGAACTAGTAATAATAAACTCATTCTTCTATCTATATGCATGCTCCTTTTTGTAGTCTCTATGAGCACCATTGGCACTTCTTCTGCAGCTTCTACTCTTTATGTTAACAACGACACCGGAAACGATGACTGGGATGGGACCAGTGCCACCTACCAGGGTGGAACAATCGGTCCCAAGGCCACCATCCAAAACGCATCTGATGAAGTAGACCCGGATGGAACAGTAAACGTAGCCAGCGGAACCTACAATGAAAACCTGCTAATCACCAGGAGTTTG
>Ga0074193_1002971_pt1 | contig 13638 bp, 14 predicted proteins | sample EPASupsiteHSE605_FD_64523 | JGI IMG/M metagenome (GOLD analysis project Ga0074193, IMG submission 64523) | Bioremediated contaminated groundwater from EPA Superfund site, New Mexico - Sample HSE6-05 | ecosystem: Environmental > Aquatic > Deep subsurface > Groundwater > Contaminated ... | reverse complement strand
CCCTCTGGAAAGGTCATTGATCGGAGCATTCAGACCCTGCAGAATAGGACCATACGCATCAAAGCCCCCAAGTCGCTGAGCGATCTTGTAACCGATGTTACCAGCATTAATATCTGGGAATATAAATGTATTAGCTTGACCAGCAACCGGAGAGTTAGGGCACTTTATCTTCGCAACATCAGAAGAGAAAGCAGCATCAAACTGAAGCTCTCCGTCTACTGGAAACTCAAGGTTCATTGCCTTAAGCTTCTCTGTAGCGTTATGAACCTTATCAACTGATTCGCCTTTGCCAGATCCCATTGTGCTGTAGGAAAGCATGGCAACCTTTGGATCAACATCAAAAGCTTTAGCTGATCTGGCTGTTTCCACAGCGATTTCAACAAGCTCATCTTCGGTTGGGAAAAGGTTAATTGCGCAGTCAGCCAAAACATACTTTTCAGTGCCGTTTGCTGTCTCGCGATTCATTATGAAGCAGCTAGATACAATTTTATTGCCTGGTCTTGTCTTGACAAGCTGAAGGGCAGGACGAACTGTATCAGCAGTAGAATAGGTAGCACCACCGAGAAGACCGTGAGCCAAACCCATCTTGACAAGCATTGTACCGAAGTAGTTAGACTTTGACAGAGCCTCACGACAAGCGACCTCATCCATCTTACCCTTTCTTAGTTCAACCATCTGGGCAACCATTGTGTCAAAATCAGCATAATTCAAAGGATCAATAATTTCAATACCGTCTATCGACCAACCGCACTCTTTTGCAGCAGCTGCTACTTGATCAGGATTGCCTAAAAGCACAGGAGCAAGGATACCATCCTTATGTAGACGGCTGGCTGCCTCAATAATTCTGGGGTCTAACCCCTCTGTAAATACAAGTTTTCTCTTATTAGCTTTTAACTTCGTAATCATATTTTCAAACATGATTATTTCCTCCATTTACATTTTTTTCATTAAAAATATTATACACCTAGTACCAAGGATATATCAATAAAAAAGAAGCCAAAAAAGTGTCGTTATTTTAATATTCTTAATATTCGTAATTTCCTCTCTAAGTCCGCCCATGCTCTTTACTATAATGGAATGAATTCCCCCGCCCTTCCGGTTCCCTTTGAGTCTCAAGCGTTTCAATATATTGGACCGCCCCAATTACCTCATCCGCATCTTCATATACATCATTTGGGTCTCTGACATCTCGATTTGTCCCCAAATCCTGAGCCGAATCTGAGGTCCCATAACGAGCCACGGCCTGCCAAGAATCTTCCCCGTCAAATCCGACCCGATCTAAGCCGTCGTTAAAAGTTCGAGAAAAGGGACGATTCAAAAGTTCATTCTCAACCGGTTCACGATGCAACGAATGTTGCTCTTCCTTCTCCTCCTCACGGCTACATTTTGTGCACACGGTAGTATAAGGCAACGCTTCAAGCCGTTCCAGTGGAATTTTCTGACCGCAGTGTTCACAAATACCATAATCTCCTTCGTCAAAACGAGCCAAAGCAACATCAATGGCTTCAACTTTATGGACCAGCCGATCATGTTGAGCTACATCTCTAGACCGCTCATAAACCTCGGTTGCAATGTCTGCCGGATGGTTGTCTATAAGCGACAATTCGCCCAATGACTCCCGCATATCTCCATTAAATAGTTCTGTGGCAGTTTCCAGCGAATCCTGTCTCTCTTCACGAAGCGTATCAATCATTTTATCGTATTGCGTTTCTTTTTTCATTTGCTCATTCTCCTATCTTGTTGAACATAATTTCTATGCTTACTTTGTTCAGCAATAGACGCTCCAATACCCGGCAAATTAATACAAGCAAAAAAGGCAAACAAAAAAAATGCAACCAAGAACGGTCCCTAGTTGCATTCATCGTTGCATTCCCAATACCCCAAGCGCCTTTGCGTCAAATCGCAAACAGCGTCCCGAGCACCTACTTCATCCTCTCCCGTCAACCCTCAATACTTACCCACTTCGTCGCGTAGCCCTCGTCGTACCGTCCTCGTCGACCCACAAGCCAGGAGGAAGTTTCTTAGCTTAGTGAGCACTTTAGTGGAATTGCGTCAATGAGCGCAGTCGATAAGGCGTTAAGAAACGCAACGGTTCACATGCAGAGAAGCCCAAAGGTTTTGCGTTTTAGCCTTAGCGACAAGCGAATAGCAATGGAACGTGTGCGAACGTGCTAAGAAACTGACTCCCCCTCTATGGCTGATGGACATATTTACTCAGCTCTGCGATTAGTCCTCCAATAACCGGCAAGTTCAGAATTACAATCCGTTTTAACAAAAAATAGGCTATCCCAGCAAGGAAACCGGCTCCCAGGGCCGTTCCCAATCCTCGCACAAGGCCAACTAAAAAATTATACCAAAGAAGACGTCCGGGACGATTCAGATATGCTATGTATTCCGCTAATCTCATCTTTTCGAGAGTCTCAGCCAATGATGTGATTTGATGTCTTATATAGGACCACTCCTGAGGTCTCAGAGTATTGTCCTCTTCACCCGTAGAAGAAATTAATGTTGATTTATCCTTTTCATCTAAATCAGTCACATTGTTACCCTCCTATAACAAATATAGTCCGCTCTGTATGTACAATTCAGTTCTTTGCCTTTGTAATTTACTCCAATTGAAACTTCTTTATCTAATCGTTCTTAATCTGTGTAATCTGTGTAATCTGTGTAATCTGTGCTTCCCCGTTCTAAGCGAAAACCTAACCCTAATCTAACAAAACCTCCAATTGTTGACCGTTGACTATGCTAAATGCATTGCCTTCATCTGTATCTATGTGCATATCCAAGGCGTAACTGGCATTAACTCGAACAAGAACATGTTCAAAAACACCGCCACGGAGGCCGGGAACTGAGACACGAACATGATCTCCGTCTTTTAATGAGTACTTTGCCGCATCATCAGGAGTCATGTGAATATGACGAGCCGCAATAATCACACCGTGGTCTATTTGAACGCATCCTTTTGGACCTTCAATCTCAATTCCGGGAGTTCCCTCGAGCTTTCCAGAATCTCGCACCGGAGGCTTTATCCCAACTTTGAAGGTATCCGTCGCTGAAAGTTCCAATTGAGCTTCTTTCCGCGTAGGTCCTAAAATGCGGACACCTGAAATCGTACCTTTCGGTCCAATAATGGTTACCGTCTCTTCACAGGCAAATTGGCCCGGTTGGCTCAGGTCTTTCATTTTTGTCAAAGTATAGCCTGCACCAAATAGTACGTCAGTATTTTCTTGGGACAAATGAATGTGTCGGTTAGAAATCCCAACGGGGACTTTAAAGTTTACCATATACTCATCAGCTCCTTGTTCACATTATTTAACATTTTTATCTCTAACCAACTTCCCCGAAAAACCACAATTCTATCATAAAATTTAAAAACCGAGGCTAAAAACAGCCTCGGTTCATAATTATTTAGATACCAGAAAAATAGTAACCTAAGAATTCTTTATTTTCACTCTTTCGTTAACCAGACAATCTCACCATCTTCATAAACCGGAATAATCGGCAAAATATTGGGAGTACAACAATAAACCAAATCTCGCTCAAATCCTAAAGAAATGAGTTTTTTTCCATGCCCCGAATCCCGGATCTTGTCCACAAGATGACTCTCTGAACTGCAATATAACATACGTGCCGCTTCACCCAAATCATTGAGCATAACATTCGGCCCCAACGCATCAATAAGCATTCCTGCGCACAACGTATCCGGAAGATCAAAACGTTCTTCTGTACCTGCACAAAATACCACAATTCCCTCGAATTTGCTTTTATTTTCCAATTGCTTTGAGATAGCCAAAACAATGCTCTGCATATTCAGAAAAGAAGCCATCCAAATCATGGGTGCCGCAATCGCATCTCGAATGGCTCGCGTACCATTCGTCGTCGTCATAATGACTCGCTTGCCCCCCACTTTTTCCGGAACATAATCAAAAGGTGAATTGCCGAGATCAAACCCTTCCAGCGTTAAGGCATCGCGTTCCCCTCCCAATAAAGATCCCGGTAGGGTCAAACGCCTTTCCAAGGCCTCTTCCGGCGTTAACGCCGGAATAATAGCCTGACATCCATTAGCCAGAGCAGTTACCATAGTACTGGTGGCTCTCAAAACATCAATCACAATGACTAATTTATCTTCTAGGTATGGTAAAAGCGGTGAACCCGCATTTGGTAATACTTCAATCTGCATGCAAACACCCCCCATCCATGAAAAATAATTATTACACTATTTTTGCTCCCTAAGGGAATAAACATTTTACCTTACCAAGATACACATTCAACTTATTCATCTAGAAATCCTGCACAGTTTAAAAGAAAAGAGTTGAACCCCAATTTAATGAAGTTGAAGAAATATCAAAAACCAGGCTGACGATCTCAGTCCTTTTAAACAAGAAAAAATAACCTCATTATGAATATCTGCCAATCAATGGGTACCTTGTAGTGGCAATTCATGAATTGCCACTACAGTAATTTCTCAGATTCCCTTTAAAGCACCTTAAAAACATATTCTGGTTAATGAAAAAAGCCGCTCTTTATAGAGCGACAACTTAAAACTTATTCAAATGTACTTAATGATTCTGCTGCAGAAAGTCTAAAAACGATATAAAACATCAAGTCACTGCAATTATTTTTGTGTCATCCTGAGCGAGAGCGAATGATCTAGGGACAAAAGATCCTTCGCTTCGCTCAGGATGACGATAAAATGTGATATTAATAGCTAAACGAATCCACTAATCCCAACGTTTTAAGCCTTCCGCCAACGCAAGTTTGGCTTTCGCGATGCACTCACTTCATCTAACCGAGTCACTAATGTGGAATGTGGCGCATTCTTGACGAGATCTGCTTGGCTGCGAGCCTCCTCAGCGATCCGGATGAGAACCTGGGCAAATCCATCAAGGATTTCAACGCTTTCGGTTTCCGTTGGCTCGATCATCATAGCTTCTTCAACAATCATCGGAAAATAAATGGTCGGCGGATGATAGCCATAGTCCAACAGACGCTTGGCAATATCCAAGGTATGCACCCCTGTAGATTTAAGATTTTTTGGGGTAATGACAAACTCGTGTTTACATATACGATCAAACGGCATAAAATAATGCTCTTTAAGAAGACTCATTAAGTAGTTGGCATTCAAGACCGCATTCTCTGATGCTACTTTCAATCCTTGCCCCCCAAGGCTTCGGATATAAGCATAAGCCTTAACAAGCACGGAGAAGTTCGCGTAAAAAGAACGTACCCGCCCAATAGAAAGTGGTAAGTTCTCCTCAAGGGCAAATGTCCCATCATCTCGACGAATTACCACAGGTTTGGGAAGGAAAGGTGCCAGAAACTCTTTGACCCCGACTGGTCCGGCCCCCGGACCTCCGCCTCCGTGAGGCGTAGAGAACGTCTTGTGCAAGTTAAGATGGACAATATCAAAACCCATATCTCCTGGGCGAGCGATACCCATAATCGCATTGGTATTCGCTCCATCATAGTACAATAACCCTCCGACTTTATGAATCACCTCAGTAATTTGCAAAATATTTTCATCAAAAAGACCCACCGTGTTAGGATTCGTTAACATCAGCGCCGCAACGTCATCATTAGCGACTCTTTTCAAAGCTTCAAGATCGACCCCGCCGCGCTCATCGGATGGAATCTGAATGATTTCAAATCCAGCCATCGCAGCCGTCGCAGGGTTCGTACCATGGGCTGAATCCGGAACAATCACTTTAGTACGTTTTTTGTCTTGACGGTGCTCATGATAGGCTTTAATGATTAACATCCCCGTCATTTCCCCATGGGCACCGGCAGCAGGTTGGAGAGTGAACTCGTCCATTCCCGTCAGCTCACAGAAATCTTCTTGGAGTTCCGCCATGAGTTGCAGAGCCCCTTGAGTTAATGACTCGGGCTGGTAGGGATGAAGAGCCGTAAATCCAGGAAGACGAGCTAATCGTTCATTGACCTTCGGGTTATATTTCATGGTACAAGACCCTAGCGGATAAAACCCCGTGTCTAAACCATAATTGAAGGTGGAAAGACGTGTAAAGTGACGAACGACATCTACTTCAGCCAGTTCTGGGAGATGCGGTTCCGACTCGCGTTGGGAGAGCATATATTCGGGAATAATCATTTCAACCGGAACCTCTGGCACATCACAAGCCGGCAAACTGACTGCACTTCGTCCGCTGGCACTAAGTTCAAAAATAAGCGGTTCTAGTACTTTCATTGGATTTCCCCCAATCTGGCCACGAGCCGATCAATATCTGCCTTACGCTTTGTCTCAGTCACACAGAATAGGAGGTGATGATCGAGCTCCGGATAGAAACGGGCAAGGTCAAGTCCCCCGATAATCTGACCTTCCAGCAGCAAGGCATTGACTTTAGCTGGTTTAATTTTTGTCTTGATGACAAATTCATGGAAGAATGGCCCCGAAAAAGCTAAAGACATCCCCGAAATCTTGGCAATTTCCCGTGAGGCATAATGAGCATTCTGCAAATTTAGATAGGCTAATTCACGGATTCCTGATTTCCCAAGGGCACTTAAATGCATTGTGAAGGCTAGTGCACAAAGTGCTTCATTAGAGCAAATATTAGACGTAGCTTTTTCCCGCCGAATATGTTGCTCACGGGCCTGAAGGGTTAAAACATAGCCCTTTTTACCGTTTTTGTCCGCGGCAACACCAACAATCCGACCTGGCATGCGTCGGACGTACTTTTCCCGGGTAGCCAAAAATCCTAAATATGGGCCACCGAAATTCAGAGGATTACCCAAGGCTTGCCCTTCACCCACAACAATATCTGCCCCATTTTCTCCTGGAGTTTTGAGCAGTCCCAAAGAAATCGGATTGACCGCCATGACCAGTAAAGCTCCTTTGGCATGGGCAAGTTGTCCGATTTCCTCCGCCTTTTCAAGACTTCCAAAAAAGTTAGGGTTCTGCACAAGTACTCCGGCAATATCCTCCTGCAGAGCCGCTTCAAGGGCCGACAAATCTGTCACCCCATCTGTATAGGGGACTTCGACCAGGTCTACGCCCCGGGGCGGCAGATAGGTCCTCATGACTTGGCGATATTCCGGGTGCACTGTTTGCAAGACGAGTACTTTTTTACGCCGAGTCGCATCGCAACTCATGAGGGCGGCTTCCGCTAGAGCCGAAGCCCCTTCATACATTGAAGCATTCGCCACATCCATCCCAGTCAACTCACAGACTAAGGTCTGATATTCATAAATCGCCTGGAGCGTTCCCTGGCTTATCTCCGGTTGGTACGGAGTATAGGCAGTGTAAAATTCGGATCGCAGTAACAATTGGTCCACAAAACTCGGAATAAAATGCTCATAAGCACCGGCTCCAAGGTAAGAACTGTATTCCTCCACCGTCTTATTTTGATTTGCTAATCCTTGAACGTGTTTGACCAATTCCTGCTCAGCCATCCCCCCCCGAATAGCGAGAGGACGTTTCAAACGGACTTCGGCTGGTATATCTGCAAAGAGATCTTCAACAGACTTAACTCCGATACGGCCTAAAAGCCGTTTCTGTTGGCTATCCGTATTCGGCACAAAATTCATTCTAATGTTCCTCCTCTGCCAAAAACAATTCATACTCAGAAGCGGTCATCATGTTTTCGAGAGGGGACAAATCATCCGCTGCGACCTTGATCAACCAACCTTCTCCATAAGGATCACTATTGAGCAAATCGGGCGTATCCAAGACCAGCGTATTCGACTCTATAACTTTTCCACTAATCGTAGCATAAATATCCGAAACGGCTTTCACCGATTCTACGGTACCGTAAGATTCTCCGACCGTCACAGTCGCGCCTTCATCGGGAAGTTCTATAAATACAACATCTCCAAGGCTTTTTTGCGCATGATCGGTAATTCCAAACGTCACAATATTTCCCTCAACCTTAGCGTACTCATGGTTTTTGTTATACTTTAAATCTGCTGGATTCATTGAAATCATCCTCCTAATATTTTTTGTGCTATTACCCTTAGATAGTTCCATTAGCCCTAGTATCGTCATCAAAGTCAAAGGAAAGTCCCTCGCCTCAGTTTCCTCGCTTATAAAACAAGGTAGGGATTATTTTAGCTTGCACGGCTTTCCCACGAATCAGCACATCAAGGATATCCCCTTGGGCGGCCAGATCCGCACGAATAAGACCTAAGGCAATATTTTTATTAAGTGTCGGTGAGAAAGAACCTGATGTAACAAATCCAATATCTTCACCATTCTTTTGAAGGGGATATTGAGCACGGGCAATCCCCCGTCCAATCATTTCGAGACCGACAAGTTGACGTAATATCCCTTGTTCTTTTTGAGTTCGGAGCACATCTCTTCCGATAAATGCTGCTTTATCTAATTTAACAAAAGCACTCAGGCCAACTTCGAGGGGAGAAATCTCAGCCCCGAGTTCATGACCATACAAAGGAAGGCGAGCCTCAAACCGCAAAGTATCACGAGCACCTAAACCAATCGGTTCTATGCCTTCCGGAGCCCCGATTTCTATAATTTTTTGCCATAATTGACGTGCTTTCTCCGGAGAAACATAGATTTCAAACCCATCTTCCCCAGTATAACCCGTGCGCGAAATAAGACACTGTAGGCCATCGATTTCACCGTGTTGGAAAGAATAATAGTTTATTTTAGCCAGATCGATATTCGAAATACCTTGCAAAATTTTTTCAGCAAGAGGTCCTTGCAAAGCAAGTTGCGCATACCGGTCACTTACGTTTCGGATATCTACGTCAAAATTTTTGGCCTGCACAATCATCCAGCTGTAATCCTTATCTGTGTTTGAGGCATTAACAACGATAAAAAAGTGATTGGAATCATAGCGATAAACAAGCAAATCATCGACAATCCCGCCGTCAGGATAACACATAGGAGAATAGAGTATTTTCCCATCCTCAAGTACACTTACATCATTAGTAATCAGCATTTGGACAAATTCCAGCGCTTCATTTCCAGACACATCAATCTCGCCCATATGTGAAACATCAAAAAGCCCTGCCTTTGTGCGAACCGTCTGGTGTTCTTCAACCACCCCCGCATACTGAACAGGCATTTCCCACCCGCCAAAGTCAATCAGTTTGGCTCCTGCAGCTTGATGTTCCTCATAAAGTGGTGTTCGTTTTAGGACCGCCATATCGGCACCTCCTCCATTCTGTCATTTTCACTTTCATTCTGCTTAATCCTATTCAAACATTTGAGGAAGGGATGATAACCTAAAAAAGGACAGAGAAGATGCGCCATTCGCACCTTCTCTGTCCTTGAACCTGAGAGATTCGCCGTCTCCGGCTTCCCCTTTGGTGTTCTCTATGTAAGAGAAACTCTCCAGAGCACCGTCTACTAGCAGTACTTTTGCCTGAGAGTTTCCTCCCTCGAAAAGCAATTTCAAGGGATTTTCTCCTTCGGCGTCTGGGTCTTCCAGATCTCTCCCACTAGTATCATCCGATATATAATATTTACTCTATAGTAAACCTTTTCGTTCGTTTAGTCTAGGGCTACTTGACTAATTTTTATAAATAATGGATTAATCCTTTAAAATAACTTTTCGCAGAATAGTAACCAGTTTGGCTTGTCCTTCTGACTCAATCGGATCCACCATCCACAGACATAGAAAAGAGATTTTACGACTTTTCCATTCCTGAACAAACGGATCCATGTTTTCCTTATGAAGGTATAAATGAGTCGAATCTTGCGAGGCCATTAAACTAACCACGACGCAGCGTTGCTCAATGTCATCCATGACTTGAAACGCATGATCGAGCAGATCATCACTCCCGGTCATTAACACATCCCCCGGGCGAAAACTATGAGTCGCTTCGGCAAACCCTACGCTAAAAATATTAATATTCTTTGAATCTGATTGCAAATCTTCGATGGAAGGCAATAGTTCCACCTCTTGGCGTCCTACTTTGCCAACATAAATCTGATTCTCATCCTGATGCAATCCAAATCCTTGAATGAGAAAGTCGGGAGATATCTCACAAATTATTCTATTCATCGGTGACAATCCTTCTCCTTCAAAGTTATCTGTAGATCATTTTAACACGAAACCAAATAGATTCGCAACAATTGAAAATTCTAAGTTAACTCTAACCCTTAAGCTATGCCTTCATTCTGACCTTGTAAATTGGCTAAATCCAGGTGAGCAAGCAAAAAAGACTTAAGTTGAGCCCTTAGTAGATCACGTTTCCTTGTAAGCTCCTCGATTTCTTCGTGTATTTCATCCCACTTTTTCTGAGCTTCAGACACCTTGTTTTGTTTTTCATGTTCCGCTTCCCTCAATAGAAGTTCCGCCTCATGACGCGCAGCTTGCTTGACCTCTTCTGCCGTTTGCTGAGCTAAAATCAAGGTCTGCTGCAAAGTGTTCTCTAACTGATGATAGTGATTAACTTCCGTTTCTAACCCTTTTGTCTTTTCGCGCAATTCAAAATTCTCGGCGTAAACGGTTTCAAACTCCTGACTTACGCTTTCCAAATACTTCTCCACTTCCGGGCATTGATAACCTCTCATCCCTTTGCTAAATGTTTTATTGCGAATATCAAGAGGCGTCATCTGCATCTATTTCCCTCCTAATGGCGTTGTGAGCGGAAAAGAACGATTTTCCAAGCCGTTCGCTCTTTTCGGGTCTGGGAGCATTCCAAAAGCTTTATGCGCCCCTGTCCCCGGCAAGAGATAATTTCGCCGATCTGCACTTCTGCTTCCGCTTTGCTTACCACAAGGCCATCTCGTCTCACCTTACCTTGAGTAATCCATTCTTGAGCTTTAGACCTCGAAACCTCAAACGCATTGGCAATCAACGCATCAATACGTGAGGAATTAACTGTGACACGGCGCTCTAATCCCAGCTCAGGATACACATCCGGTTTTTCACTATTAAGTGAAACTTCAATTTTTTCACGCCCCGCTTGTGTCCAATGCTCTAATATGAATGGGGCAATCTCTGCCGTCGTGGCGATATAAAACCCACCATGACCAGCTTGAATATCCCCCAAAACATCCCGCTGAAAACCCAAGCCCATAAGGGATCCCAAAATCTGGCGATGTTCAAGCTGAGTACGTGAATCTGATGGACGCACCAAAAGTAGTGAAATGTTAGCATCTTTCGCATCCAACGTTTCGCCCCACGGACCTATAATAATCCGAACACGTTCTACTTCGGGGAATCCTCCCTCAGTCATAAATGAAAGGCGTTCTTTCCTTAAAATGCTTTCCGCCCATTCCCTCATCGCCAAGCTCAAAAAGGGAGTAACTTGTTTTAACCCCTCATTCAGCGCCCCATCCATTAGGTCCAGGAGATGAGCCGCTTCTAAACGCATTTCCTTTTCGCCCCAAAATCTAAGACCACTGCGATCTGCTGAATGTTTCATGCTAAAAGAAAAGCCTCCAGACAATCGATCGAATAAGTTCCAACACAATGATGGCGATCATCGGAGAAAAATCGACTGGTATCGCGCCCCCGCCGATTTGAAACCGTTGAAAAGGCTTAATTAGCGGATCTGTCACGTCATAAAGAAGAGTTATCAGCTTATTATTGGGCGATATCAAATTGGGTATAAAGGAAAGAATAGCCCGAATCACAATCGCATAAATAAGGATTGTAATTACTTTATCAATAATTTGGATTAATATAACAATTCCTCCTTATCTTGAACTCGGCCAGAACATTCCCTTATCTTTCAGTTCGTCACGCATCTCTCCGGAAATATCTACGTTATTGGGTACAAATAAAAAAATCCCATTCCCTACTTTTTGCATATTACCGTTTAACGCATAGGTTGTCCCACTAATAAAATCAACAATCCGTTTGGCTAACAGCTTTTCCGTGTTCTCTAGGTTAACAATGACCGGCCGGCGAGATTTCAGCTGATCGGCAATGTTTTGGGCTTCCTCGAAGGAATTAGGTTCCATCACAACGACACGCATTTGCTTCTGAGTATGGATACTCACGACCTGAGCGTTTTTACGGCTGGTTCGCACTTCCTCTTGCTCGTTTTTCTCTCTGTCACTTTCTTCTGATAATTCGTCTTCTAGTTCCTCTTCCGCAAATCCCATAATCCCAATCACTTTGTCAATCAATTTTGCCATTTGTATTCCCCTCCCTTTCCAGTTTTATCCACTTCTAAAACCTGTCAAAGCCTACTATCAAACCATACACTCCGACTTCCGGCTTCTGACCTCCGACCTCTGATTACCCACGTTCTCCAAAAATCTGACGTCCTACACGGACAAGGGTAGCCCCTTCTTCAATAGCCAGTTCGAAGTCTCGACTCATCCCCATCGAAAGCTCACGCAAATCGACTCCAGGCCATTTTCGGGATTGTAAAGTATCACGCAGCACCCGAAGCTGACTGAAAAATCCTTGCGTTTCCGCTGAGCTCGCCTCCAGCGCCCCGATGGTCATAAACCCCTGAACTCGGACATAGGGATAATCCCCAATGGAATTTAAAAAGTCCGGAACTTCCTCTGGCATAAGTCCTGCCTTTGCGGGATCTCGAGCAATGTTTATTTGGACAAGTGTTGCCCAAATCATCCTGCGTCGCTCACCTTGCGCGTTAAGTGTCTCCAAGAGCGAGAACCGATCAAGCGAATGAATTAGAGAAACGTTCTGATCCAAATACTTTACTTTGTTAGTCTGGAGCTTTCCCACTAAATGCCATTCGCAATCGTTTGGAAGGGAACTGGCTTTATCCACCCATTCTTGAACACGGTTTTCTGCAAAGGCTCTTTGCCCAGCTTGATAAGCTTCCTCTAAGCTTGAAACCGGTTGGGTCTTGGAAACGGCCAATAATCGGATGGTACTCGGGTCCCTCTTACTCCGCGCTACGGCTTGCTCTATCCGCTGACGAACTTGAATTAAGTTATGCTTGATACCCACATTTGCCAACATCAGAATATCCCCTTCGCACTAAATTCTACGCCCTTTCGTTGTTTCCTGCTTATGAAGGCTCAACCTGAATATTTTTTACATCGGCTACTAGCCCTTCCAGTCCATCTCGAGGCGTTGTCACGACAGGAATACCACTCGGCAGGTTTTCGACACAAACCTGATTATCATCTTGATCAACAACTTTAACTTTCTTAAAATGCACAACTCCTTCACTCCCCAGAAATACTCCGAGTTCCTCCCCTTGCGTCCACAATGCACTCTTCGGAACAAGGACCCCACTGGTCGAAGGAAGATAGATCCACGTCAGATCTTGACGCCTTTGGGCTGCTGACCCGTCGACATACTGAGGGAACTGAACAGTTACGCCTCTGGGTTGCTCTGATTTGCGCAAGATTTTAGCACTTAAGGTTTGCTTTCCTGCTGTTAAACGTAAAGTTTTTCCAACCACGAGCCCATCGATATTTGACAGCTCAATGAATGCTTGGCTTGGGATGAGGTTATTCACTATTTTCCCGATAACTTCACCCGCTTGTACGGTTGCCGCCGCAGTTTTCACATTAGCTGTTTGGGCTAATAATTTATTCAAATCCATTGTATCAAGATTTTCACTCGTCATGATGGATTCCAGACCATCGGTTTGACGAAAAAACAGTCCGCCCTTCGCTGCCGAAATTGTTTGGTTCATTGCGTTCTCCTGTTTAATTCCAGGTGCTGCACCTTCAGATTGAATGGTTGCCACAGCCTCTCCACGCCTGAAGCGTTGCCCATC
>Ga0074193_1002969_pt1 | contig 13681 bp, 17 predicted proteins | sample EPASupsiteHSE605_FD_64523 | JGI IMG/M metagenome (GOLD analysis project Ga0074193, IMG submission 64523) | Bioremediated contaminated groundwater from EPA Superfund site, New Mexico - Sample HSE6-05 | ecosystem: Environmental > Aquatic > Deep subsurface > Groundwater > Contaminated ... | reverse complement strand
CGCTTTAACTATTTCTGTAAATCCGAAAAATAATTTGACTAAACTAAAAGACTCCTTAACGACTGATGTGATCAAAAAGATTTTTGCCGGAGAATTTAAAACCTGGAACGAAGTTGATTCTTCACTCCCCAAAACAGAAATCGTAGTTGTGACCCGGGATATCGGTGGCGGAGCTCATGAAGTTTTTCAAAAAGCTGTTATGGGAGATACCAAGGTTCGGGCGGATGTGATTCAAGCACCTTCTATGGGGGCTTTGGTCACTAAAATTATAGAAAATGAAAATGCAATCGGCTATGCTTCCTATGGTATGGTCAACCAAAATAAAGGAAAAATTGTGCCTTTTAAAGTGGATGGTATCGAATCAAATTCTGCTAATATTTTAAACGGTACCTATAAAATATCCAGACCTCTAATCGTCATAAAAAAAGGAACATTATTACCCCAAGAAAAAGCTTTCATGGACTATGTCGTTTCGGATAAAGGGATGAAAGTAATAGAAGACTTGGGATTTGTTCCTAATAAGTAGCACCGGACTTAATTAAGAATCTTTAAAATCAGAGGTGACATTGCCTCTGAATTTTTTGCTACCTTGGTAGGGTCTTTCAGATGGGGTGTTTTTTTGTTTCAGAAGTTGGAAAAATTCTTTGTCTTTTTGATGATATCGTTAACTTTAGTTTCCATTGTCCTGCTTTTTCTGGTTATTTTCTTTATCACTAAGGAAAGCTTGTATATCTTTAGAGAAGTAAATTTCTTTGCTTTTGTAAGTGGATTAACGTGGGACCCCTTAGCCAGAGAACCACAAGTAGGAATCCTTCCGATGATTTTAGCGACATTTTATGTCTCCCTTGTAGCAGTGTTAATTGCTCTGCCAATTGGAGTCGGCTGTGCAATGGAGTTGGCAGTCCTCGAAAAAAAGTGGCTCAAGGGATTTCTTACGGCAATTTTAGGGGTCTTAGCAGGCATACCTTCTGTGATCTATGGGTTCATTGGTCTTTTAGTTGTGGTGAAATTTCTTGAGAAAAAGCTAATGCAGCCATCATGATTTTTCCTTTTATTGAAATCAGAATCCAAAAACTATTTCAAGAGACCAACAAACAGCTCCTGGAAGCGTCAGTATCCTTAGGCATCAATCGTTCGTATACAGTTATTAAGTTGCTGTTACCGATGTATCGAAAACAGATACTTGCGAGCATCACTTTGGCTTCCGGTTTTGCCATGGGAGCTGCGGCTCCCGTCATGCTGACAGGATGTGTGATGAATGCCCCGGCACCAAGATCCTTATCTTCGCCCTTTATGTCTTTACCCTACCATCTTTATGTTTTGATGGGGGAAGGGATCTCCTTAGAAAATGCTTATGGTACGGCCTTTGTTTTGATGATGATCGTTTTACTCCTTAATTTATTGGCAGCTGTTCCTACCCTGCTCGGAAGGAGTGGAGACCACTGAAACTTCACCTGACAATTAAAGATTTATGTGTCTCTATCGGCAAGCAAGAAATACTTAAAAAGGTTAACCTTGCAATTCCTCAATCTAAATCAACAGTATACGATAGTAATTGTTACCCATAATTTACAGCAGGCTAAAAGAATTTCCGACAATACAGCCTTTCTTCTGGGAGGGAAGCTCATTGAAATGAACAGTACTCATGAATTTTTTAGTAAACCTCAGAAAGATGAGACGAAACAATATTTGGAAGGATTGTTTGGGTGAAATTGTTTCATGACTATATCTTTTCATGGTTTGAAAATGAGATGATAAAGCTTGGGATTTGAGAGACATAAAAAATTAAGTCTCCATTGGAAGCCCAAGGAGTACACATACTGGACATCAGGCATTTCAAATATATAAGCGATTCTTATATCTGGATAATGCGTAAATATAGTAGCCTTTCAACCATGAGTTGAGTTTGCGTGAAGATCAAATATGGAGTTATTGAAACGTTCCTTTTCTAATAATAGAATGATTCTATAAAGGAGCGTGAAGCCTGTGAAAGACGAATTGGCAAAAAACTTAAGTAGATACCGCAAGGAAAAAGGGTTGACTCAAGAGGAACTGGCGAAAATGCTTGGGCTAACATTCCAGGCTGTTTCAAAGTGGGAAACAGCTCAGACCTTACCTGATATAACTCAATTACCAAAGTTATCCCAGATACTGGGCGTTAGTATTGACAAGTTACTTGGATACATTTCATACGACAGACAGATCACCATTTACGAGGAAGAATATAAAACCCAGGAGTATTATTGGGGTATTGTACCCTCAAAAATGTGTTTACGTGTTCTTGATTTGTTACCACCATCTTCTCACCTAAAGCTATTAGATATTGGCTGTGGTGAAGGGAAAGATGCCGTTTTCTTTGCAAGAAATGGATATGACGTAACTGCATTCGATATTTCAAATGCTGGAATTGAAAAAACGAAACGACTTGCCGATAAAGTTGGTGTTCCTGTCAAAGTGTTTAAGGCGGATATTTTGGATTTCCGTTTAGATACTAGATTTGACATTATTTTCTCAAGTGGTGTTTTACATTATATTAAACCGGACTTACGTAATGATATATTTTGCAACTACAAACAGTTTACTAATATAAACGGGTTGCATGTTTTTAATGTTTTCGTAAGTAAACCATTCATTGACCCAGCTCCAGACAAGGAACCGACATCATGCAAATGGATTTCGGGGGAGTTATTAACACATTATCACGATTGGCTAATTCAAGAGTGTTCAGAAGTTATTTTTGATTGTGACTCATCTGGTATACCGCACAAACATGCCATGAATAAGATCATTGCCCAGAAATGCAAATAATAAGTTAATTTATCATAGAGAGTATCTCTAGATTCCTTCACAAACATGGCGCGGACGAAAAGAACGTGTTGTAGCACTTCGCAGCAATAGGATAGCACGAGGTTCAAATCGTCATTAAAACATGCATCTCCTTACTAAGATTATTAATGTGGAAACTAACTTCCATCTGATATCAGGTGTGGGATAAGATAGGGAACATTAATCTTTCTGATGTAAGTATACTTTTACTATTCGATTTTATAAAAAGAGTAGTATCATCTTCTTGTATGAGATTAAACTCAAGTGATGAAACATCAAGTGGAGTGAACCCCATTATAACTTTTTGTATTTGCTCATTCACCATAGCTTCAATCACATGGTCAATTGAGATATGATTGATACAAAAAATATCTTGCAAATATAGAATGTCTCTATCATATTCAGCTATTACTACTGCATTGAGTTTGTCGAGATAATATACGTTGTCTTTCATAAAAGAGGTACAATAGAACATTATTAGAGACACATTGTCAATCATGGAAATCTTTGAATTACATTTTGACCGAGAAGCTGTTCGGTACAGCAAATCCCTCTCATCTTTACATAACATGTTTAATTTTCTAATAGCGGAAGGTAGGTCTTTTTTGGGTACAACTTTAGAGCATTGATATTCATTGGCTTTTTCGAAGCCGAACTTCGAGTAAAAATTCAGTACACTATCGTTGGCATATAAATAAATTAAATCGCTCTTGCTTTGCCAATCATAAAGCACCCGTTCCATCAGAGTACGGCTCAGGCCCAACCCCCGATAAGCTTTATCAGTCATAACAGTTCCCAGTTGAACATATTTTTTCTTCTCTCCCAGGACAAGAAAATCCAAAATATTTACCGAGACGTTTGCTACAACGGTATCTCCGTTGACCAAAGAATATGGAATATATCTATTTTGCCAATATCCATCAGCATACCATTGCTCGAAATCAAATCCGAATGTATCCTTTGTCAAATGGTTAAAACTGCTCCTCAAGACATCGTTATTCTTATAATCGGTCACAAAAAAATAACCTTTGCCATTAATATTTTTGTTCGTATGCAAATGTTCACATCCTTATACAAATAAGATTATGTTTTTAATTTTATAGGTTTATCAGCAAAACCTAATGCTGTGCGGGAGGAACCAAGCTCTACCAATTTTTTTGGAGAGCAAAAATTATTTAGGGCTCAAAAATAGTTGGAAGATATTGGGTGAATTTCGAACATTAAGACACTTTCTTGAAGCAAACAACTGGTAATCTTTGACTAGAGATTACCAGTTGTTAAGATTTTAAAAGGTTCACCAGTAAGTGGTGGAACAAAAAGCTTGGTATAAGATTTGTGCATAATGTTCAGTCTAACATTGTTATTGAAAACTTACATTCACTTCCATTGCGTAAAACCGTAGAACAAATTTTTACATCAAGTTTCTTATTAGGCATAATTGAATTAAAAACGTAGATAATACTTTGTCTAGAACACTCACATAAAAATGGACTATTGACATATCCTTCGTTATGTAAGCCGCAGTAACATTTTTTAAAGAAAAGGTAATATTTCCTTCCTAGTTCAACTATTTCGCCCTTTACATCTTCTGAACTATTCATTTCTTGAAAAAACAAATCTAAATCACCATTTACTTTATTAAATAGATTTTTATATAAATTTAGTACCCATTTATCTGCACAGTTCTTGCCACATTCATAAAAAAGGGATTCTCTTTCATGTTGTTCCATGCGTGCTATTGCATTTTCAAATCCTTCAAACCAATATTTCAAATTTTCATCCATTATACCGCCCCCATATTCATTTCAAGCTCGGGAAGATAAAAGGTGGATTCTCACAAAACTCTTTCATAATATTCCCTCCTCGTCCTAATCTAGTATTTTGACTGCTTAAATTGTATCATCCAGTTTCTTAAAACCAAACCTCAAAGACTTTTAGTAAAAGAAAATGAGCCAATACAGTAGTAAAAACTGTATTGGCTCATTCTAAGGTTAACTAATATCTCTTTGTTTCCGCATTATCCTTTGTATACTTTTCATAGATAAAAAATATTTCTCGGATAATTTTTGTAGACTATTCCCCGCCAAATAATCTTCATATATTTGCATATTCCGCTGTTGTAATTCTTTGCGGGTGGATGTTTTGGTTCCCCATTCTTTTTTATTGCCTAATTTTCTAGGTATATAGATAAACTCACCATCTACATACTCTTGTACCTGCTCAAGCAAGTCATTAGGGAGTATATAAATTGCTCTCTTATAGCTCATTTTGCTCTCCTAAAGTTTTTTCGATATAGGAATAGCAAAGGCAATATTCACAGTTTATTTCAATATTTATAGCTGTTCATTGCAATAGCCTTTGCTATGCAACGATAACGATAGGATTAAGCATATGCTTACAACCCTCCTTCTCACGTGGTATTGTAAAATTTTAGCATTGCACTACTCTGTTGTCAAGAATCGTAAGCATTCTTGAAAGAGGTAGTAGGAGCATCCTTGCTTACAGGACTTACTCTCTTTGTTTTATTGCTCCTGCTTACCTGTGAATTTTTTACTTAGCCCTCGTAAAACAAAGCTATTAGTATCTACAATTCTAAGATCCCTTTCCTTTGCTCCTTTAATCAAATGTGGAGGATGATCTAGCAAATTTTTGCCGAGAACCTCAGTGCACATATTTATGGAATATCTGCTAACTGCCCACCTCATGTCGATGGTCCCGCTGGATTCCGGGATTTGGGAAAAACTTGTGCGTATGCGTTACTCGTGAAAATCCCTGTTCCTATGGAAAAGGGCGCGCCATCCTTGGCGCGGACGAAAGGAAACTGTTGTAATCCTTCGCAGTAGTAGGATATTCCGTCATAATGACTTAGATAAAGTGTATTAACTTCCTGCTTTTTAAGTTTAGTGCTAAAATTCTACCATCCAGTTTATTATTATACGTTAAAATATAAAATACCTTATATTTTAACGTATTTTTAAAAGCTGTTTACTTAATTTAAGTTTACGGGTAGAATGGCATTAATCTAAATAAAGTAAGGAGTTAGTTATTGTGGATTCAATTGACCTGAAAATCATTAATGTCTTAAAAGAAAATAGTAGGGTAACTACTTCGGAAATAAGTAAAAAAGTAAACCTATCTATTCCTGCTGTGGCAGAAAGAATAAGGAAAATGGAGCAAGGGTGTTTAATTGAAAAGTACACCATAAAAGTTAATAGAGATAAAATTAACTATAAGCTTTTAGTGTTTATTTTTGTCAATATTGATAAAACAGAGAATGTGGAAGAGTTTAGAAAAAAAATAGTTCAACATTGTTCAGTATTAGAGTGCCATCATGTTGCTGGTGAATATGACTATTTATTAAAGGTGCTTGTAGAAGATACCAAATCTCTGGAATATTTTCTATCAAATATATTAAAGAAAATCAAAGGAGTCCTTAAATCAAATACAATAATCACTCTTTCTTCCCTAAAAGAAGATATTAATATTTGAGAGGTCTGGAAAATGCTTTATAAAGGTTTCAAATTTGGCATGCTGTTACAATTAGCCATAGGCCCTGTTTGCATTTTTATATTTCAAATGGCATCATTAAAAGGATTTTACAATGCAGAGATAGGGGTATTAGGTGTAGTTTTAGTAGATGGGATTTTTATTATTGTTGCCATCCTTGGCATAGCTTCGATAATTGATAGAAAGAACATTAGAGCGTGTTTAAAGATATTTGGTTCTACCATCCTGTTTGTTTTTGGATTTAACACACTTTTAAGTCAATTTAATATTGGTTTATTGCCAAGCTTAGGCATAAATTATATCTCTAATCCAAATAATGTGTTTACTCGTGCAATCATCCTTACTACTTCGAATCCTCTTACAATAATTTTTTGGGCAGGTGTATTTTCAACTAAAGTCGCAGAGGAAAACGTGAAAAGAAAAGAGATTTACCTATTTGGCCTTGGAGCATTATTATCTACAATAGTCTTTTTAACTTTAATTGCTTTGGTAGGAAGTTTCGCGAAGGCATTCTTCTCACCTAATGTAATACAAATCTTAAATACGGTTGTTGGATTCTTATTGATATATTTCAGTATTAGAATGTTTCTAAAAAAAACTTAAATCATTTTAATTCGCATCATTCATATGTTGTGACGTATTCGTGACACGAAGTAAAGATTATCATATTTGTTGAAAGAGGAAACAATAATGTTAAAAATTGATTTGAAGATTGAAGGTATTCCAGCAATTCTGTGGGGAGAGCCATCTGATAAAGTATTTATTTCTGTTCACGGAAACATGTCCAGCAAGGATGATGATTCAATTGAGATTTTTGCTGAAGAAGCAATTGACAAAGGATATCAGGTACTCAGTTTTGATTTACCTGAACATGGTGACCGTAAAGGTGAAGGCTATGCTTGCAAGGTTCAAAACTGTGTTAGTGACCTTACAGCCATTGTGGAGTATGTCAAAACTATTTCAAGTAATATAAGCGTATTTGCTTGCAGTATTGGTACATATTTCTGTTTACTTGCATACAGAGATTTGTCACTCAAACAATGTCTGTTTCTTTCGCCTGTGTTAAACATGGAGCGAATCATAAACAATATGATGACATGGTTCAACGTAAGCGAGGATAGATTAGAAGCCGAAAAAGAAATTGAAACACCAATCGGACAGACACTTTATTGGGATTATTACTGCTATGTTAAATCCCATCCGATTGACACTTGGAACAAACCTACTGCGATTCTCTATGGTTCAAATGACAATCTTTCTGAGTTTAATGTGGTTTCCGAATTTGTAAAACGTTATCATTGCATGTTACATGTACTGGAAGATGGGGAGCACTATTTCCATACTGACGAACAACTGTACTATTTTAGGCAGTGGTTGAGAGATAATATTTTCGCATTTTGAGTATGCAATTAATAGTTAAGAAGTAACATTCATATTTAATGCATCAATACAGTTCAAGGGGTACATTAAGGGTCCTCCGTCCATGGTCGTCACTGAAATCTCTGGGCATGATCCGTCGCCTTACGTATTCTCATCACTGATTTCCTGGATGTTTCAGGTCATTAATAAAGTTTAATGGGCCAAAAAAGACCTTTTGAATTACCGCCTGTACTTTAATATGGCGGAACTGAAGGTAATAATTTTCAGCGAAAGCTCTACACCGTTTTATCTAAGGTGCCATCCCTGTTGGTATCTTTATAACCGGCTTCAGCCAAAAGTTTCTTGGTGCCTGAGGGATCGTAGGCATCCACAGTCAAATTAAGACCATCGGTGCCTCCGTAAGGGAGGAACGTGGGGAAAAGGCCGTAAGAAGCATCAGCCATGCTATGGTACATACTGCTGACGATTCCTTTGCGATCGATACACATAGCAATGGCTTGGCGAATGGCACTGTCTTTCATGGCTGCTCTGTCCATCTATGCTGCCATGACCAATCTCATATTAGACGTGAAGGGGCTGAGGAAACGTTTTGCAACAAAGCCCAAAGAAACCGTGGCGGTCGCTGGTGTAGATTTTTCGATTAAGCGGGGCGAATGCCTGGAAACAGCTTCATCCAGAATCAAGATGGGAGAGTTCTTAAATCACCATTTTCGAGGTAGTAGATAATGCATTGTTATATTATAGTAATAACTTATTGAAAAAAAGCAGTGAGTGGTTCTTTCTGTAAATTCCTTCCTATAAAGCATACGATTCCTGACGAAACACCTTTTGATGCTGTAATAGTATAATGTCCGGATACATATTGGAATTCAAGAAAGCCCTTATCCGATTGAATAAATCCTTTGCCTCTTAGTATATTTCCATAGTTGCCACTTTCACACTTCAGGAGAATATTTTCCAATTGCTTTGATTCCAGAACTTTAGAAGTTCGTAGCCCTATTGACTCAAACTCATGTCCTAAGGAGTGGGTTGAGTGTGCTGAATCTTCGAAGTCTTTGGCGACGAAGGTTGGTTTTTTATCAACAAAACTTAAGATTTCTTGATCAGTTAACTCTTCCCAATCCTTGGATATTATTTTTGCCGTTTCATTCAACAGCAGCAACTCTATTTCAATCTGAGAAACTACTTCAGCAGGTAGAAACTGCGTTTTACTCATAACTATAGTAGCCGCGTTACAAATCTGGCTCTTAAAGAAGCCTGCGTAGCCAGAGATGTGGTTAGTAAAATTCTGCGCATCGACAACAGTTGTCACTGAATTAATGTAACAATTTTCAGAAATTTCCCAGTCATTAAAAAGCCCTGATATTTCGTTAATTATAAATATACCAGACGGCTCAAAGATTATTCTGTCGACCTTTTGAGCGATAATTTGTTTTAAAGTAGCAATAAAATCCCCCTTAAGTTTACAACAGACACATCCGTTGGATAGTTCGTAAATTTCGAAACCCTCAATTTCTAAGACTTCACGATCAACACTGACATCACCAAATTCGTTTTCAATTAATACAATTTTTTCATCACTATCTAAGGAATTAAGAAGCTTTTTGATTAATGTAGTTTTGCCAGATCCTAAAAAACCTGTTATTATATCTAATTTTACCAAATGATCCATCCTCCCCGTAAATATTATAGACTCTCGGCATTCGCCGAGGCGGTTGAGACAAGGGTTTCCTAGAACCAACCTTACAAAATTCCTCCCTCTTTTAGTGGGAGGAATTTTGCTTTTTTGCGTTTAACCGGAAATTCACGAGTCATAAAAATTTCTTAAGCGAAGTACGGACGTAAAACAATAATTGGATTTAAGAATGGTCGTGGCCGCAACCGCAGTTGCAGCCGGCGCTGTGTACGTGCGGCGTTTTCTTCGGTTCGAGCAAGAGTTGATTAATTAAATTAGTTACATGGTCAATAGGTTTTTGTTGAATTTCTTTCGCTAAGGTAAGAACTTCTTTGATTTCTTCTGAGTTTAGACCCACCTTTAGGGCATCGGAAATTGCAAGACGGAGTGCGGCTAGGGCGTTACAAGCGACAGCTGCGGAAATCTGCGACACGACAATGGTTCGGTTGTCAAGACTCATGTGACATTCCCCCTCTTATTAATTGAAGACTAATAGATAACTGACAAGGATTTAAAATACCCAGAATTAATGCACTTGTGAACTACACCCATTTACAGAAGCTTATTAGTTAATGGAAGGGTAAACGAATTAGCATTAGATATATGAGCTCATTTAACTATGGTACACAATCCTGTTGTCTCCCTTTTATAATGATCAAAATTAATTCGCAAATGCACATGCATCTTATTTGCATTTAAGTTGATTATAACCATGCTTGCATAAATGTAAATTGTTAATATCAAGATAGGCAAAATAATCCAAAATAAAACAAGAAAGGCCTGAATTATGAAGATTGGTGATTAAATGCAAATGCGAATCATATGCATGTATTATCCGTTACCTACATACCTTATTAAAGAAAAGAGTCAAGGTATTGGCAAAGTGAATCACAATTGGCGAACAGAGCCTTTGCCAAAAACATAACTATTAAGGGAGGATTCCAATGGCTACCGAAATATATGTAATTTCAGGTTTCCTAGGAGCAGGAAAAACCACGCTTATCCAGAAGCTGCTCAGTGAGGCATTTAAGAAAGATAAGGTTGTTCTTATCGAAAATGATTTTGGTGAAATAAGCGTTGATGCCGTACTGCTTAAATCCGGCGGTTTTGAAGTGAAGGAGATGAATTCAGGCTGCATTTGCTGTAGTCTTTCAGGCGATTTTGTAAAAGCTGTTCACGAAATAAGGATGCGTTACCATCCTGACAAAATCATTATTGAACCGTCCGGTGTCGCTAAGCTTACAGATATAATAAAGGCCTGCGCAGACCCACGCATCCATCCGTTTGTGAAAGTCAAAACAAAAATTACAGTCGTAGATGTAAAACGCTGTAAGATGTATCTTGACAACTTTGGTGAGTTCTTTGAAGATCAGATTCAAAAGGCCGATGTCATTTTGCTCAGCCGTACGGAGGATTTTCCAGACAAGGTAAATGAGGCGCGCCGCTTGATTGAAAGCCTCAATCCACGTCCGGTTATCTTTTCAAAGCCTTGGGATCAAATCAGCGCCGATAAGATTCTGTTTCCACGCCACCATGAGCGCGCAGAGCAGGTGGTTCACTCTCCCGGGTGCGAATGTCACCATCATGGAGCACATGACCACGACAATCCTTGTAGCTGCGACCATAATCCTTCAGCTGAAGATATCTTTAACACCGTTACCATAAAGACTGAGAGGGTATTTAGCAAGGAAGATTTGAGGGAGCGCATATCTTATATGGAACACAAGACCAAAGGGAGGGTCTTGCGCGCCAAAGGCATTCTTCGCGGAACAAACGGATATATGAATCTCCAGTATCTCCCCGGACATTTAAAGATCATAAACTGTGATGCCAGGGGCAATATGCTATGTATTATCGGGCGAGATTTGAACCGACAGGAGTTGGTTGGCCTCTTTTGCGGGGAGTGATTTTTTTGTATATACCTATCTATGTTGTAACCGGGTTTCTGGGTGCCGGAAAAACAACGGCATTAAACAATCTGCTTAACAAAAGACTGCTTAACAAAAGGGATGCCCAGGATATACAAATACTCGTGATCCAGTTTGAATGTGGTGAAGCGGATTTTCGAAGCCAGTATCACAACTGTTATGTGATAAATTTCCCCAAAAAGGCCTTAGAACAACATTCGGAGCAAATCTCAGAAAAAATTCATAGCTATTTGCTTGATCGAAGGTTCGGTGAAATCTGGATTGAATGGAATAGCGTTACACCCTTTGAACAACTGCAGACGTTGGTTCTGCATCCGTCATTGAAGAATATATGCCGTATAGAGAAGGCCATTCATATGGCAGATGCTAAAATGCTGGAGGGATTGCTCCGTATTCAAGGCGGAGGGTTGTCAGAGCAAATTGCGAACTGCGATTTCGTGATTTTGCGGAATGTGCGCTCCGATGGTGATTATTATCGTTTCAGGCAGCTTATCTATAACATCAATCCCGGCGTAAAGATCTATGAAACGAAACAAGCCGAAGATATCTATTGCCAAGTCTATCGCCAAAGTCCTGTGAACATAATTATTAATGGATTTTTAGGAACCATGTCCAAATTTAGCTTAGCACAATTCCATAAAAACTCACGTATTAATAAGGACCAAAAACCACTGGTTTAAATGATAAGTTGCTAAATCATTTCGATGATTTAGCAACTTTGTTTTTCTTGAATTATTTCTTTATCTAGAGATAAAATAAAGATGGATGTCTCTGACCGGTATATTCTGTTAATTGGGGATACACTATTTACGAGTTATGTATTGACAAAAAAATAAATGTGTATACTATTAAATCATAAATGCAAATGCAATGCATTTGCATTTATGATTTAATAGTATACAGCAAGCTAATCAAAATTACCTTGAGGTGTCTAAGCGTGAATCAATAGACTAATAATGAGGATGGAGGAGGAGTAATGCAAACGGAAATAATCTTAGTGGGACATGGCAGTCGAAGCTCAGAAGCGAATCAAGGACTTATCGAGGTGGCCAATAAGGTTACTCACCTTCTCGATAGGCCGGTTACCCCCGCTTTTGTGTCTCGTGGTACACCGGACTTGTCGAGTGCTATTGTAGTAAAAGCATTAAGTGGGGCTACCCACATCATCATCATGCCCTTGTTCCTATTTCGTGGGATGTATGTTAGTACAGGGATTTATGAAGAAATTAAGGACATTAAGGGACAATTTCCTCAAGTTGAAATTATAGTTGCCAAAGAATTAGGAGCAGATGATATCATAGCCAATTTGGCATACTCGCGTATTAAGGAGGCCATTGGGACATAAATTTCCTGACTAATCCTTATGTAATTAATTCGGGATCGTTTGCGATACAAACGGTTCTCAGTTTGGTTAATACCATTAGCTGATATCTCAATTCCGGCTAACTAAGCGTAAAAGTATGATGAGGGGATCGGTGAACAAATGTTAGAGCGGCTATTCTTAACGCTCTGGCTTTTGTTCATTTTCTCTTGGGCTCTGACAACGCTGGTAGGGGGCCTTCTTTTTGTGTCTGATATTACTAGCTGGTCTAGGTATTAACGGTGCCAAGGTTAACTTTGAAATTGATAACGATGTCACAGAACTTGGGGGTTTAGTACGAGGAAGAGTCTATGTGAGCGGTGGGGAAATAGATCAAGTTATTTCAGAAATATTGATATCTTTAGAAGTTACCTCAAGATTTCAAGTCGGTGAAGAGGCAAGACATATGCATCAAGAAATCGCGAGAGGGATAGTTGCCCGACAATTGATGCTTAAGGCGAATTCGCCTGAAATAACTTTCCCGGTTCAATTTGAACTTTCCTATAATATCCCTATATCAACACCTTAGACTAAATACCAATTTAGGACAAACCTGGATATACCCAATGCAATTGATGCCAAAGATATTGATGAGATTAACATTAGACCAAACCGTTATGTCCAATGCCTACTTGAGGCAATAGAAATACTTGGCTTTAGATCCAAGGCTGGCTCAGGGGCCTACAACGGAAGGCATCAACAGTTCGAGTATGTACCTACTAAATTTCATTGTACTTTCACCTCCTGTTTGGTATAATACCATTATATACGTTTGTACGTATGCTACAAGAGGGAGAATGAGGCAATGCGTAAGAAATTTACTACAATGTTTGAGGAAAGTATCATAGAACGTCTAAAGATACAGGCAATATTAGAGAAAACCGACGTTAGTAAGATATTGGAGAAGTTAGCTATAGAGTATCTGGCGAAGAACGAAGGTCGCGATTCATCCCCCACCTAACGAGGCTATGCTTGACCCACAACATTGCCAATTAATGGACGGAG
>Ga0074193_1002968_pt1 | contig 13682 bp, 12 predicted proteins | sample EPASupsiteHSE605_FD_64523 | JGI IMG/M metagenome (GOLD analysis project Ga0074193, IMG submission 64523) | Bioremediated contaminated groundwater from EPA Superfund site, New Mexico - Sample HSE6-05 | ecosystem: Environmental > Aquatic > Deep subsurface > Groundwater > Contaminated ... | reverse complement strand
TGATTCAGGGAGAATTGTCTTAATTCTCCTTGGTCTCTTACAGAGCTTCGTTTCTCGGTCAATAATCCCATCAAATACTGGACAACAAACACCGTCTATTGCTGGACATTATACGGCAGCAGTAACATATTCTAATTATTATCTTAGTCAAAAAAACCACACAATTACTCTGCATTAAGTTATCCAAAATAGCAATCGCACTTAAGTCCATTTCAACCGATGATGAAATCATCCGATATCAGAAAAAGCGAGAGGCCTCCTAAAGAAGGAAGCCTCTCGCTTTTTAGTTACGCAAGTGGTACGGAATTGTGGTCACGATGATATCTTTATTTAATATCAGGTTGGTACGGAGTACCCATCCGGTTTGATTATGGAGCAATCTATGCCACCCTTTTTTCGTTTCAAATTCTGGTATAACCACCGTTATATAATCGTTTACGTTTTTCTCCCGGTGTTGTTTCTCGATAAAGTGGATCAGTGGTCTCATTAGTAAACGATAGGGTGAGCGAAGGATGACAAGCTCGATCCCTGGCTCCCAACATTTCCACTTCTCCTGAAGTTTTGCCTCTTGCACATCGTCATTACTGGAGATATGTACGGCAATTATTTTATCTCCAATCACTTTAGCATACTTCAAGGTTTCAAATACGACACGCGTTGGTGTTGAGACAGGTACGATGACAATATGTCGACCTATCTCCTCGATACCTTTGATTTGACTAATACACTCGGGTGGCAGACGCAGCTCTTCACCAACGGAATCATAGTGGGCACGTATGTTTTTGAATATGTAAATCATTAGAGGAATGAAAATGAGTATAATCCAAGCCCCATAGAGAAACTTTGTGAAAGTGATAATAAGCACAACCAAACCGGTGACTAATGCGCCCAAGCCATTTAAAAATGCACGAATTCGCCAGCCTTTACTTTTCTCTTTTCGCCAATGAATGATCATACTTGTCTGTGCGATCGTAAATGACACAAAAACCCCAATGGCGTAAAGAGAAATTAGATGATCCGTTCGACCGCCGTATCCTACAATAAGTATTGCGGCAGCTACAGTCAATAGGATGATACCGTTTGAGTAAGTTAGTCGCTCTCCACGGGAGGCGAGATAGCGAGGCATATATCCATCTTTAGCCATAATAGATAATAGAATCGGTAATCCGTTATATGCAGTATTGGCTGCAAGATATAATACGAGCATTGTGGTAATCTGGAGGTAGTAGTAAAAGACAGAACGTCCGAAAACATACTCTGCAATCTGGGATAGAGCTGTAACCTTCTCGATAGGTAATATGTGATAGTGCATAATCAAAAGCGAAACTCCAAGGAACATAAACGCAAGAATTCCTGCCATCCAATAAGTCGTAATCGAAGCATTCTTCGCTTGAGGCTCTTTAAACATCGGGACACTATCGGCAATAGCTTCTATCCCGGTCATTGAGCTGCAACCATTAGCAAACGCCCGCAGGATTAGGAAAGCCATCGCCCAATCCATCTGCTGCCTTGCCAGAGATTCGGGAGGGAGAATGGATAATGTTTGGGTAAATGCTTGATAGACACCTGTAACGATAAGTCCTAATATCCCCAGTAGGAATGCATATGTTGGAAGAACGAATGCTGTAGATGATTCCCGGACACCGCGAAGGTTAATTAGCATAAGGATAAAAAACAAAACACTTAAATCGATGGAGACTTCACGTCCCGCCAAAAACGGAAAGGCGGATATAATCGCAGCGGTCCCGGCTGAAACGCTCACAGCTGCTGTTAATACGTAATCGGCAAACACTGAACCTGCTGCTATAAGAGCAGGCATTTCTCCTAGATGTTTTTTTGCTACTGCGTAGGCACCACCACCGCCAGGATTGGCCTTAGAAACCTGGACGTAAGACAAAGACACAATCGCAAGTAACAAAAGGATAGATATGGCCACGGGGGCCATATACCCGTAAGCAATAATACTTGGAACAGCAATTAGCATGAGCATAATTTGCTCCGGCCCATAAGCTACCGAAGATAAAGCATCCGAAGAAAAGATAGACAAGGCTTTCCATTTTGGGAGCTTTTCATGTATAAGTTCGCGATTGTGAAGGGGCCTACCAATAAGTAAGCGCCTAAGTTCACGTAGCATCTCGAGTACCACCTATTTTATTAGATTTAAAAACTATACCAATTATATACTAAGTACAAGCAAACGAAAACACGTTTTTTCCATTTTATAAATTTTACTTTTTAGGTAAATTAAACTAAAGCAATCACTTCATGCCCTTAAGAAATTCTAATCACCGGAGCAAAAAGCCAAAATAAAAAGAGCCCGCATTTCCGCGAACCCTTGATATTGCAGATATCCAATTGGTCGGAGCGACAGGATTTGAACCTGCGACCCTTAGTCCCCCAGACTAATGCGCTACCAAGCTGCGCTACGCCCCGATAACGAATGTTAGTATATCATATGCAGGTTTTGAAGTAAAGTGCAACAGATAAGTTAAAAGCACCTAGTTGATAAAACAATTTATTTGGTGAAATACTGAAAGACAAATACGTACAATCTTTGATAAACTTAGTATGCGAAATTAGTAAAGGTATTTAGGTAGTATAGGGGTGAACAAAAGCTATGAAGAACATATTTTTCTATCAAACAGATATTGGAGTACTCGGAATTGCCGAAAGCGAAGATTTCATTACAAATCTATATTTTCCAGGAGCATCCGTCCCTTCGGATGCTGTCGTAAATGAAACGGAGCTACTAAAAGAGGCCGGCAAACAATTGCAAAGCTATCTTTCAGGAAGACAACAAATTTTCACGCTGCCCCTTGCTCCTGCCGGTACAGAATTTATGCTGCGAGTCTGGGAAAGTCTGCGCGCCATTCCCTATGGCGAAACACGGAGCTATGGAGCAATCGCGCTAAACCTTGGCAATCAAAAAGCGTCAAGGGCGGTTGGCCTTGCAAATAACAAAAACCCAATCCCGATTTTTATTCCCTGTCATCGAGTCATCGGTGCAAACGGAAAGTTGGTCGGCTACCGGGGCGGACTACACATCAAGGAACACCTTTTGGCTTTGGAAAAACAGTATGGCATTTTTTAAATATGGTCAGGCTGAGCTGGATTATCTGAAAAAGAAGGATAAAAAATTGGGCATCGCAATCGAGCGGATCGGGATGATTGAACGCGAGGTAACCCCCGACCTGTTTACGGCTCTTATAAGCAGTATTATCGGCCAGCAAATCTCGATTAAAGCGGCTGCCACGGTTTGGAATAGGCTTCTGGATTGGGGAGAGATTACACCGCAGCAAATTGCTTCTGCTACCGTCGAGGAAATACAAATATGCGGCATGTCACTACGTAAGGCAAGTTATATCAAAGGTATCGGTGAGGCCGTGGTGAACAAAACATTGAATTTGTCTGAGTTTCCTAAACTAGCCGATAGCGAAATCATTAAGCAATTATCTTCTTTACATGGCATCGGTGTTTGGACAGCGGAAATGCTGCTGATTTTTTCTATGGAGCGACCTAACGTAGTCAGTTGGGGTGATCTTGCAATCAGGCGAGGCATGATTAATCTATACGGATTGAAGCAACTGGATAAGGTGCAGTTTGAACGATATAAAAAACGCTATTCCCCCTATGGCTCGGTTGCATCACTCTATCTTTGGGAGTTGTCAGTCGAAAGCTAATCCAAGTTGGAAAATTCAAACCGCAGAGACCCCCATCCCCTTATGGCCATCTCTGCGGTTCAAAAAACGTATATTTTCTTAATTTACAAAATTTAAACTGCCACTGCACCGCTACGATCCGGTGAAAGCACCAAGATATCTGCTTGTACGCCGTGTTTAGCAAATGCAGCCTGCATAGCTTGTCCAATTTCAACTGTGTTGTGCATGGCGAAGGCGAGTAAACAGGGACCTGCTCCACTTAATGCGGCGGACATGGCTCCGGCATCCTTAGCGGCTTGCCACACTTCTTCCATCCCCGGTATCAGACTGCACCGATAGGGCTGGTGAAGTCGGTCTTCCATCGCCATGCTCAAGAGCTCGGTATGCCCCATAGACAACGCTGCTACCAGGAAGGCTGTACGGCTTACGTTAAATACCGCATCCTGGAGAGCTACGCTTGCAGGCAGCACCTCCCGTGATTTTTTGGTTGACAGGGAAAAAGCCGGTACTGCAACTACCGCCTTTAAGACCGTCATCGGATCTAACCGCACAGAGCGTACCTTGCCCCGGTCCATGCCCGCAATTGTAAAACCACCTAGCAAGGCTGGTGCGACATTGTCGGGGTGACCTTCAACGTCTGTGGCAATCTGTAATAATGTCTCCGGATCCAAAGCCCCGTCACATAGATTGTTGGCAGCTACAATACCGCCCACAATGGCTGCAGCGCTGCTACCAAGACCCCGGGCTAAGGGTATTTCATTAACCAGTTTAATATACAGACCTGGTACTTTTACACCTGTTAGGGCAAACACCCGCATAGCGCTCTGATATACGATATTGCTTTCATCAGCAGGAATAATATCGCTTCCTAATCCTTCTACCTCTATGACCAGACCGGATTCTCGAAAATTCATCTCCACCGTGTTATATAAGTTAAAGGCCATGCCTAAGGTGTCAAAACCCGGCCCCAAGTTCGCCGAAGTGGCAGGAACTCGTACTTTCATATCCTCACCCCAAAATTACGTTTTCCACTGCACTCAGTTCTGCCGAAATTGACACGGGTTTATTGCCCTTCTTGATTGCGTTATCAGGATCTTTTAAACCATGTCCGGTCAGGATACATACGATATCATCCCCGGCTTTGAAAAACCCACGCTGTCCGAGCTGTAGTATCCCGGCAACAGATGCGGCAGAGGCAGGCTCCACAAAAATACCTTCATGCCTGGCTAAAATTTGGTATGCTTCCAATATCTGATCATCGGTGACTGCTTCGATCAGTCCTTCCGATTGTTGGATCGCCTCGGTGGCATATTGCCAGCTGGCGGGGTTTCCTATGCGGATGGCTGTCGCCACGGTTTCCGGTTGTTCGATAATCCGATTGTGGACAATAGGTGCCGAACCGGCGGCCTGGAAGCCCAGCATTTTCGGTAAATTTTCAATTTTTTGTTCACTTTTATATTCTTTATAACCTTTCCAATACGCGGTAATATTACCTGCATTACCCACCGGAATGGAGTGGTAACGGGGTGCATACCCCAATTGATTACATATTTCAAAGGCTCCAGTCTTCTGTCCTTCAATACGGAAGGGATTAACAGAATTAACCAAGGTAATTGGATGACGTTCAGAAATCTCCCTCACTAATTCAAGGGCTTTATCAAAATTGCCATCTATGGCTACAATTGTTGCTCCGTAGAGCATTGCCTGGGCAAGTTTTCCCAACGCAATATTCCCCTCTGGTATCAAAACAATACAGCGCATTCCGCACCGGGCTGCATAAGCAGCGGCTGCAGCAGAAGTATTACCTGTAGACGCACAAATTATCGCTTTTGATCCCGACTCATAGGCCTTGGTTACTGCCATCGCCATGCCGCGATCCTTAAAAGATCCGGTTGGGTTTAATCCTTCATATTTTACATAAACATTAACGCCTTTTCCCAACAGAGATCCAATATACGGTGCATCTAACAAGGGAGTGTTTCCCTCATTCAGTGTCACTACCGGCGTTGCATCTGTTACCGGTAAATATGCTCTAAAAGCTTCAACAATTCCTGGCCATCTCATTCTAAATTTCCCCCTTCAACTCGAATCACGCTACCAATTTCCCGCACTACATCACCAAGTTCAATCATACGCAACGCGTTGCGCATATTTTTTTCCGCTACGGCATTGGTTACCAATACCACTTCCGCATCTGAATTGACTTTTCGTTTTTGAATTACTGATTGCAGGCTGACGCCATGGGAACCAAAAGCACCGGCAATCACGGCCAATACACCGGGACGATCTAATGCCAACAGGCGAATATAGAAGGATGAAGGAACCTCCTCCATGCTTCGTATGGGCTTAGTCACAAAGCAAGTACACAGAATGCGGCTGCTGACACCATGGACGATGTCTCTGGCCACATCTATCACATCGGCGGTGACTGCACTGGCGGTAGGCATTTCACCAGCACCCCGTCCATAAAACATCGCTTCTCCGACGGCATCTCCTTTTACGAAAATTGCATTAAACACATCATTGACCGCAGCTAAGGGATGAGTTTGAGGAATAAACGCGGGGTGTACTCGTACTTCCACTTCACCGTTGACTTCTTTTGCTATACCCAGCAACTTGATTACAAAACCAAGTTCTTTGGCATAGGCGATGTCCTCGGGTGTAATGTTGGTAATCCCCTCCACATAAACGTCATCTACGCTAACGCGGGTACCAAATGCAATTGATGCCAAAATAGCAATTTTACGCGCCGCGTCTAATCCTCCCACATCTGCGGTAGGGTCCGACTCCGCATAACCTTTGGCCTGTGCTTCTTTAAGTACACTGTCAAAATCACAGCCTTCCTGTGACATTTTCGTCAGCATATAATTGGTTGTACCATTAACAATGCCAATGATCTCCTGGATTTTATTAGCTGCCAGACACTGTTTCAATGGACGGATAATAGGTATCCCACCGCCTACGCTGGCCTCAAATAAGAGATCAATATGATACTTCTCGGCAGTTTCAAACAATTCTTTACCATATTTAGCAACAACATCTTTGTTCGCGGTAACAACGTGTTTTCCTTTTCGCATCGCCTCTAAAATATATTCCTTAGCCGGTCGTTCTCCGCCCATTAATTCAACTACAATATCAATATTCGGATTATCCAGAATATCTGCCACATCAGTTGTAAACAGCGCCGAATCCACCGACAACCTTCTTGTTTTGGACAGATCCCGCACTAATATTTTTTCGATCCTCAGCGGACAACCGATCTTTCTGGTAATATTCTCAGCATTATCGTCTAATATGCGCATCACGCCGGTACCGACTGTTCCCATGCCCAGCAAACCTACTCTTACAATATCCCGCTTCATTATGTACCCTCCCCCGATGCAGATTTATCCACTTTAACGTGTCGCACCTAATACATCTATCATTCTCACTCCGTCTACCATGCGTACCTTTTCCAACAGTGCTTCCAAATCCAACACCAAATCAGCAGTTTCAAGCGTTATTGATGCATTGGCTATGCCCTGAAGGGGAATGCCCTGGTTGATGGTTAAAATATTGCCGTGCTCACTGGCGATCGTATTTAAAACCTTGGATAAAACACCCGCTTTATGCTCTAGTAGTAAAGAAATTGTTACAATCTTCTCCTGACTTGCTTCATAAAACGGAAACACAAAATCCTTATATTTATAATAAGCACTTCGGCTAAGTCCCATTTTTTCAACAGCTTCATTAATTGTGCGGGCTTCACCCCGCTTCAGGAGTTCTTTGACCCTAATCGTTTTTTTAATCGCTTCCGGTAAAATTTCCTCGCGCACTAGAAAAAATGCGGACTTTGACCCCATCATCTTCAAACACCTCCAGTGCTCTGCATGCGGATGTTTATTCATGTCTGGTAGACATTATAACATAGTTTAAAAAAGAAGAGCAATAAGCAATCAAAATGAAGCAATATTGTGTAAATAACAAAATAAAAGAGTCAGCCTGCTTTTGCGGGCTAACTCTTCTTCTATTGAGCTTAGAAAATGATACAGATTAAGCCTCCATTTCCTTCATTAACGATCCTGGTGAGTGTTTCCTGTATTTTTTGCTGGGCATTTTCAGGCATTGCATGCAGCTTGCCAGCGATACTCTCACGTACGAGATCGTTTAGGGATTTACCGAAGATTTGCGAACGCCAAATTTTTTCGGCGTCCCCATCAAATTCACTCATGAGGTAAGTGATAAATTCTTCACTCTGTTTTTCCGTACCAATAATGGGGGATATCTCCGCCTTGACATCGGTACGTATTAAATGGATGGATGGAGCAATTGCCTTTAACCTAATACCAAAGCGAGCTCCCTGTCGGATTACTTCCGGTTCCTCAAGGATCATTTCCTCAAGAGAAGGAGAAATAATGCCATATCCGGTTGCCCGAACCTGTTCTAATCCTACGGCAATTTTGTCGTATTCGCGTTTGGCGTAGACCAGGTCTTTCATCAGGCGCAATAATGTATGTTCTCCTTCGAGAGTCTGGCCGGTAATCTCTTCAAGCACCTGATAGAACAATTCCCCCCTGGCCGTCATCTCAATTACAGCCAGACCGGTGCCAAGGTCCATATCGTGCAGTATTACCTCCTCGACAAACTCATAACTGTTGAGGTCATCGATGGCCCGATCAATATCGCGCAGACGCCGTACATATTGTACTACATCGTGGATAGCGTCTTCGAATTTAATTCGCAGCCAATGCTTACTTTCAAGTTCTTCTACCCATTTAGGCAACGTAATATTGACTTCCTTGACCGGGAACTCATAGAGTACTTCCTGTAAAATCGCATAAATATCTTCTTGCGAAAGTTCTGCACAGTTGACAGGCAATACCGGAAGGTCATATTCTCCTTCTAATTTTGCGGCTAATTCCCGGGCTTCTTTGGAATTGGGGTTGGTTGAGTTAAGAATAATTAAAAATGGCTTTTGAAGTTCCTTTAGTTCATTGATCACCCGTTCCTCGGCTTCAACATAGTTCTCGCGTGGAATGTCTGTAATCGTACCATCGGTTACAATTACTAGACCAATTGTAGAGTGTTCTGCAATTACTTTGCGTGTGCCGATTTCGGCTGCCTCCTGAAAGGGAATGGGGTAATCAAACCAAGGGGTCAATACCATCCGTGGTCCATCGTTTTCTTCATAACCCAACGCCCCAACAACCGTATAACCTACACAATCAACCATGCGAATATTAACCTTCATATTATCCTTAATCGTAATCTCTACTGCTTCATCAGGGATAAATTTTGGTTCAGTGGTCATGATCGTCCTACCCCCACCACTTTGGGGCAGAGCATCCTTGGTTCTTTCCCGTTCATACGGGTCGGCAATATTGGGTAAAACCAAGGCCTCCATGAACTTCTTAATAAAGGTGGATTTCCCGGTACGTGCCGGACCGACTGCTCCTATATAGATATCTCCACCAGTACGTTCAGCGATATCCCGAAACAGGTCAAAATTTTCCATGCTTTCTTTTCCCTCCCCGCAACAAAATTTGTATAAACCGGTTGCCCGGTCCAACACCCGATCGAGTCCATCCCTCCCTCTTTTGTTTTTCCAATGTCAGAGGGAGACTCAGTCCCTCCTCGGGATAAGTCCTCTTAGCAATAAATATTCAAAACATGCACTATTATGCCATAGGACAATATAAATATATGAACTGTCACCCAAAATATTCCGGATCAGCTATGTCTGAAGCCCCAACTTTAGGGCTTTATGGCCAAAATACCCGTACATTTCTGCTCGGAATATTATTTATCCGATAACTAGTAGTTCCTCGCGAATTTATCTATTTTTTTAGACTTGACAGACTACTAGCATAAAACCAGTCGGAGACGCAGAAGCTATAGATGCATGTTTTTTAAATAGTTTACATCTTAGCATCCTTCATCTTAAAGTTAGATTCCAGGAGGGAAATGAATGGCTACGACAAATGCCAAATGGTTCATTTATGCAGGGATCATGCTTATTTGCTTATCCTTATCCGGTTGTTCCTTGTTCTCTGCGCAGGCTAAGCCAGATCAGCAGACGAAATCAGACGGACAGGAACTGCAGTACTTGGAAAAGGCAAAACGTCCGCCGCCTGTCTATTTCGACCTAGAAGGGCAGATCGAGGATTTGTTTAAAGCTCTCAATACCTTGGATTTTGCTAAAGCGCAGCAAGCGTATCAAAATGTTCAGGCAACCTGGGAAGCAGCTAAACGAGAATCCGGTACTATGAAGGGAGTAAAAGAAACTGACGAAGCCCTAACATCATTAGGATCAGCATTGTCGGCTGAAAAGGGCCCGGAAAGCATCGCCAGCTTAAACAAATTCACCTACAGTTTAAATCAGTTGCTGATGAACTATAAATTATCCCCCCTATCGGACATCGTCAATTTCGCTACGATTAGCCGAAACGTCGCTTGGGCAGTAGGCGAAAGCGATTTTAAAAAAGCTAAGGTTCGTAGTGAAGAATTAAAGAAAACTTGGGCATCCGCAAAGGTAAATTTAGAACAGCCCGGCATCCTGGGTGAAGTCACGAAAGCCCACGACTCCGTTTCCAAAATTGAAGGCTCTGTATCCGCGGAAAACCAAATGGCAGCCGAAGACCAACTAAAGAAATTTGATGAAAGTCTCACTAAAATCCGCAATTTCTATAAAAATAAAAATACAAGCTTCATGCCTTAAAGGCAGGGAAAATAACAACACATATCAGAAAACCCACGGGCTTAAGACAATCTAACCGCAGAGGCGCAGAGAAACGCAGAGGGGTAAATAAACAAAATCCCTCTGCGTCCTCTGCGCCTCTGCGGTTCAAATAGCCTTATACTTCGTTTTACCTTTTACGCTAAATTGCTGACTTTCATCTTTTCTTTAAAATCTACGCCCCACTTACCGCAGCGGTCTCCCCAGCGGGCTGCGACTTCATCTGCGATCTTGATTTCGATTACTTCGCATAAATTACCACACCCCTGGCATTCAAAGCTATGGGGCAGATAGTTTAATTCACATGCGGAAAATCCGCGGAAGAAGGTCTGTCCTGTACGTATTGTTTCTTCCTTAGCAAGCAGTGCCGCTCCAATCGCGCCCATCACACCATAGTGAGTAGGCACGATTACTTCTTGATTAATCAACTTCTGAAAGGCACGTCTAATCCCGATGTTTGCGGCTACACCACCCTGGAAGACAACCGGGCCGGCAATTACCTTACCACGTCCTACATTGTTCATATAATTTCGTACCAGGGCCTCGCATACACCATTGATAATATCCGGCAAGCTATGCCCTGTCTGCTGTTTATGAATCATATCCGTTTCCGCAAATACGGCACAGCGACCTGCGATACGTACAGACATCCTGGACTTTAGCGCTTGCAAGGCAAATTCCTCAATCGAAAGATTAAGTCTGGCCGCCTGCTGGTCCAAAAAAGCCCCGGTCCCCGCTGCGCATACTGTATTCATCGCAAAATCAACCACCACTCCATCTCTCAGAATAATAATTTTTGAATCCTGTCCGCCAATCTCTAGAATTGTACGCACCTCAGGCACCAAATGCAATGCGGCGACAGCATGCGCCGTAATCTCGTTTTTTACCGTGTCTGCACCCACCAGTACACCGGCTAACATTCTCCCACTGCCGGTTGTACCAATACCCTGTACCTTTACCCTGGGCGGTATTTTCTCCGCCACCTGTTTTAGTGCCTCTTGTACGGCCTGTATCGGTTTTCCCTGAGTCCGCAAATACAGTGTATGTAGTACATTCCCGAAGTCATCCAGCACAGCAATGTTTGTACTTACAGAGCCAACGTCAACCCCTAGATAAATGTTCATAAAACCCCTCCCGATTACGCCGCCGGGTGATCAGATCAATAAAAGCTTCTATGCGGGTCATCAAACCTTCAACACCTGCGTGTTCATCCAACACCAAAGTCATAACTGGAATCTCATAATCTCTGCTTACTTGCGACAGAATGCTTTTAGCGACAATTTCTGGCATACACGTAAACGGAAACAGTTGGATTACACCGTCATAGCCCTCTCCGGCGAGTTGAATCGTCCGACCAATTGTTTCTAAGCCATGCCCCCCAACCCAATGGTTTAAATAGGGCCTGGCCGAAGCGGCTACTGCTTTCCGCCGCGCTCTGGCCTCACGGTTCCACGCTAAATGTGACTTCACCCAATCTGTGATATAAATAGTCCGCTCTACTTGCACACCCATGTCACCAAGGTGTTTTTCAAGCTCCTGATTGACCATCGGCTCCAAAGCTACAAATAGCTCACCAACGATACCCACTTTTAATAAATCATTACGGTTAGTGACTTGAATGCCGGATAAGTCCCTGATCGCTTGTTCTCTGGTTGAGTTAATTGTCTCTAAAGTATGGGCATTCGAGAACTTGCCCAGGCTATGTTCATAAATCCTGGTTACTTCCTGTGATTGCAAGGCCCTAGGCCGCAGCCGATGCGACAGTCTCTCCACTTCATCGATCGCTTTCATCTTCTCCCACGCAACCTGAGTAGCCCTGTATATTTCCTGCCAGCTTTTCCCCGGCGCCAACTGACGTATCCGCGGAATTAGTTCAAAAATATCGGCCTCCAAAACGATCATTTGGATATCGTAACCTAAGTCCTTTAGCAATTCTTGTTGTACCTGAGCATAGTATCCCAGCCTACAGGGCCCACAACCGCCACACATCACGATCGTATCAGCACCTTGAGCAATTGCCTGGATAAAGTTTCCCAACATCAATTTTAATGGCATACAAGCAAATTCAGGGGCATGTTGTGTGCCCAACACCATGGTTTCCTTGGTCGTTAATGGTGGAGGTATTACCTCCAGCCCTAATTGCTGAAACAAGGTGCTAAGCGTTAGATGTAATGTCCCCATATGCGGGAAAGTAATGTGCATTGCTTCGCTCCCTCCAGCGTATCATATCGATAAATGCTTCCAAACGGGTAATCATCCCCGCCTCTCCGGTATGTTCATCTATGGTCAGTAGCATAAACGCCATGTCGGCAGTTTGTCGCACTTTTCGTTCCAGCATTTCTCCTACCAGCGCATCGGGCCCACAACCAAAAGCAACAATATTGATGATCCCGTCAATATGTCCCCGCTTTTGCAGATAGTAATAACCCATCCCCAGAATGCGCTTGCCGTAAGTCCAAAACAAATCCTTGGGCATGTGGTTAGTGGCCTTATATAAAGCCTTGCGGTTAATCATTTCCGGCGTAATAACCCGCACACCCATTTCCCGTAAGCGGGATAGTATCCGCATGCTGATATAGGAATCATGAATATTATAAGCATGGCCTACAACTGCGATGGTTAAACCATCACTTCGAACAGGGGCTTGCGTATGCTGGCCCCCTTGCAACGCTGCGTAAGCTTCCTCTACAGTGTGCCCTGCAAAAAGCAACTTTTCAAATCGCCGCAATTTGAAGCTTGCCAACCAAAATGCCCTTATTATACTTATAAAATTCCAAGTAAGGCGTCTTCCCAAAGCAAATAAAACAGGATATAAAGCCCGTCTATGCTTGCTTAAATTTACCACATCACTCCAGACGGGGGGTAAGTCCGCAATATTACTGCGTACCATATCAGGTAATCCAAGTAATTTAGGGCACGTATATTTTCGGGGTTCTACACTTACGACCCGGGGGATGAACAATACGTCAACTTTATCTTTTAGATAATTTACATGCCCCAAAAATACTTTAACCGGTAGACAGGCTTCATCCACTGAAAGTTGTACTCCTGTATCCAAAATCAGCTTATTAGTTGGCGGAGATACAATAACTTCAGCCCCAAGTTGTTCAAAAAAGGTCTCCCATAAGGGTAAATAATAATAGGCCAGCATCGCCCGGGGTATCCCGATCCGTAATGCCAATAAGTTTTCCTCCTACTCGATTGATCTTTCAATCCCTGTTTACGTCTTCCCGATATTTCCGTTTACTGCTTACTGTTTACTACTTACCACTTACCACTTACCACTTACCACTTACCACTTACCGCTT
>Ga0074193_1002967_pt1 | contig 13691 bp, 17 predicted proteins | sample EPASupsiteHSE605_FD_64523 | JGI IMG/M metagenome (GOLD analysis project Ga0074193, IMG submission 64523) | Bioremediated contaminated groundwater from EPA Superfund site, New Mexico - Sample HSE6-05 | ecosystem: Environmental > Aquatic > Deep subsurface > Groundwater > Contaminated ... | reverse complement strand
CGCAATCCGCCCATCCAATGCGCCGATGCTTCGGTTCGTAATAGCCGCCGCTTTTTTGACAATTACCAGCGCTTCGACCAGCGCTGCATGGATCGGCACTCCTGTGATAGAGAAATTTTGCATTGCGCGCACCGTATGTATACCGTAGTATGCGCTGTCGTCAATTAGCATCTCGCCGAGCATATCGTGTTCCGTTCTCATGTCGGTGCACCTCCTTTTTGTAAGTCCACATGATCTCCACGTGAAAAGTCGGGCGTAAGACCTATGGATTCAATATGACGGGCCAGCTTCGGCAGATGTTCGGCAGCTTCCCAGCCTTTACAAAGCTTGTTATCATATAGCGAATACTCTGATCGATGTATTAAGGGTGACAAATTCGGCATCACGACATTTGCGCCTGCCATAAGCCCTTTTTCCCGGCCCATATCGTCTGCGGTGCCAAGCGCGGTGGTAGCCGGAAGCAGGGTTTTTGGCAGCATGATTCTGATAAGCGACAGCAAAATGAGCGTATGGCGAGAGGAGGGATGATAAAATCCGGCGAACCTTGTATCCTTATGCGGGATAAACGGACCGATCCCGATCATATGGGGGTCCAGTTCACGCAGGAAAAAGAAATCCTCCGCCAGCGTTTCATAGGTCTGATAAGGAGAATCCACCATAAAACCGGCTCCGACCTGGTATCCGATTTTCTTTAGGTTATATAAGCACCGCTTACGGTTGTTCAGACTCAGCTCCGGCGGATGAAGTTTCCCGTAATGGTCTTCATTCGCCGTTTCATGTCGGAGAAGGTAGCGATCGGCACCGGCGTCAAACAGCTCTTTATAGGAATCCCGGCTGCGCTCACCAATGGAAAGAGTTACCGCGCAACCCGGAAAACGTTTTTTGATTCCTGAAATAATCCTGCACAGGCTCAAGTCTGTATAGTGCATATCCTCACCGCTTTGCAGCACGAAGGTGCGGAATCCAAGTGCATAACCTTCCGCGCAACAATCCAGTATTTCCGCTTCTGAAAGACGATACCGAATCGCATGCAAGTTGCTCCTTTGCAGTCCGCAGTAATAACAGTCGTTTCTGCAATAACTTGAAAATTCAATGAGTCCCCGAAAATAGACTCTGCCACCATAGTGCATATCCCGTATCCGACATGCCGATCCAGACAGTACCGAACGTTCATCTTCTGTGGATTTTTCATAAAAATACCGGATAATTTCGGACAGGTCTTTTTTGCCGGCAGAGTTCATCCATTCGGAGAATGTTTTTACATCCGATAAACTTAGATTCATAGCCGGCCTCCTACAGACGCAGGTCACGCTCGCCGTTCTCAATTCTGGTTAGATTCTCAAGTATTTTGCTGTAAACCGGTTCGCCCCGGAACTGCTCCATATGATTTTTGAGAACTTCTTCACCTTTTAGTCTTGTTTCATCCGAAGCATAGTCCAGCAGGTATTCCTTGAGCGTAAAAATAGCGTTCGGGATACAGTAGTTATGTACGAATCTGGATTTTGCGACCTTCATAAACTGTTCTCCCGTGCGGCCGGCGCGGTAGCACGCGGTACAAAAGGACGGAATACAATGCATATCGCAGATTTCTCTTACCACATCGTCCAAAGTCCGTGAGTCACCAATTGAAAACTGCTCCTTATCGGGAAGTTGGTTCGCGCTCTTTGACTTCACATAAGCCCCTACGCCGATACGCGTTCCTGCGTCAATCTGGGAAACTCCGAAGGGAATAACCTCCCGGCGCACTTTTTCCGATTCGCGCGCGGTACAGATCATGCCGGTATAGGGGACGGAAAGGCGCAAAATAGCGACAAGCTTCTTAAAATCAGCGTCACTGACAGCGTATTCGGGATGCTCGGAATAGGGCGTGCCGGTTGCGGGAGTAATGCGGGGAAAAGAGATTGTATGCGGACCCACGCCGTTGAACGTTTCCTCCAGGTGAATGGTATGGTACAAGAGCCCCATCACCTCAAAGCGCCAGTCATACAATCCGAACAAAACGCCAAGGCCGTTGTCGTCAACGCCCGCCTGCTGTGCTCTGTCCATACTGTAAAGCCTCCAGCGGTAGTGGCCTTTGATTGTCCCCTGAGGATGTACCTTGCGGTATGTGTCGTGGTGATAGGTTTCCTGAAAAACCTGGAATGTGCCGATTCCGACGCCTTTCAATTTCTTCAGTTCATCGACGGTGAGCGGAGCGCAGTTGATGTTTGCGCGTCGGATTTCCCCGTGCTCAGTCTTTACACTATACACCTTTTTGATCGATTCACACATAAAATCTATTTCGGTGGCGGGTGATTCGCCATATACGAGCACGGTTCGCTTCTGGCCTTCTTCAATCATGATCCTGACTTCCTGCTCGATTTCATCCATGCTGAGCGTCTTGCGGTGCATAGTCGTATTGCTGGAGCGAAAACCGCAATAGAGACAGTTGTTTGCGCATTCGTCGCTGATATAAAGCGGCGCGAAAAACACGATGCGGTCTCCATAGACTTCTTCTTTCAACTGATGCGCCAGTTCGTACATTTCCTGTATCGTACTCTCATCCCTGTTTTGGAGAAGGATCGCCGTTTCCTCCGGCTCAAGCCGCACGCACTGCTCAGCCTTTTTCAGCACATGCCGGACATCCTCTTTTGATGGATTTTTCCATTTGTTTAACTGTGCCCAAATCTTATCGTCATCAATAAAATCATGGTCGAGTTTGTCGTACTCCGCAAATTCCTTTTGATACTTTTTGAGAAAGTTCATGATTAACGCTTCCTTTCATTTTATTTGTTATTTTTTTGTTACCATGGATTTTACAGTCGCTCCGGAGACCCTGCCAAGCTTGCCGGTCAGGGCGCTGATCTCATCGTTGCTGCCGTCTACAATTAGTGTTATGACCGATACGCCACGTTCTCTGTAGGGAATCCCCATCCTTCCGACAACCAGTCCCGCGTACTCATGGAGAATCGCATTAACACGTTCCGCACATGAAAGCTCTTCGATCACAATACCGATAATTCCGATTCTTTTGTCCATTTTTCCAGCCTCCTTAAAATCAAAAACTCCCATTCCACGAATATCGCGAAAAGGGAGCAAAACGGCAAAAAAACAAAACACACATGCCGGATGCGCGCCTTTCCGCTCGGAAATACCTCGCGGTCAGGTGAAAAACAAGCCCTGTATCTCCAAACAAGTACATTGCAGGCGGATACATTGCAATTTATTATTCACTTAATTTTAGCATTTACGTTCGTATAATTAATTGTAATACAGTAATGAGCATATGTCAAAAATTATTAAGCTTACATGTTTGATGTCGCGATCCTTTTCCTTTTGATTCTTACATAGCTTGAGCGGACTACATATGCTGAGAGGTAGAATATTACCGACACAATTACTATAACAGCTCCGGATGCAATATTTATCACGTATGAAATCCATAACCCTGCAATACAAAAAACACTGCCCAGCAAAACGGAATATATCATACGTTTTTTTAGGTTAGAAGTCAGTATCCCCGCAGTTGCCGCAGGAGCCGTAAGCAAAGCAATCACAAGAATAATGCCTACCACCCGGATGAGAACGACCACAGACATTGCAATGAGAATCAAAAGCAGGTAGTCTAAAAAAACAGTTTTTATGCCGATAATTGAGGCAAATTCTTCATCAAAAAGGTAGGCTTTCCAGTCATTAAACAAAAGAACAATAACAAATATTACGATAAATGTTAAGCTGACCATCAAATAAAGATTGGCTTTTGTTACCGACAGAATACTGCCGAAAAGATAAGAGCTTAAATCAGGAGGATATCCGGGCATGAGTGCAACAAAAAGAATGCCAAGCGCCATTCCCAAAGACCAGAATAAGCCAATTACAACATCGGAGCGCGTACCGCTTTTTCTTTTAATATAGCCTATCCCTAAAGCGGCGCATATGGAGAACAGAAAAGCACCGATGATTGGTTCAAAGCCCATAAGGTATCCCAGACCCACTCCTCCATACGAGGTATGGGCGATACCTCCGCTCATCATAACCAGTTTTTTCTCAATAATAATAACTCCCATTATTCCGCAGACAATGCTGGCCAGAATACTGGCAATGAAAGCATTTTGCAGAAATTGATATTCAAATATTGCCATTATCAATTTGTTTTCCCTCCTCATGCTCTTTCAAAACCCTATGCGGTACTCCATGAGCAATAAGATCAACCGGACAGCCATAAAGATTGTTTACAATATTTTCATTAAGCTCCGGTTCTCCGTGATAAACAAGGTAACCATTAAGACAAGCCAGTCTGCTAATCTGTGAGGAAATAGCAAGCATGTCATGGGTTACAAGGATAATAGTCATGTTTTTGTTTAGTTCCGCAAGCAGATCATATATCTGGTCACGAGAGCCCACGTCCACGCTGGCGGTTGGTTCATCCAAAAGCAAAAGCCTGGGGTTTACGGCAAGAGCTCTGGCAATGAGCATTTTTTGAAATTCTCCTCCGGACAATTCCGATATCTGACGGTTTGCAAGACTCTCAATTCCGACCTTTTCAAGAAAATCATACGCCGCTTTTTTATCTTCTTTTGTGAATTTGAAAAAAAGAGATAATCCCTGTTTCAATCGTCCTGTCAAAACAACCTCAAGCACGGTGATAGGGAATTGTTTATCCAATGCGGCAAATTGAGGCACGTATCCCACCATTGATCTGCTTTTTCCAGGATTGTTCCCATAGACCTGCACTGTCCCGACCGTTGCAGGGATAAGGCCCAGAATGGCTTTTAACAGCGTGGATTTTCCTCCTCCGTTAGGGCCTATAATTCCCAAATATTCGCCGTCAGCCACATCAAGACATACACCTGTAATCGCAGGTACTTGCCCATAATAAACCGACAGATTATCTATATGGACCGCTGTTTTGCTCATTGCATTACCCCCGCCATCGTTTCCGCCATTTTCTTAAGATTCCCTACATAATCAGCGGCCAAGGGTGAAAGTTGTATCGCCTTTCCTCCGATTTCCTCAGCAAATGCCTCGGACTGGCTGCTGTCGATTTCTTCTTGATAGAAAATGACCTTGATGTTTTCTTTCTTAGCAAGGTCAATCATTTCCTGCAAATGTTGAGGTGTGGCTTCTTTGCCGTCCTGTTCAAGGGCGTACATTTGAAGTCCGTAATCATCGGCAAAATACCCGAAAGCGGGGTGATATACAATAAACTTTTTGCTTTTTACGTTCTCAAGAGCTGATGATATTTGTTTATCAAGCTCATCAAGCTTTTTGATGTATGCTTCGGCGTTCTTTGTGTATATGTCCTTATTCGCTCCGTCAAGCTTGCACATCTCTTGGGCAATCGCTTCTATCATCACCTTGACTCTTTTGGGAGAAAGCCATATATGCGGGTCCCTTCCACCAGACGCAAATGTTCTGTCCTTATAAACAGAAGCTACTTCATCCTGAAGAGAAATCACTTTGACCTTCCCAGCTTTAGGCAGAATATTTGCTTCTTCGGTCGGAACCCCAATGGAGAAATATAACGAAGCTTTGCTGAATTTTCCCATTTCTTTCGGGGAAGGTTCATAGTTTTCCGGACTGTTCCCTGGAGGGACCATGGTGATGACATCCGCCAAATCTCCGCAAACCGCTTTTACAAAAGTCTGTTCCGGAACAATGGTTACGGCAATAATGGGTTTTTCATTTATTTCTTGACTTATTATTTCTGCTTTCTTATTACTGTTGCAGCCAGTTACAAGTAATAAGCAAAAAACAAGCATTAAGCTTAACATGATATGTACAATTCTTTTTGTCTTCATTTTTATCTACCCCTTACAATAAAAGAATGCAAATGGTTTGCATTTGCACTTTTTATTGTAATATTGTTTTGGGCATATGTCAATAATCGTTTATAGAGCTATTCATGTGTTTTTAAACACTTTTTTGCTTTGATGACGGCAAATACCCCGTTTCCGACATTATCTTTGACTTCCTGCATTATGTTCTCAAGAGTATATATTGTCTGCTTTTTTTCTTGAATTTCAAATCCAGTCCTTTCAAGGAGTTTGATAATTTCTTCTGCTGAATGAAAATTCGCATATTTATAAAAATTATCGAACTGTTTGTTTTGATTATATATCGCGCCGAGCGGTGTTTCTCTATCTATGAATGCTATAATAAAGAATACATCTTTGGAAAGTATTCGCCACACCTCTTTAAATGCTTGTAGTACATCTTCGAGAAAGCAGTCAACAGTTACCATTAATGCAAAGTGGTATGTTTCATCTGCAATCGGTATTTTCTCTGCGAATGCACTAATGACATCAATACCTCTTTCAAGCGCTTTAGATCTCATTTTTTCTGAAGGCTCAATACCATGTTTGATTCCAAGCCGTGAAGAAAAAATGCCAGTTCCTGCTCCGATCTCTATACCCTCACCCGAATCAGGCATCAGATATTTTATGGCTTCAATTTCAGAATCAAATATATAGTTGTTTTTTATAAACCATTCGTCATATATATCCGCATTTGTCTCAAAAGCGCTACCCTTTTTCATTAAGATAAGCCTCTCTTTCTATTTATCACAGTATCCACTTCCTCTTTATATTTCGCTGGCAGATACCAAACAGCAATACCCCAAATCCGACCAGGATTATTAAGTCAATCCATGTATTCATAAATCCAGTATGTATGATTGCATAAGTCACACCTGGATATTTTATCTTCTGGTATAAAATTGCCTTCAATATAATATGATACCCTAATCCTTTATAAATGCCAGAACCACCATTATATTTATTTTAATTTTTTGAAGCTAATAAATGTAGACAGGTTATTTACATATGCCCAAAACAGTGTTACTATTTTATTATTGTTAGATATGGGCAATAGCTCATAACCTCATATTGTAAGTTCTTTCTAACAAATTGCAAGAAGAATGTCTGTTTTAAAAAATAGGAGTTATAAGAGGTGATGAGATGAAAAAAATCGGAATTATTATTTGCGGTCGTTATCAAAACTGCGGCGGCGGAAAGTGTTTGCGGGCTTTAAAGGAACATGCCGGAGGATTCTCAGTATACCCGAAGGATGAAGAGCTGGAGCTTGTTGGCTATTCCTTTTGCGGAGGATGTCCTGGCGGCAATATTGAATACGTTCCACAGGAAATGATAAAAAACGGTGCCGAAGTGATTCATTTAGCGACGGGCATGATTGTTGGATATCCTCCGTGTCCGAGATTCAATCATTTTAAGGAGTATATTGAGAGTTACTATAATATCCCCGTTGTACTGGGCACTCATCCGATTCCCTTAAAATACTACAATGCTCACCAAAAGCTGTCTTTTTGGAAGAAGCTGAATAAACAGCAGATAGAGTATTTACTGCAAGAAGATAAAAATATTATGGAAGCATATAATTGAAAAAAATGTGGACGTAGACGTTTTAAAATTCAGAGGTGATAAGATGGGTAAAGTTTTAGCTATTAATGTAGGTAAGGTTAGGGGAATTGAAAAAACCAGCGTGGACAGTATTAAAATCATCGAGGGTTGGGGCTTGGAAGGGGATGCACACGGTGGTGACTGGGACAGGCAGGGCAGTATTTTTCCAACTGAAGCTTTAGAAAAAGTTCCGGCAGATAAAAAGGGTGAAGTTTTGCAGGGCGGCTTCTCTGAAAATATTGTCATTTCCGGAATTCCTCTGGAAGATTTAGCGGTTGATAAAATAGTAAAAATTGGCGAGGCACAAATAAAAATAATTTACATAGGGAAAGACGAACTAAAAAATGACGGCAGGCATTATATTGTCAGCAGAGAGGGGCGTTTTGGAAGAGTAGTCAGCGGCGGAAAAGTAAATGTCGGAGACGATGCTGAGCTTGTTTCAGAATAGCGAAAACCACCATTTCTGCAATTTTTTTGTGTATCGGACCCAGCGAAAGGAAAGGAAAAATGAAAAATAGAGTATTTACATCGGAATCGGTGACGGAAGGCCATCCAGATAAATTATGCGATCAGATATCGGATGCCGTCTTAGACAATATTTTAGGACAAGATAAAAATGCCCGGGTAGCTTGCGAATGTGTAACCACAACAGGGATGGTACTTGTTACTGGCGAGATAACGGCTTCTTGCTATGTTGATATTCCGTCCATTGTACGCCAAACTGTGCAAAATATAGGTTATGACAATCCCGAATATGGTTTTGACTACAAGGCTTGTGCAGTGCTTACCTCAATCGACGAGCAAAGTCCGGATATTGCTATGGGTGTTAACAATTCATATGAAGCCAAGAAATTAAAGTTGGATGAGGCAGATTATATTGGCGCAGGCGACCAAGGGATGATGTTCGGTTTCGCCTGTGATGAAACACCGGAACTCATGCCTGCACCAATTTCCCTGGCCCACAAGTTGGCGCAGCGTTTAGCCGGGGTGCGCAAAAGCGGTGAGCTTAATTGGCTTCGGCCGGACGGCAAAACGCAGGTAACAATAGAATATGACGATAACGGCAAAATCTTGCGGTGCGCGGCGATCGTGGTATCAGCCCAGCACAATCCGGATGTTTCGTCAGACACTCTACAGGAAGCAATCATTGAAACAGTGATTAAGCCTGTTATACCGAAAAAGTATCTGGACAAGGATACACATATTTATGTTAACCCGACCGGACGTTTTGTGATCGGCGGACCTGTGGGGGATTCGGGCCTTACGGGACGCAAGATAATCGTAGATACCTATGGCGGTTACGCCAGCCACGGCGGAGGAGCATTTTCAGGAAAAGATCCGACAAAAGTTGACCGGTCGGCAGCCTATATGACGCGCCATATTGCCAAGAATATTGTTGCTGCAGGGTTGTCCAAACGCTGTCAGATTGAGGTAGCCTATGCCATAGGTGTTGCCAATCCGGTTTCGATCCGCGTTGATACGCAGGGGACCGGTATATTTTCCGACCAAAGACTGGCGGATATCGTCAAGGAGTGCTTTGACCTGCGTCCGGCAAGGATAATCTCGTATCTTGACCTTCGTAATCCGATTTATACCCAGACCGCTGCTTACGGTCACTTCGGACGGCCTGAACTGAATTTGCCTTGGGAGCGTACGAACATGGTAGAAATATTAAAGCAATACAAATAAAGGGAAAACCCATACAGAACAAACAATAAAACGCTAAGGAAGAATGCGGCAGGCATGAATGAAATGTGAATGTGAGGAATCGGTTATGGAAGAAAATGCTTACTTACTCAAGATCCAAAAAGCTTTTAAAGAACTGGTCGATAAGAATGGCCTAAATGAGCAAAATATTGCCATTACCTGTTCGGTGCTTACACCTCAGGAGACTATTGGGGACCCGGAAAGAAAAGATTTTCCTATTCAAAAGGGCAAAGAGAAAATGATGCAGGCTTGCTTCGGCTGTGCTTACGGACAGGCATTTACCGATATGCCTAATAGCTTCAACGGTAAAATAAAAGATTTGACGACAATGCCTCTGAAAACAAATTATGAGCGTGCAGTTTTTATTTCCGGATTGAATGCAGTCCTTCGGGAACTAAAAATGGCCGACCGTACCGTTCACTGTAAAGATGACGGACCTAAAAAATGCAGCTTGGAACTTGCGGAAATGATTGAAAAAGAATACGGAAAACCCAAAATCGCCCTGTTTGGGTTGCAACCTGCTATGGCAGAGGTTCTGGCCAAGAAATTTCTTTTACGGATTTTTGATCTGGATCAGGACAATATCGGTAAACAAAAGTTCGGAACAGTAATTGAAAATGGAACATGTGAAATTGCAGAAGTTGAAGCCTGGGCTGATTTGTTTTTGGTTACGGGAAGTACAGTCTGTAACGGATCAATTACTGATTTTCTTCAAATTAAGAAGCCTGTAATTTATTTTGGGACGACAATTTCCGGTACAGCTGGTTTGGTTGGTTTAAATCGATTTTGCCCACAGTCCGTTTAAAATAATCTTTTCAAGGAAATTTGTCAGACAACTGGCGTAATATATTTGCACTTATAATTGAAGTAATAAATCCTAAGAGTTAGAAAGAAGCTTCGGTCTATACAGGATACTTTTGAATACATCAAAAACCTTGAAATGTACGTTACTGCATCGACATGGTTTTGGAATAAAGTTTAAAAACGGCTTGATTACGACAATCAGGCCTTTTTTATGTCTGAACTTGCGGTATTTTATAGGTATTTGACAAGTTATTTATAAGTTTCTGACAAGTTTCTACGATATAATCCCCATTGTGACATATGGGGAATTATGGTAATAATGTCATTCCGATTCCCCATTGGGGAGGGTACGGAATGATATACATTTTTCATGTAAGGTTAAGGCAAAATCGAATACGAAAACGAAAAATTAAGAGCTGTCAAAACGCCGCGATCCATTATAGGATTGTGGCGTTTTTTATATCGACACAATTTTGCATTAACATAAATAATTTACCATTATTCATGGTTTTCCTTGCAAGCGTACCTGATTTTAAGCAGGTGCGCTTTTTTAATGTCAAACATAGAAGATTTTTATCACTTTTTGGTGGACGCTCGCCTCCTTCTGCACTGTTTATGCAAAAACAGACCGGAGGAAAAGGTGATGAAAATATATACAAGCAAAGAAACTATCGTACCTGACAATCAGGCACGGACAAGCCCTCAAAATTGGAGTAGGCTGCTCAAAAACCGCAGTTCAAAAAATAAATTTCTAAATTTCACCTATAAATTTGCCAAAATCCATTTTTCAAACGGGATAGTGAGTGAAAGGGAAAAAGAACACCGCCTTGCGGGTACGGAAGGAGGTGAACTCAATGGAGCTATCTTCTTCCCAAAGGAAAACTATCCGGCACCAGTTTGACAGTTTCTGTAAAAAGGTACTGCGAGAAGAATATCGTGATTGTGTGCGTGAAGCCCAGCGGCGTTTGCAGTATGAAATATCCTTTTCGGAACTGTCTCCGCAGGAATTGGATCAGCTTTACGTTATGGATGAATATTCAACCGATAGTAACCATTTCAGTGTGTTGGGATACGACGTTGCGGTAAAGGACGATTTGGTCAGCACAGCTTTGGCAGCTTTGTCGGAGCAAAAACGCGATATTATCCTGCTATCCTATTTTCTTGATATGACAGATCAGGAGATTGGAGAAAAACTGAACATGGTACGGCGCACAGTCCAATACCAACGGACAAGCTCGCTTAGGCAGCTTAAAAAATTATTGGAGGGAAAAGCTGATGAATAAACATAAATCTCAGAATACCATCCTGCTTCCTTTCCCCGTCATCAGAATGGCGGCTGACGGCAATATTGACGCTATCAATGCCGTGCTGAAACATTATGAGGGTTACATAGCCGCCTTGTCTACCAAGCGGCTTTACGATGAAAACGGCAACCCTCATTTATGTGTTGATGAGGAACTTAGGCGCAGGCTGGAAACCAAGCTAATTACCAAAATCCTTGCTTTTAAAGTAGCATAACCATAGCCTGTACGGGGGCATGTCCCTTTCCATGCTCCCGCTTACGGGCTATTTGTGTTGCCTATCTGTAAAAGCCCATCGGCCGACGATGAGCTTTTACAGGCCGGCAAATAGGTTCGGCCCTTGAACTTTGAAAACTGAATATACAGTATTTCAGGTACGTTCTCCATGCTGCTCTAAAAGAGCAAGCGATTAAGGGATCGGCGCGACGATAGCATATGCAGGAGCGATAAACGATGCCTTTAATCTGGCTGTGGCAGGCCAGTACGCGACAACAGGCATGGGTATAATGATACTTCCTCACGGCCCCCTAAAGACTCGGGGGGAGTTTCTGCTGTATGCGCTACTCTGGCAAAGGGCGGTACAAGCGGAGCTATGATGCCGAAGCCGCCGGCAGCCTGGAGTATTCCCGCACCGGGGATGCGTGGCAAATACGGTGAAATTAACATTAGAAACCATGGGCTGGCTTTTGCTTTTTCAAGCTGGAGCCAGCCTATTCTTGTGATGTTAATGCAAGTAATAATATCTGGAGGTGAATCAGGTGGAAGTCAGCACTCATGAAATCTACCGGTTGGTATTCAAAGAATACCCCGATGTTCTTGATGTAAAGCAGGTCAGCAAGCTGTTAGGAATAAGCACAAAGACTGTCTATAAGCTCATAAATAACGGAACCTTGCCATGCTTAAAGGTAGGGCGTGAATTTCGGATACTAAAGGTTACAGTTATGAAATATATGAAAGCCTTTGGAATCCCGGATGTATCAAAAAATAATCAATAAAAGTGCAACACATATAGACGCGATAGATTTTTCTTACTAAACTATAAGTGTCAATGGTAGGTGAAATCTATCTGTTAGAAATGGAGGATTTTATTGTGAAAACAGATCATCTACAAAATAATGAGCTTATTATTAAGGTTGCGGGGCATCTGGAAGAAAAACGAGGAATTTACCAGATGGCATTGAGTTGGGCAGATTGTAATGGCAAACGTAACCGTAAAAGCGTATCTACTGGTTTGCCGGTGAAAGGAAACAAGAAGCGGGCTGAAACAATGCTCCAGAAAACTCGGCAAGAATACGAAGAAATGTTGTTGCAAGCTCAGCAAGAAATAGAAAAGCAGCCAGAAAATCAAGATGAGGACCCTAAGATATTATTTGCTGACTTTATGGAGCAGTGGCTTGACGTAATCAGGCCGGACATCAAACTGACCACCTATGGCGGCTATTGCATGAACGTAAAAACTGTAATTGCACCGTATTTCCGTGAAAAGGGTATTTACCTGCAAGACCTGACTGCTTCGGATATCAATGACTTTTACGCTGAACAGCTCAAGCGTGTAAAGGCAACTTCGGTTCACAAGTATCATGCTAACATCAGCAAGGCGCTCAAATATGCGGTTGTAAAAGACTTTATACCCTATTCAATTATGGATAAAGTCAAAAGGCCCAAAAAGGAACGCTTTGTCGGAAAATTTCTCAAGCAATCCGAAGTTGTGGCGCTTTTTGAAGCAGTAAAGGGTCATAAGCTGGAATTAGGAGTCATCCTGGGCGCATTTTATGGGCTGCGCCGTGGCGAAATTGTAGGATTGAAGTGGGAGGCTATCGACTTTGAAGCCAATACGATCACCATCGAGCATACCGTAACGATGGCAACGATTAATGGAAAAAGGATTGTAGTGGCAGCCGACACAACGAAGTCAAAGTCCAGCTATCGTACATTGCCGCTTGTGCCGACATTTCGGGCAAAGCTATTGGCTATCCGGGAGGAACAGCAGTATTATAGGAAGCTTTGCGGAAAATCCTATAATAAAGCTGAAGGTGTTTACATTTATGTGGACCAGCTTGGCAATCGTATTAAACCCGATTACCTGACGCGTGAGTTTCCTGATTTTATGGTTGAACATGGATTTCGCAAAATGCGTTTCCACGACCTCCGGCATTCGTGCGCCAGCTTACTGTTGGCTTGCGGTGTACCGTTAAAGCAAATTCAAGAGTGGCTGGGACACAGCGACTTTGCTATTACAGCCAATACATACGCCCATCTGGAGTTTAACTCTAAATTAGCATCGGCCAATGCCATGACGTGGATTGACAAGACTTCTCTCTCTCAGTTACCTCCTGAACCAATAGCGCCGCAGTTGCAGTTGCCTGAACCGATGCTAACGTAAAATTAAATAAGCTGTCAGTTCATAATCCTATGGACTGACAGCATTGTAGACTGGCGGAGGCGGTGAGAATTGAACGAACGGTGCGGATTTAACACGACC
>Ga0074193_1002965_pt1 | contig 13698 bp, 10 predicted proteins | sample EPASupsiteHSE605_FD_64523 | JGI IMG/M metagenome (GOLD analysis project Ga0074193, IMG submission 64523) | Bioremediated contaminated groundwater from EPA Superfund site, New Mexico - Sample HSE6-05 | ecosystem: Environmental > Aquatic > Deep subsurface > Groundwater > Contaminated ... | reverse complement strand
TCTGGCGGGAACGGCACCGCCACGTCCGGGAGGTGCTCGAGGCCCGCGGGCCGGAGCTGGTTGCGGCCTACGAGGCGGGCACGACGATCCCGGCGCTCGCGGCCGAGGCCGGGGTCAGTTACACCACGATCCGGGTGTACTTGGTCTCCAGGGGGATCGCGCTTCGCAACGACAACCTGAGGCCGTTGCCGGTCCTCTCCGCACGCGGGCCGGAGCTAATCGCGGCCTACGAGAGCGGCGCACCGGTCACGAGGCTCGCGGCCGATACCGGGGTCTGCCCAGACACCGTCAGGAGGTTCCTGCTCGCGGCCGGGGTCGCGCTCCGCCACGACCCCGGATGGCCCAGGAAAAGGGTGGGCAGATAACCCCGGGGCACGGTCGATCCGTCGCCGGGAGGCGCGACGGTGGCGAACACCTTTTCGCGGGTGTCGCCGCATCCCGGCCCGGTTCACGGCAACCCGTACTCCGATGGAACGCACGCACACCGCGACCTTCGCAGGCTCTATGGCGACGCGGCGGACCACCCCACCATGACTGTCGACGATGACGCGACGAGCAGGACGGACCGGCAGACCATGGAGGCGTTCGAGGAGATCTTCGACTCGCCCTGCGGCCGCGCGCTGCTGCAGAAGGTCCTGTTCGACGACCACGGCGCGCTCGCGAGATCGGTGGCGGAACGCATCGGCCTCGACGGTTCGACAGGCGACAAGTGAAAAGCGATCTTTCGCCGAGCGGCAGAGGGCGCCGGCATCGCGACCCGAGGAATGCTCAGGGGGCGGGAGGGCCAACGCCGAATGGCGATGAGCGTCGAACCGCCCGACCCAGCGCTGCCTGCGGGGCTCGGGGAGTTCCAAGCACGGTTGCCGCTTTCGGCCGGCTGGCCTGACGCGGGACTCGCGCTCCCGGACGACCGGATCCTTTGTCTCGCAGCCGCACTGCGCGGTACGCCGCGGGCCTGCCGGCCCTTTCACGCGAGGAGTGGCGGGAGTTTCTCGGCCTGGTCCGGCCGTACGGGGTCTACACACTTCTCGCGTATTGCCTTCGGCGGGAGCCGGAGAAATCCCGACTACCCCTCGAAGTCATGGCGTTTCTGATGGGAACCCACCTCCAAGTGACCATGTGGAGCACGCGGAGACATTATGGGCCATAGGAAACCCATCGTCAAAGAATCCCCAACTGTTAACCTCGTGAAGGACGAATATCAAATGATATTGTCTTGAGGTCCGCTTGTGGAGATCGACACATCTCATAATTTTACCAAACAATTTCCCCGGAACCTTGCAGCGAATATTGGGTACTTTGTCGTTAATATCATCGTCGGGATTCTCCTCGTCCCATACTTTGTGTCTACCCTGGGGGTGGCTGCGTATGGCCTCATTCCCCTTGCCACTTCAATTACCGGATACGTTGCGATCATAGTGCAATCCCTCAACACCGCGGTATCCAGGTTCCTCACCGTCGACCTCCAGCGAGAAGATTACACAGCGGCCAACCGTACTTTCAATACGGCATTTTTTGGACTGACAGCGGTTGTCCTCCTAATGATCCCGGTCGTGATAGCGGTCGCGTACTACGTACCCGTCATCTTCAGCGTCCCGTCAGGACAGGAAAATGGATCGACGCTCCTCTTCCTGGGGGTCTGTACTGCACTCCTTCTCCGCTCTTGGAGTGGCAACTTCACGGTGCAGCTCTTCGCTTATAACCGCTTGGATCTCCAGAACATTGTCAACTTAACAAATTTTATTGTTCAGACAGGATTGATTGTCCTCTCCTTCACCCTATTCGGCCCGAACCTTGCATTTGTTGGAGGTGCGTATATAGCAGGGGCACTAGTTGCCTCGGCCATCTCAATCGTCCTTGCGAAACGAATCTGTCAACATCTGTCGATATCAGTCCGCTCTTTCGATCGCTCAAAGATCCGGGATCTCTGCGGAATGGGCTGGTGGGTGAGCGTAGGATATATCGGGGGCTTACTCTTTAGCAATATTGACCTTATTGTGGTAAACATGATTTTCGGGGCTCCTTCCGCAGGGGAGTATGCCATCGCCCAACAATGGAGTATCCTTATTCAGACGATTGGGGGCCTATTAGCCGGCATACTAACGCCTATGGTAATATCGTACTATGCGAGAGGACAGATTGAAACCCTTACTAGGGTCTTAAAAAGTTCCATTAAGATGATGGGATTGGCTCTAGCGCTACCAATCGGATATATTTGCGGGTTCGCTCGGGAACTAATCACAATTTGGGTTGGAGAAGAAAGAGCGTTTCTTGCATTATTAGTAGTGATATTAGTACTTCCGCAATTGATCAATCAAGTTGTTACACCATTACTCTCAGTAAATGTCGCGTATAATCGAACACGGATTCCTGGCATTGTGACAATATTGATGGGCATCCTCAATTTATTGTTAGCAATAATCCTTTCATTATTCACGGATCTAGGGTATTATGGCGTTGCGTTGGCAGGAATTATTATTGTAACTTTTAAACATGCATTTTTCAACCCATGGTACGCTGGTCGGATCCTTGGCATTCCTACGCGGTCCATCTCAGCCTTTATATTACCGGGTATCATTGCGACAATATTGGTTTGGGGCGTCACGGCGATAATATCTAATATTTTCGTTGTGACGACCCTATCTTCACTCATCTCAATTGGAAGTATAATAACCATTATCTACTTGGTTATAATGTGGTCAGTTGGCCTCGATAATTATGAACGGCACCTAATTCTATCAATGATTCCAACGAATCTAAGGAATATATTTGAAGCGTATCTCCAGATTCCATTCAAACAATAAAGATGATGATGTATGGATCGAATATATATTGAATTGTTATCAAAAACCGAAGAGTCCCTCAAGAGATCCAATAGATGGAATTTTCGGTTCAAATCTAAGGATATTGCTATCGGAATATACAACGCATTGAGTGGAATTCCCTCAACAAGGAAATTCGATTTTTTCTTTTGGACAACGGCAAGCCTCTCGCTAGCTCTCGAATATGGGTATTTAAAAACCCAGAATCCGGAAATTATCGATGTCCAGATAAAATATTATAACCAATGGATTAAAGTAAACACGAATTTCTATTTATTAGATCAAATTATGAATGGTTATCCGCTTATTTCTTTAAATGATAATAGACGAAGTAAGGAGTTAGAGAATTTGATTCATAATATGTATAAATATATTGATAAGTACCCAAGGACTTCCTCAGGGAGTCTGCCATATCGTATAAACAAGCCAGAGGTGGTCTTAGTTGATTATCTAGGAATGATATGTCCTTTCCTTTCGAGATATGGGAGTACATTCAATTGCGAAAAGGCCTCATCTCTGGCTGGATCGTTAATTCAGGATTTCCTTCGAAATGGGATGGATGTAAAAACGTCCTTACCATATCATGGTTTTCGAAGTGATAATGGTGAGAGATTAGGCATTATTGGATGGGGGCGGGGAGTCGGATGGCTTCTAATTGGAATGGTAGACACATTAGCATTTCTTGATAGATCATCCGAAACGTTTTGGGATATTATAAACAATTTTAAAACCATAATTGATTCGATTATTCCATACCAGGATGAGAAAGGATATTTTAAATGGTTAATTGCTGCAGACAAAGGCCATATCGACACTTCAGCGACCGCGATGATAGGATATTCAATAAAAAGGGCAATCGACCTAGACTTCTTAAACATTGATTACAAACCCAACGCGAAAATTGCCCTTGAGGCAATAATTAATTCAACGAGAGAAGGGCAAATATTCGACTCTTCTGCTGAATGCCAAGGGATTGGAGAATATCCACAGCGATATGAATGGAATCGGTGGGGGCAGGGTTTCGGAACGGCATTTGCGTTAACTATGGTAGATTAAGTTACATCAGAATGAATAAGGCAGTCCATGTTGACAGTTCAATGAGAAGGATAAATGAATTCGGATAACCCACTCTTCATCTTAGCGGGAAATGGCCCGTATGAGAATCGCGGTTGTGAAGCGATTGTCCGCGGAACAGTCAAAATAATTGGGGAACAATATAGAAATCCAAAATTTGTTTGTCTCAGTTTCTTCACAGCTGGTGAAAGGCAATTTCTTAACCAGGTCAATACAGAATTTAATGATTCAATTACTCACTTGAGTTCGAATTTGGTTACGAAAGAGATTGCCCTACGTAATTTTTATCGCAGACATGTCCGGGATTACTTTATCACCCGATATTTCCACAAGGAATCTCTGAAGTATTACGTATATAAGGAGTTATTGCCTTACATCGATAATGCTAGCGCAGTCCTTTCAATTGGCGGCGATAATTACACCATTGATTATGGAGATTTGCCGTCTCTTTTTACCGATCTTGACGATATCGTATTGGAAAGAAAGAAAAAATTGTTCTTATGGGGGTCTTCTATAGGCCCATTCAATGCTCGGCCAGAATATGAAAAGTACATGAGTGGGCATCTGCAGGGCGTTACTGGAATCTTCTCGAGGGAGTCGGTGACGACTGCATATCTAAAGGGAATCGGAGTCGAGGATAATGTTTATTCGATGGCAGACCCGGCATTCCTCATGGACCCGGAGCCACCAAAAAATCACCGCGAACTCTTGGAAATCGAAAAAAATTCTATCGGCATTAATTTTAGCCCTCTGATGGCACGATTCGTTTGCAATGGGGATCTCAATGCTTGGAGAAAAATCGCAGCATCGGTTATATCTCAAATTATTCAAACAACAGGCCTAATGGTATATTTGATTCCCCATGTGACTACGCCGGAATCTAATGATTATATATTCATGCAAAGTTTGCTTCCATACATTGATAATAAAAGAGACATTGTCCTGATCCCACCGAATATCAACGCTGCAGAGACAAAATATATTATTAGTAGGCTAAGACTTTTCGCTGGAGCCCGTACACATGCGACAATTGCAGGATTGTCTTCGTGCGTTCCAACCCTCAGCTTTGCGTACAGCAACAAAGCTCTAGGGATTAACCTAGATATCTTTGATAATACCGATTATTGCATAAGCCCGGATTCCTTGAATACAAGGACTATTAACGCAACAATTTGCTCGATGCTTGACCACGAGGGACAAATTAAAGATGGCTTAGAAGAAAAAATTCCAACAATTAAGAATAGCGCTCTAATCGCAGGGAAAAATTTGCGTCAGTTGATTGAAGGGCCGACAACTACGTAATGACATAAAATCTCACAAATGATTCTATTGTTTTTGGAACCCGCTCATTAAAACTGAAGTCTTTAGACCTAATGAAAAAGGGATAATCGGAGAAATTCATGAGGTCACCTTGAGCAATCGTATCACCAATAAGACGATCCCTGTGATCGTGATGCATTTATTTATTGGCCAGTAATCCAATCCATGTCGGACATAATCAAGTGAGGATCGATATAAATAATCAAATCGATTTCATTAAAATCTATACATACTCCCTAACCATATCGTTGGTATAAACTATGTTATGAGTAGCCCTCAATATCGCATTCGGATCATATGGAACACGGTACGTAGCTCCATCTATTCGAATCGGATTAATGAGCATTTCTTGTCTGATAATTTTTATGAACCCATTATGATCAAAATTTCTTGAATATAATGAGTCATCTAAAGATGTCACCGATCTTTCTGGGACAGCATACTGGATGACAAGAGGACTTGAACTAATTCTTCCCCCAAAATCACTATCAATTGATATTCCTGACGCATATTTTTCAGAGGCAAATTGGAGTGCTGCAATTTCAGAATCTATCAATGCGAACCGAACACTGGAATTAGGCGACAGATAATTATTATCCGTATTGGCAGTTGGGCTAATTACCAGGAAAAAACCCAATGCAACTACAATTATGGACATTGACAGTAATTTTATCGTGGATTTTTTTCGCATCCAGAAAACCATTGCAACTGATATCGGTATGCTCAGGAAATATTGAGCGAAATACCACCATCTATGTTCAATGATAGAAAGGCCACTAATGAGTGTAATAAAACTCAACGCTAGAGGAAATAGGGCTATCACGGCGATTTGTTTTTGATTCACTGTCGAATTTTCCCGAAGTAGAAGGAATACTCCAGTTAGGGAGAGAGAGAAAAATAAAAACATTCCGAAATTATTAACAAACTGCTCGCTCAAAGAAATATAGCGATTGTATGAGTTCATTACGGTTATCGAAGAAGAATAGAAATATTCCATACTGAATCCCGCATTCAGTATCTGCATGAATTTATTGAAACTTCCAGAAATATAAATCCACCATGAAAGCATCATTCCAGTAAAGATCAGTGGAAGATAAGCCCATTTTATGTTTAATCGGCGATTTGCCTTCTTCGATAAAGCGAAATAGGTTATTACTATTATAAAAAGTACAATTGCCATAAATAAGGAGGCAATTGTATGACAAAGGATTATGGAACCGGATAAAATTATAATAACTAAAAAGTGGATCGTGGATCTTCTATATTTTAAAAAGACCAATAATATTAATGGGACGAATACCAATCCCAGACCATTGGGAATAACCCAATAATTCATAAAAATATTGTGATTAGCAATCACCATGAAAAGCCCTGAGTAGAGCCCAATTTTTTCATTTGAAAAATAAAATGCGGTTAAAATCATTATCCCCAATACGAGAAGGATAATTTGGATGGAGGTTGTCACAAATATGATGGAGTGTTTATAACTTTCGTTCAGGATTATTGAAGATATGGACGATATTAGATGGAATAAAGGAGTGGCAGAGTATACGTTGCCAGCGGGAATGTATCCGGTGTTCGTTATGATGGCAGATAGTGCATTATGGAACCAGGGATCTATTCCAATGAGTGAAGGGAAGAGTAATTGTTGTGAGTATGAGGTTAACAGCGATATTAGAATTATTTCTAGAATAATAACTCGGCCATTTGAGATATATATTTGGATAAAAACTATAAGAATCAGACAGGTTAACAGAAAAAAGAATAATATCGGCCGCGAGTAAGTCTCCGGTCTAAAGTAAAGGGACAGTATTGAAAAGATGAAAAATACCGAGTAAGCGCATAACCCTATTTTGAAATAACGCGGATTTTGTTGGTAATTAATACTGTCCAACAGATCGATATTTTTCGTCCTCAGCCATATCAAAGAGGGAATTAGCGCGAATACACCTATAAGGGTATAGATTGGTTTAAAAACTATAATTGAATAGAGAACGGTAAATATGGATCCTATCACCAGTATACCAGCGAGGCTCAGGTCGAGGGTGGATAATAACTTATTGTATAAATTTTTCATTGACTGACCTCTCGATATACTGCTGCAACTCTCTTTTTTACTGAATTAAGCGTCATTGTATTGATTATTGTTTTTCGAGCATTGCTAGAAACCACCTCTAATTTTGAGTTTGATAATACATTAATAACACCCTCAGCAATTGTCACTGGACTGTTGTCCGACAACGTGAACCCATTCTCTCCATCACAGATTACCTCAGGTATTTTCCCAACAGATGTTGCCAAGACAAGTGTTCCACAGCTCATTGCCTCGAATGCGATAATTGGGCCGGTCTCGGTAAAGGAAGGGACTACCAATACCTTGATAATATTTAGATATCGAGGAAGTTCTTCATGATCAACCCATTGAATAAGTTCAATATCTGATTGCATTCGATTATCTGCAATAAATCTAGAAATTGACTGATGGTGCTGCCCGTCGCCGATAATTAAAAATTCTGCACGAGGGATCAGTTTCTTTATTTCAGAAATAGAATCAACAAAATTTATGATTCCTTTTTCGTCGCTGAATCTTCCAATGAAACCAATAACATCTCTTCTCTGGGTAATAGGGATATTTATGGTAAATTCCGCGATATCGATAAAAAAGTCATTTGCAATCCGCACTTTTTTTTCGAAGACCTGAAGATCATAGTCAATAAAAGAATTTTTTGCAGTTATTATAATATAATCAGAAAATTTATAAATAATTGTTACCGTGATATCGATAAATTTTTGCAAATTGTCGTTCTTTGCTTTCGCCACTTTCTTGGAAGAAGACGGTAAAACCAGAACAGTTCGTCGTCTAAAAATCTTCATAACCAATATTGGCAATAATAGCATGTCCCCCCCGAAATATAGAAAGGCCACTTCAATTTCACCAATATTCGATACAAGCACTGCAGAAATTCGAATTTGTGTTAGGAGATATCGAAGGATTCGCGATAATAAACTTAAACCTTGAATATGACGTACCCCGAATATTTTTATATCTTGATAATTATCAAAGTATTTGTACCCATCGTTTCCCGTCACCAAGATGATGTTGTTTGAGATTGTCCTTAATAATTCGATAAAGTTAGATAATGGGATATTTCCAGACCGCTCCGAAGGAAATGAGATAATACAAAGTTTTCTATCGGTTACAGTCATGTCTTCGGGACAAGTATTGATTTGTATATTTTTATCGTCTTTTCTCCGATTTCTTTCCACGAGTACTCTTTCGACGCAATTACATTGTTAATACCAAATTGATTTCGTAATCTCTCATCATTCAATAACAGAAGCAGTTTTTCTGTTAAATCTATGGCATCTCTCGGTCGTACTAAAAATCCATTGATATTGTCATGAACAATATCAGGAATACCTCCTGTCGATGATGCAACGATGGGCAAACCCGCCGCCATTGCTTCGATGTTAACAATTCCGAAGCTCTCTGTACTCATTGTCGAGGGAAGACAGAAGATATCAGCACTGCGGAATAGGATCTCTTTATCGCATTCTTTGACGAACCCTAAAAATAATACTTTGTCATCTATATCAAGTGTACGGGCCATGCTTTCTAGCTGATTCTTCATCGCCCCATTGCCACCGAAAATCAGCATTGTATTTGGGTTCCTTGAGACGATCTCTTTAAAGGATTGTAATAAGATCTCAGGCCCTTTGTACGGTGAAAGAAATCCGAAGAATAGGATTATTTTTACGTCTAGTGGAAGACCGAGTTTTTTCCGACACTCTGTCTTGGTTAAAGAGGATTGCGAGAAATCATCCGAACCGATGCCATTAGGTATTATTTGGATTTTACCAACGTATGGTGAAAGGAATTTCGACTCCTTCACAAATGACTGTGATGGGCAGATAATCACCTTAGCTCGGTTTAATGTCCTGTCTAGCAAGACAAAATTTATAATTTTCACTGCTATCCTTCGTACCAAGGAACCGTACTCGTCAACCCAATCTCCGTGATAAGTTACAATAACTGGTCTTCTCCGCATGTAAGAGTACAATAAACCAGCCAAGGGAGCTGGAGGGATATCCCAGCTTATATGAATAATGTCCACATCCGTCGCAACGGGGAACAGATAATATCCTGGGGAAATATTTGCCGTAAGGAATTTGAAAAGGTTCGCATATCTCTTCACTCTGATATTGCCATCCGTTTCATCAGAGGAACGAAAATTTTTGGAACCTGTAAAAACTATCGGAAAAATATCCTTTGAAGCAATTGTTTTAACCAACTGATATGTGGCGATCACGGATCCACCGTAGGGGTATTCCGTTATCTTATGCTCTGAATCGTATGGAAATTTAGACGAGAAATAGCCTATTCTCATGAATATCGAGTTATTTTTTCAAGTCTAGGATCTCGTAGTAAATGAAACAAGTTCATAAATACCACGCCCCTTTTTCGATCATCCTTCAGCAATTTACCTTGTTTTTCTAACATAACTTAGGAAATCAATTCCCGCTTTTACAACACATTTGGCATGAGCCATGCCTCCACCTCGCATAACCCCCCTTAGAAAGATGATCCCATACGAGGGATTCAGATAATATGTTTTTAAAATATTATTGACCCAGTTTTGGATGTTGTCTTTTGAGAATTCGGGATATGAAACGACACATTTCTGATACCCATTCTCATCAATAGACTCCGACATATCATCTATCGTGAGATAACCATTTTCCTTCACATAATCATAAAAAGCGGTACCAGGAATGGGTGTGGCAACCGCGACTTGAATGATATCTGGTTTGATCTCCAAGATATAATCAAGAGTCGCCTGTGCTGTGACATGTGTTTCACCGGGCAAACCGATGATAAAATCACCGTGAACCAGAAGGCCGGCTTCTTTGGCATCGCGGGTAAATTTTTTCGCCTGATCGATGGTGATACCTTTTTTTATCGATTTTAGTATTTCATCCGCTCCGGATTCATAGCCGACAATAATTAGGCGACATCCCGCCTTCTTCATGATTTGTAATGTCTCTAAATCCAGATCGGCTCTGGCGTTGCACGACCAGGTTATTTTTATTCCCCGTTTGATCAACTCCGTGCAGAAAGACCTTACTCGTGCCTTTTGAAGCGTGAATGTATCATCCTCGATGAAGATCTCTTTCACAAAGGGTAGGTTGTCTACAACAAATTGAAATTCTGCAATTATATTTTCGACACTGCGAAATCGAAGTTTCCTGCCAGTTAGGTTTTCCGGCCACGAACAGAATGAGCATTGAAAGGGACATCCCCTCCCGGTGAAGATCTGAACTTCCGGGTAAAGGGATTGACTGAGGTAATAGTCGTGGATATTCAAATATTTTTTATAGATTTCTGATACAAACGGAAGTTCATCCAATTCCTCTGATGTTGATAATTGGCGATCTTTGTTCTTGACGATCTTTCCATTTTCCTTATACCAGATTCCATCGACAGAATTAAGGCTCTCATTATTACAAAAAGCTCTGATGAGACCTCTGATTACGAAATCGGATTCGAATCGGGCGATTATATCAATACAATCGCGTTCGACAATCTCCATCGGAAATACCGCCGTCGGGGGCCCTGTCAGAACGGTAACTATTTGTTGACTTACCTCATTTTTCACCGAACCGAGTGCAGAGATATCATTCTCAAGGCTTGAGAAATTTGATTCGGCAATAACGATATCCGGGCAAAATGCCTTTATTTCCTCGAGGACATCTGCAAGAGAAAACTTACTGGCAACCGCATCTCTTAGCTTCACTGAGTGCCCATCTTTCTCCAATATCCCGGTGGTATAGGCCAACCATTTAGGATAATCGAGGGTTCCACCTCGTGCAGTTACGCCTTGCCATCGTCCGCACCTGACGAAACCCTCTAGGAAAGGAGGGTTTACCAAATAGATCTTCATGCTCGTTCGTGCAGTTCGGTCATAAGCTGTTCCAGTTTATTTGAGAGAGATTCCCAGTGATAGTCCGCTTCTATAGCCCGTCTTCCTTCAGATCCCAGATGCTGCCGCAGTGGAATGTCCCCATACAGCTTGACAATTATCTGTTTGTACTCATCCGAACCCGATACAAATAATATTTCCTTGTTAAAAATCTCGCGGATAGCCCTGACTTCCGAACAGATGACGGGCTTTTCACAGGCCATATACTCGAAGATCTTCAAAGGGAGGGAGTTCTGAGCGACACTGTCATTTTTAAACGGCACTGTACAGACATCCATACAGCCGATGTAGTCCGGGATCAGAGGATAGGGAATTGTTCCGGTAAAAACTACTTTGTCGGTTATACCGTACGATTCGGCAAGCTGAACCGTGTCATCGTACCCGATACCTCCGCCGACCAGTAATAATTTGATATTATAGGTACTTGAGAGGTCCTTGATAGCGGAGAATAACGGATGGAAATCGAGCCATTCCCGTAAAACGCCGACATGGCCGACAACAAAAGAATCGCTGAGCCCCAGTTTCTCTCTCAGTTCCGGAACTTCCTTTTTATAGAATAGCTCTGCATCGACACCATTGGGAAGTATTTCCGTTTTCTCAATCGGGATACCGTATAAAGACTGGAAATAGTTTGTTGTTATCGTAACTTTATCCGAAAACCTGACATTCTTATCAAGAATTCGTCTCCCGACCATTTTCCCGAACTCTCTAAAGATCGCTGGTATCTGCGGAGAGGTACTGATCATTTCCGGGAGATCGTCCGCAATATCAAAAACCACAGGGATATTTTCTGTTCTCGCCAGTTTGGCAATTTTGGAACCACAGGACAGGCCATTATAGTTATAGAAGAGATCGTAATCTGAAAACTTGATCTCGTCCAAGATGTTGTGAATGTAAAATGCGGACAAAAGATCCTGCAATACCGGACTTATCTTCTTCTCTGTTACGTACTTGATTGAGATCTTTTGGAATAACTGCTCGAAATCCTTATTGTACTCATTGGATTGAGAATCCCATTGGGCTTTCCACCAGTCATTGAGACAGAGCACGGTGATCTCGTGATTCCTCGATAAATATTTTAAAAACTGGTGTAATCGGCTGTTGTGGGCGGATTTTTCAAGATCAACGAGGGAAAATATCAGTATCCTCAAGACTTCTGCTCCTTCACGAACACCACCAGGTAGTTTAGGATCAATCCAACACTCATCAGCAGCAGTCCGAGGATCAGGAACATCGCGCTCCCCATCGAGTACAAGTACGAGAACTTCTCGGTGGCGTAATACTCGGTGAACGCCCAGAAACCCAGGGCTAACCCGAAGATAACTGAGATCGTGCCCGGTATTCCGAATGCGAGCAACGGCCTCCGGTAGCCGATCATTCCGATGATGTTGTAGAGGACCGAGACGCCGTGCTTGAGCGGGTTCTCGCTCGACGTCTCCTCGATGTCGTACCGCACATTGATCGGTACTTCGGTGATCTTGAGGTGGTGGTCGCTGACCTGGATCAGTATCTCCGAGCCGGCCGACATCCCCGAGCCGTTGAGGTGAACTACGTCGATCGCACTTCTCCCATAGGCCCGGAAGCCGCTCTGGGTGTCCATGACCTGCATCCCGGCCGCAATAGCTGTAGCCGAGTCGAGCACCTTCATGCCGACCTTGCGGTACCCCGGGATATGACTGCTCGTCGACTCCTTGAGAAAGCGCGACCCGATGACGACATCCGCCTTATGCGTGAGTACCGGTTCGAGGACTTTCGCGATATCGCGGGGGAGATGCTGACCGTCGGAGTCGAGGACGACGAGGGCATCGACGTCCATGGCCCGGGCCACATCGAAGATGGTCTTGAGAGCTGCGCCGTAGCCCTGGTTCTCCTCGTGACGGATGACCGTTGCACCCATCCGCTCCGCGATCTGGGCCGTCTCATCGGTGGAGCCGTCGTCGACGATGATTACACGATTGACAAGCCCCTCTGCACCGAGGATCGTCTTCGCGATGTAGAGTTCCTCGTTGAAGGCCGGCATCGCGGCGATGACGTACGGGGCAGAGCTGTGGTCTTGCGGAATCGATAGCGATTGAAGATCGGGAAGGCCGATACCGGGAATGGAGATTCCATTGCCGTCGGGAAATGGTGTGCAGGGATAAGGGTTCGTTACGATGGAACCGGTCCCGCTCGCAACCGCGATCTTCTGTGATTCCATGGTACTCCTCCTTAAAGGATCTCGTTGCCGGCCAGCTCGTCGCCGACCGTCACGACGGCCGACGCCGGGAGCCGGGGCTTGACCGTCCCGTCGTCGACCAGGACGTCGAGGATCGCCTCGCCGCTCCGGCCGTCGCCGTAGGGGTTCGGCCACTCGCGCTTGCGCCCCAGCATGGTCCGCGCGGCCGCGACGATGCGCCGGGCGTCCGTGCCCGCGAGGAGGTTGCCCCCGACCGTGATGGTCGAGTGGCGCTCCGTGTTCTCGCGGAGGGTGACGCAGGGGACGCGGAGGGAGCACGCCTCCT
>Ga0074193_1002963_pt1 | contig 13706 bp, 10 predicted proteins | sample EPASupsiteHSE605_FD_64523 | JGI IMG/M metagenome (GOLD analysis project Ga0074193, IMG submission 64523) | Bioremediated contaminated groundwater from EPA Superfund site, New Mexico - Sample HSE6-05 | ecosystem: Environmental > Aquatic > Deep subsurface > Groundwater > Contaminated ... | reverse complement strand
CATGACAGCGATGATTACTTCCGAAGATCCTTTCACTGCCGCTTCGACCCTGGAATAGCCGTTCTGTCGGAAGCGGTAGATATTTTCGAGCACCACGACCGAATCGTCAACCAGACGGCCAATACCAAGCATTAATCCACCCAGCGTCATCAGATTCAGCGTAATGCCGGTAAAATATAACAGACAAAACGTCGCAATAATGGAAATTGGGATAGCTGAAGCAATAATCAGGGTAGAACGGATATTTCGCAGGAAAATGTACAGGACCAGTACCGCCAGGAGAGCGCCGATAACCCCATGCTCCCCGACCGAATACAAAGAAGCCTTGATATAGGCCGCGTTGTCCATAACCACCGTAATCTTGACGTCTTTTAGTTCATCCTGGATTTTGTCGATCTCTACATAGGCTGCTTCCGCTACTTGGACTGTATTGGCGTCGGAACGTTTTTGGATCGAAATATTGACACCGGGATTGCCGTTCGCTTTGGAAATGGTTGTCTGCTGATCCGGCTTTAATTCGATATCGGCTAAATCTTTCAGCTGGACATTTCCGCCGGTAGGCAGCGGAATAAGCAGCTGCTCGATCTCAGCTACCGACATGAATTCCCCGGTTGTTTTGACAGTCAGCTCCTGGGTCCCTTTCTTGACCGTACCTCCGGGCAGGTTGACATTCTCCGAAGCCAATATTCCCTGAAGGTAAGCGAGGCTAATGCCATAACCGGCTAATTTCTCACTTTTTGTCCGGATTTCAATAATATCCTTGGTTCCGCCGGTCACGGACACGGAAGCAACGCCTTCCGCCCTTTCCAACCTTGGTTGGATTGTATCTTCGGCCAAGGTCTGCAGTTCGGAGAGACTCATCGTCGGTGACGAAATAGAAAGCGTCAGGACCGGAGTTGAATTCATATTGAGTTTCAAGACCATGGGGCTGCTGACATCATCAGGAAAGTAATCTTTAATCAGGTCAATTTTTTCTCTGAGGTCGAGGGCAACCTGATCCATATCGACTCCATAATTAAACTCCAGAATAACGAGTGAACTGCCTTCCGAAGTGATGGAGCTGATATTTTTGACATTCTGGGCTGTGGAAACAGCCTTTTCGATTGGCTGCGTGACCAGGTTTTCAATCTCCTGAGGGCCTGCTCCGTTATACGATGTACTAACGATTGCATAAGGCAATTCCATTTCGGGCATCAAGTCCAGCGGAATACGCGTAAAGGACACAAATCCGAGAATGATGACAATAAAAACAAGCATCAGAACCGTAACCGGGCGTTTTACCGAGGTTTCAGATATTTTCACTTCTGAACGCCTCCCCCTGTTTGCGCCGAAGCTGCCGTATCCGTCGTTTCCTGAGCAACCTGCTTGCCGTCAACAGTTACGACTTTGATTTCCGTACCATCCTGTACAAAGTTCTGCCCTTTGATAATGACGATGTCCCCTTCCGTCAGTCCGCTGACGATCTCAGTCTCGGTGCCGCTCTCAAGTCCTGTCGTTACTTCCATCTCGGCTGCAGCATTATCTTTGGCAACATACACGACGTCTTTTCCGCCGTGAAAAATCACCGCATCGGTCGGCACAGCCAGGACATTATCTTTGCCGGCAATGTTTAAGGTCACATTGGCAAACATGCCGGGTTTGATCATGCTGTCTTTATTGTCAATGTAGGTTTTTAGCGTATATTTCCCCTGGGCATTGGCTGCGATACTTACACTGTCAATAATCCCTTTGACTTTCACTAAAGCTGCAGGCACTTCAATCTGGACAGACTGGCCGCTGTGTACACGGTTAATCTCCTGCTCGCTAATGCTGACCGTTACAAATACTTTGCTCAGGTCCACCACCCTGGCCGGGGAAACGGCACTCGTCACCATTGACCCTATTTTCACATCAAGAGCCGTAAGAATACCGTCGATCGGTGCCTTTACATCCATATCACTCAGGGCTTTCTGCGCCGCGTCATAAGCAGCCTTGGCCTGAGCCAGCTGGCCTTTATACGTTTCCAGAACCGCATCCGAAGCCGCCACAGCAGCCTGATCGAGCTCAGACTTGCTTACCGCACCGATTTCATACAGCTGTTTCATATTCTCATAATTCTTTTTACTGTTTTTATAATTGGCCATATTGGTTTCATAGCCGGCCTGCGCCAGCTGATAGGCCGCTGAAGCCTGGTTATAGCTAGACATCAGATCAGTTTTATCAAGACTGAAGAGTACCTGGCCTTTGCTGACACGGTCCCCGACCTTGGCATAGACCGCGGTCACTTTGGCCGGGGTGCCGATGACCACAGAAGCTTCTTTATCCGCTTCAACTTTGCCGCTTAAGGTAATCGCAGAGGAGATGCTCTGTTTATGTAAGGTCAACGCTTCCACCGGGACATAATTCTGTCTGTTTTGTTCGGCAGCTTTCTTTTCCGCTGCGGATTGTACTGCCCCGTAGATCCTTACTCCAATCAAAAGGACAAGCAGGATTACGATCACGGTAATGATCATTTTCTTCTTCCCGGTCGGTTTTTTCAAGTCCGGGCTGCCACCCTGCTCAGACCGTTTCATTTTGAATTTCATTTTTCTACTCCCCCGTAAATCAATATCTTTCTAAGTGTATTCTTTTTAGGACATATTCATGAATGTGATAGCCGTTAAAAACCGACTGGTCGGTCGGCACGTCACCTCTCTTATCTTATCTTCCTTTGTGCCTTGGGTCAATGGGTCCAAGTTAGATATTACCAAATATTTTCTTCCCATAAATGGCAACATTATTTTGTAAATTTTTGGTATTTTATGGTTGTTTTTTTCTTTTTTGTATTGCATAATATCTATTAAAGGATCCATTTTGTTTTGGAGGGAAGCCGCTATGTCCAATGGTGAGTTTCAGACTATCGTGCTTCGTGAAATCAGAGAAATGAAGAAAGACATTTCTCAACGATTCGATGGTATAGATCAACGATTCGACGGTATCGACCAACGACTGGATTCCATGGATCAACGACTCGGTAAGGTTGAACATAAACTGGATGTTGTCGTTGAGCAAACAGCCGGACTGATGGAATTTCGGACAGAGACCAATCATAAATTGGACAAGATCTCAAATGACCAAAAATCGATTATCCAGGTACTTGGTGAACATGAAATTGCCATCAGATCCCTGCAGAGAAGGCCCGTATAAAACAAAGTCTCGACAACAAATCATTTTGATATTAAAAATCCCACGGATTCAAAACCCGTGGGATTTATTTATTATTGCGCTGCGTTTATTGTCTATAGCTATTCCTGCTATCTTTAGCTATCTTTTGCCATTGCCATTACTTTTGTTTGTTACGTCACAAAACCAAGCCCTCACCATCCGAAGCCTATCTACATATGCTGTAATTAGACTCATAATGAAAGGGCGGGCGGCATGGATAATCCGATCACCGAACGCACACCGCTTGTCATAGCGGCTGAAATAAAGATGATAACCTACCAAACTAAAAAAATATTGCTTACCAGCGCCATTGAAATCGGCCGTCATTTGCAGGAAGCCAAGGCCATGCTCAAACACGGGGAATGGATTAAGTGGCTGGAAGAGTCTGTGAACTATTCTCGCCGAACTGCCTCCAGGCTGATAAAGCTCTACGAAGAGTATGGGCCTAGCTTCCCTGAAGGATTCGACAGCTCAAATGGGACACCAGTGTCCCATTTGACTTACATCCAGGCTCTCCTCTTACTGGGTTTACCGGCAGAGGAGCGGGAGGAATTCATCACTCACAATGACGTCGGCAGTATGACGAAACAGGAGCTGCAGCAGGCTCTGAAGGACAGAGATCAGGCCAATCAAGCGAAGGAGCAGGCGCTTCAGGAGAATCAGCTACTTAAAAAAGGGCTGGAGATGATCGACAGCACAATTTTCGAATTAAAAAAGGAGCACGCTAAGGCTGCATCAAGGCCAACGAATCCGGAAAATGTCAATGCAGAAGCGCAATCTGTCAACAATGCCTCCTCTGCCGGTAACGACCCCTCTGCAACGACAGCCCCTTTTACCCACAACCTTAAAACCGAACATGACCCTGACGCTCACATCAAGTATGTAGAAAAATGCGACGCTTGCTGCAAAACGATCGCCGATACCTTCTTCGATCTGACGACAGCGCTCACCAATCTGGACCATATCGATCCGAACCTGAAAGAGGAAAAAAGAAAAGAAGCCAACCAGCTGATTGAATACATGGCAGAGACAATTAAAATGTGGCCGCCCCCGAAGAAGCCGCTCAGAGTTAATTCTGGATATTCAGCTGGCTGAAGCCATGGACGTTATGAACTCGCTTATAGCAGGCGGAATATTCCTTACGGCAAACGGTGCCCTTACAGGGGTGAAGGATATAAAGGTCATCGAAACAACAACGGATGACCTTTATGATCCTCCACAAGCGTAAGCGGGCAGTACCGGCCTAAAAGATGAAGACCACAAAAACAGACAGGAGACCGTTTCGGATTTTGTGTAAACCTCCAGAGTGATGTAAGATAAGAGCATCACATGGAGGTTTTTTATTAATGGTAAAGAGGAGAATTAGTCCCGAGAGAAGAGAACAACGGAAAAAGTTACTGGAGATGCTGCAAGAAGCAGGAATCAACAATGTTTCAGGAGTACAGGACCTATTCAAAGAAATGGTCAGTACCGTCCTGGAAAATGGCCTGGAAGCAGAAATGGAAGATGAATTGGGCTATAGCAAATATGACTACCGGAATAAAGAAACAGACAACAGCCGGAATGGTTATAGCGAGAAAACCGTAAAGACCAGCCTGGGAGACATGGATATTTCCATTCCCCGTGATCGCAAAGGCGAATTCGAGCCACAGATCATCAAAAAGCAACAGACAACACTCTCCGGGGATATCGAAGAAAAGATTCTATCCATGTATGCCAAAGGGATGACCACCGGGGATATTGAGTCCCATATTCGTGAAATATATGGCATTGAAGTATCGGACAGCACAGTAAGCCGCGTTACCGATAAAATCTTGCCGGTAGTCAAAGAATGGCAAAGCCGCCCTCTGGAAAGTATTTATGCGGTCGTATTCATGGACGCAATTCACTTCCATGTGCGCAGCGAAGGCCAGATCGTTAAGAAAGCTGTGTATATCGCCATCGGCATCCAAATGGACGGCGTGAAAGATGTTCTGGGCATGTGGATCGGTGAGAATGAAAGTGCAAAATTCTGGCTCTCCGTGATGAATGGGATTAAAAACCGTGGCGTTGAAGATATCCTCATTGCATGTGTAGACGGTCTCACAGGCTTCACCAGCGCCATTGAGGCCGCATTCCCAAAGACAGAAATCCAGCAGTGTATCATTCACCAGATTCGGAATACAACAAAGTTTGTTTCTTACAAAGACATCAAAGCGCTTATGGCTGATCTGAAGAATATTTACGCGGCCATCGATGAACGAACAGCACTTTATGAGCTGGATTCATTTGACGAGAAATGGGGAAACAAATATCCCAAAATAGCGATATCGTGGAAAACGCACTGGGCCAATTTATCCACTTATTTTAAATATCCCCAGGAAGTCAGAAAGCTGATTTATACCACAAATGCCATTGAAGGATTTAACCGTCAACTCCGTAAGGTCACCAAAAGCAAATCCGTCTTCCCAACTGATGACAGCTTGCTTAAAATGCTTTACCTGGCTATGGTGGATATAACCAAAAAATGGACCGGTCGGCGGCAGGATTGGGGGCTAATTCATTCCCAGTTACAGATTTATTTTGAAGACCGGCTGGAACGATTTAGCTAAGAATTCGCTCTGGGGCAGACTTGACATGGGACCCTACGTCGGCTGCTTCAATGGGTCACGGGATGGGGCTCAAATGATGTATTTCTTTGGGGTAAGCCCCATCCCGTACTTAGGGGCTGCTGAATAACGGTAAAATCAGCATAAACACTGGGTTTTAACCCCGATTTTTGGTAAAATAGTACATGTAAACATAAATATTATGTTAAAAAACCTTGCACTTGGGAGCGTGTTTTCATGTACAAACCTACCGAACAGCAGATTACATTTCCGCACGAATTCTTTCTGCCTTTTGGCGGGAACTTAAACCCGGACAATAAATGGTGTAAGCTCGCATTAATGATCCCCTGGGCCGAAGTTGAGAAGAAGTATGCCAGAAGTTTTCCTGTCAGTCGCGGACAAAAAGCCTATTCGGTGCGTTTGGCACTCGGATCTCTGATCATTCAAAATGTGAAATCATTATCTGACCGTGACACGGTCGAAGAGATCACAGAAAATCCGTACATGCAATATTTCATTGGCCTAAGTGCATTTGTAGATAAACCGCCGTTCAATCATTCACTCATGACCCATTTCCGCAAACGTTTGGACAAGGATATTATCAACGAAATCAACGAGATTACTAGCAGACTAGCCGGAGAACATGAATATCCAGAAAACCCAGATGACACAGATGACTCAGATGGCTCAGACGACACCCCTCCTTCTGATGGTGAAGACTCTGATGATACAGGACAAGAAGAGAAAACGAATGAAGAACCTTCAGAAACCAAAAACTCAGGCAAGCTGATCCTGGATGCAACCTGCACCCCTGCGGATATTCACTATCCTACAGATATCTGGCTTTTGAACACAACCCGGCAGGCTTTGGAAGAAATCATTGATGTACTGCATGCACCGCATGCCGGGATTCTCAAGAAACCCAGATCCTACCGTCGCAATGCACGCAAAAGCTATCTGAACATTGATAAAAAGAAACATAAGACTGCTAAGATGATCCGCAAAGGAATCGGAGGACAGCTGCGATATATTCGACGGGATCTGAAAAACATTAAGACTCTTGCTGAAAAAAGTTCGCTGACTCTCTTAACTAAACGCCAATACCGCAATCTGCTCGTCAGTCAAGAAATCTACCGGCAACAGCTGGAAATGTACAAACAGGGTAAACATTCGGTAGAAGATCGCATCGTCAGCCTGCATATGCCTTTTGTCAGACCCATAGTACGAGGCAAGTCAAACGCAGATGTAGAATTTGGAGCTAAGCTTGCCATCAGTGTTGTGAACGGATTCAGTTATATGGAGAGCTTGAGCTTTGACGCTTTCAATGAAAGCAAGACACTCATGCAATCGGTTGAAAACTACTACCAAAGGTATGGTTTTTATCCAGAAGCCGTGATGGCAGACAAGATCTACCGGAACAGAGATAACCTTAACTACTGCAAGAAACTGGGCATTCGATTGAGCGGTCCACCGCTCGGCAGACCAGCCAAAGATCAGGAACTATTAAGAGAACAAAAGAAACAAGAACGGCTGGATGCTGGAATACGAAACGCTGTTGAAGGAAAATTCGGAGAAGGTAAGCGGTTTTATGGGCTCGGACGTATCATGGCACGTCTCAAAGAAACCAGTGAGACTGTTATCGCCATGCAGCTGTTGGTAATGAACCTGGAGCGCAGGCTCCGGATTCTTATACTCAATTTTATTAGAGAGAATTTCGGGCTGATCAGGTTAGCTTATTGAGAAAATAACATCCTGTTCAGCAGCCCCTAATTATACCATATTTGTTCATTATTTCCTGTGTTTTTACACAGTCTGTGGATGGCAGATACCGCCACATGTCGCCTAACGTCTCGAGTATTGCCGACGCGTCCCAACCGCATGCATCATTCCTCCAAGTGGCGGGAACCGGCTGTTCTACGACGTATCCCGCCCCCTGATTCAGAGTGCGCCCGGATGGCGCACACTTATTTTCAGCTTTTCTTTTTATCTTTTAGCTTAATCAACTTATCATACAACACAACTGTAATAGTTAAAGAGAAAGGTAAAAGAAACAGATTAATCGCGACATTAATACTACCTCTTAATAAAGTAAAATACGCTGGCGAAATCGTTCCAAAAGAGTGAATAACGTACCACGGAATATGAAGAAGATATGTACTTATAAAAATAATAATAATTACTTTTATAACATGATTTTTTACTAAATAGGGCTTGCTAAAAATGGGTAAAATCCAGTAATAACAAGGATTTGACGGCTCTTTTGGCGAATTTAAGTGTAAGGGAATAGTGATTAAACCCCTTAAAACCTTGCACTTGGAGGAGAAAATGTACCGCAAACCTAAGCCACAATTAACCATAGATGATTTTATTCTGCCGTTTTCCGGCAAGTTAAGCGCCGAAAACCGCTGGGTTCAACTAGCCAAGCTCATACCATGGGATGAATTTGAGAAAGACTATGCGTTCATGTTCCCAAGTGATCGCGGCAATGTTGCAAAACCCGTCCGTATGGCTTTGGGAACCTTGATCATCCAAACTCGCTGTGGGTACACCGACCGGGAATTAGTGCAGCAGATTACTGAAAACCCTTACATGCAGTACTTCATTGGCTTGAAAGAATACCAACTGACCCCGTCGTTAACGCCAGTGGCGCTGGTCAAGTTCCGCAAACGGTTTAAAAAAGACCGTCTGGACAAGATTAACGAGCGCATTGCTAGAGCATTGGCACCAGCTCAAGCAGCTGAAAGCGCTGAAACCAAGAAAGATGACGATGATCACGACGATCATACCGATCATCAAGGCGGTTCTGGCAATGCAGATGCCGAGAAAGCGACGGAAGATAAACAGCCGAAAGAACCACAGGTAAATCAAGGAACCTTGATTCTGGATGCTACCTGCATCCCGGCAGATATCAAATATCCAACGGATCTGGGCTTGCTCAATGAAGCCAGGGAAAAGCTCGAAGAGATCATCGATACCCTTCACAGCGCAGGCGGTAAACAAGAGAAAAAACCGAGAACATACCGCCAAACTGCCAGGAAAGCTTATCTGAGAATCTCTAAACAACGGAATCCCAGAAAAATTCAGCTTCGTCAAGGTATTAAGCGTCAGTTGCAGTACTGCAAAAGGAACCTGCGTCATGTAGATCAGTTGTTAACAAATGTTCCTTCAGGTATGGAAGCATTAAGTCGAAGACAGATTGGGTTGCTGAAAACCATACGAATACTGATTGAACAACAGGAGAAGATGTATAAAGCCAAAAATCACCGGGTCGAGGATCGGATCGTCAGCCTTTATCAGCCACATGTCCGGCCTATCGTAAGAGGCAAAGTGAGCGCAGCAGTCGAGTTTGGTGCTAAGGTTGCCATCAGTATCGAAAACGGGATCTGCCGTATTGAAAAGCTGTCATGGGATGCTTATAACGAAGCCGGCACGTTCATCGAAAGTGTGGAACGCTACAAGGAACGGTATGGATATTACCCCGAAGCCGTGTTGGCAGACCAGATCTACCGAAATCGAGAAAACCTGGCCTTTTGCAAAGCAAATAATATCCGACTCAGCGGCCCCAGACTAGGAAGACCCGCAGCGAATGCCCAACTGCAGAAAGCAGAGAAAGCACTGGAGCGATTGGATGCGCGTATGCGTAATGCGATTGAGGGTAAGTTTGGTGAAGGAAAGAGAAAATATCGTCTTAACAGGATCTTCGCAAAGTTGAAAGACACAGCAGAGAGTATGATCGCTATGCACATTTTGGTGATGAACTTAGAGCGACAGCTCAGAGTTCTTTTTGCTCAATTTTTGCAGATGCTTTTTGGAAGAACAAACGTTATGATTTTGCCGTGATACTCAAAAAACGCAATTTGGCTAGCAAGCCCTAAATACATGCTATACCATAGTTTATTGTCAATTTCCGGTGAAAGCGGTACTGAAATAGGAGCAAAATAAAAATATGCCGATATCAAAGCTATTACTAAAGACAAGATAATAATCAATGGATATTTATAGAAAACTTCTAAGGATGATCTTAAAACAAAACCTAGTAATAACATAGGAATACAAACTGTCAAACCTACTAAAAAAGTGTTGCCTATACTTCTCCAAAAATACTTCGATGATTGTTCATACGCCTTCTCAATATTGATTCTTCTATTATGGATTGACTCCCAGATAACAATTAACATACATATACCATACTTGACGTTTAAAAATGCTGTAATCAAACCTACAACAAACTCTAATATAAGAAATATTTGTTCATTTAGTAGCTGATACAAAAATTGAGGTACGATATTAAAAAGATTAATGATAGCTATAAAAAATGATACAGCGAATAAAATCCTGAAGTACTTCTTGTAAAGTTCAAAGCCTTGACGAAAAATATCAGCTATTGATAATTCTTTCATATGATCCCCTTCAATTTTATTTGCGCGCCAGGACGGCGCGTCCGTGCGGGATATGTCGTAGAACGTTTCGTGAATTCCCGAAGTCTAGTTACTACTTGCATATTCTCTCAGATTTTGGGAATTCACTGTTATATGATGTGACCACCCAGACCCAAAATGCAATCCAAATTTTACTCTGAATGTGGTCTCCAATTCCCTGCCTCATCATAATTCAGAGAACCGGACCACCCGCATGAATTCCAAACGGTATCAAATATAGGCCTTAGTAACTTTCCCAAATCAGCATCCCAATTTTCTATTAATACTCCAGGCAAAACCAAATCATCTTCCTTTATTAGATCTGGTGTACCAAAGCGTGCAAACCGTTGGCCCACACCCATGTAATAATCTCTAACACCTAGAAGAGCTAGCTCTATTACTATAGGTGGTTGAATACCAACTGATTTCATCGCATTTAAATATTTTCTTGTATGATTGATAACATCCTCTTCATATTTTATAGAGGCAATGAATTTTCTATTATCCTCTAGTGGCTTTAATAAGCCAATATCAACAGATTCGATTTGACCAGTTCTGAAAAATTGAACATATCCATGAGGTAAAACACTACCTGGCCATAACGCAAAGGTAAGAAAACCATCAAGGTTATAGCGATAGTCCATTCCAGTTGTGTAAAATGGCCATAAATTTGATGTCTGGTCTTTCAAGATTTTAACATCCAAATAACTTTGAATATCCATTGACGATAATGGAATCAAATGCAATACAATTTTTGCCCCTCCCTCGATTGGAGTGGCTCCTTTGTTTAGTAGTAACCTATTTAATCTATCCATCCGCCAAGATTTAGCTTGTTCAATGAAACTTGTTCCCGTAAGAAATGCTGCTCTAATTTCTGTAACATCCATTGGATATTTTCCTGCAGAATTCCGTGTAAAAAATCGTTGTGTTCCTCCCATTGTAACCATATGAGGAAAGTTCAAAGTTCTAGGAATTCTAAACATAAAGATATATTGACCTTCTGATACTTTCAAAGAACGAACAGCTAATCCGATAATTCTTGGTGATATGCAGTCTCTAATACTGTTTTCGAATGATAATATTATTGAATCAGCATTTTGTGTTTGAATACCCTCTATTGCTATGGGTTTTCCGGAGTCTTCTCTTATCCCAAAAATTATATCCCCGCCGCCAGCATTTGCCATTGCAGAAATATCATATAAAAGCTCCCTCTTCTTATCACCTGAATCAGGTAGTTCGAGTTTGTATTCCAAGTTTCTACATTCACAAACCTCATTTGTTATTAAGTTCTCAATATCTTCCAAAGTAATCCCATCAATATTTTTATCTATTGACATACAATTCCTCCTTAAACTCACTTAACAAACACACCCCAGAGGGTGGTCATGTCATATAACGTCCAGGTGTTCCCGACGCGCCCTAACCGCATGCATCATTCTCCAAGTGTCGGGAAAACCGTGTTATGTGTCATCTATACAAAGTTGCGTAAATCCTGTGTTATACGATGCCACGGCAAAGAATTGCCCAAACATTAATATAAAATCACTTTGGTGCATTAAAAAAACAGGTTTTAATACCACTATTGTCTATAAGATAATATTTGATGCCGTCTTCATTCTCTTCTCTACTTGCCTTTACAATCTCGGCGTTAACTTCAGCAAGTATATCTTTAGAATCATCATTTGAAGGTCTTGTAAATGAATAACTTAATAGCTTTCCATCAAATTCAATTATGTACATTGCCGGATTATTCTTTGTATTATATATATCGATTTGGACTTTTGTCTTCTCTCCTCTATTAATACTATCAATAAACTCATCAAGTTTATCGATATTGTAAATTTTGCCTTTTAATTCCACTATGTCGCCATTCTCAATCGCCGTCGTAGAACTATAATATGGAAAAAGAGCCTAGCAAGCTGATAAAAACAAAATCAAGGAAACGAAGAATAATGAGAAAATCGTAAATTTTTTCACGGTTCATTACCACCTTGTTACTTAAATCAAAAATACTTTCTCAAAAACCATTAAGACCCAGTGGTTTCGTATAACGTTCAGGCAGTTCCGCAGCGTCTTAATACATTCATCTATTCTAAGTTGCGGAATTGCCGTGTTAGATGAAGTATTTGCCTTCGAAGCATTGACTCAAACATCAGTTTTTGCCACCATTTTAGCTATTTGTGCCGTTAGCAATTCTTTGGTAATCCCCAATTTTGCACTCATATCATCCGTATATCTTTCAAGTTTTTTATCGATTTTGTTTGCTTGCTCAATAAAATCTATTAATTCAATTATCATAGAATCTCTTCCATCTTTACTGTATGCTAATGAAATCCGTTCTTTAAAGTAATCATGAATAATAAAATTTCTTTTTTCTAAAATTGTTTTGAGTTGCATAATTTCATCGTCTTCTAGATTAAACATTTGTTTTATTTCATTTATCAGTTGTCCCATCGTATTTGATAATTTTCTTGAAAAAAGTGCTTCAATATAATTACTTGTTATTTTTTCTTCTTGCAGGCTTTTCATTAGAACAATCATGTTCACCAATTGGTGTTCTAAAACTTGTGCATGAAATACTGCTAAACCAAAGTAAGCATATAATTCTTTACTATGTTCATTTTCGTTATAATCTTCTTGAATCACTTTAATCCCCTTAAGCAAATATTTCATTGTCACGGTAGAGATGCCGGTCGCCCGACACCCCCCGCACAGATCCCGGCGTGCGGAACTACCGCACCGGGCTCTTCAAGAGTATTCGCTTCCGTAATAAAGCTTAAAACCCAAAGCTAAGCTGCTTCTGGTTCGTTTCGACTATCCTTGGGGTTAGTACTCCATACCTTTTTAATACCCTATTAAACTCGCTCCAATCAAAGCTTTTCCTTTGACTCCTTCTATTCAGCCATTTGTACAGGGTTTTCATTGCCTGTTCGTAGAATTCTCTCAGCCTTCCAGAGTTTCCTATCAGCCCATAGTAGTTGTAATAGCCCCTTAATTTGCTGTTTAGCTCCGGGAACAATCGTCTTAGTCTTTTGTTCCGGTTCTCTCTGCACCATTCTTTGAAGTTTGCCAGGGACTTCCTTAACCTTTTCCTGGCTGTTCTCCTGGTGATTATTGTTTTCCCCCGGCGAGATACTCCCCATCGAAATTCGAACCCCAAGTATTCAAAGCTGCTGCTTTGTTTTCTCAACCATCGATTGAATTGGATGATTTGGGTCTTATCCACTGCCAGTTCCAGTCCGAATTTCTCTAACCGTTTAGGTAGCGACCTGTAGAATTTGTCGGCATCTCCTTTATATTGGAACGCACATACAAAATCATCGCAGTACCTGCATAGATACGCTTCTCCTTCGCAGTTTGGTTTTACTATCTTCTCAAACCATAGGTCAAGTACATAGTGCAGATAAGTATTCGCTAGTATTGGACTAATGATTCCGCCTTGCGGACTTCCTGTTATTGGATGTTCCACTTCTCCATCCTGCTTTAAGATTCCTGCTTTGAGCCACTTTTTGATGAG
>Ga0074193_1002962_pt1 | contig 13711 bp, 9 predicted proteins | sample EPASupsiteHSE605_FD_64523 | JGI IMG/M metagenome (GOLD analysis project Ga0074193, IMG submission 64523) | Bioremediated contaminated groundwater from EPA Superfund site, New Mexico - Sample HSE6-05 | ecosystem: Environmental > Aquatic > Deep subsurface > Groundwater > Contaminated ... | reverse complement strand
CTGGACTAAATCTCCTGAGAAAACTCTGAGAATTTCAACATTAATTTTTTGTGTTTCTAGTATCGCTGTCATTTTTGCATCAATGCGCTGCAGGGTGGCGATTACTTCTTCTTGCTGGTCGACAGCAATGATATCTGCAGTACTATGTAACTTTTGTAACTGGTTTGTTGTGGATTCTTCTAGGCGGTGTAGTCGATTATCAATGCTGGATAGTTTATCCAGCAGATTTAATAGTAATTCTTCATTCATAGTATTCACCTATCTTTGCAAAATGGATATGCATATTTGTACTATATAGCTTTTAGTCCGCTTATTATACCTGTTGTAATGCTCTTGCGTCAATAATTTTTACGGATAAAAAGAGTAAGCCTGACAGCTAATGTTGTCAGGCTTACTCTTAAATAGGGAAATATAAGGTTTCTCTATAATGCAGTTAACTACTGCCTGGGGGGAGGTCATGTAGATGGTGGTTTAATATTGGGTTTACCTTGTGATTTAGAAGAAGCTGATTCAATGGTGTTTGTCTTATGCAGATTTGGTTCAGGTGTATTTTTTGTTGGCAAGACTAATCACCTCCCTTTGGTAATTAGTCTTGCCTTTTTGCCGAGATTTATTAAGGAAGTTCGGCTGCTAGTCTATCGAACAAAGCATCACATGGCCGCTGAAGCAATCTATGCCTGCTTTTATGATTTTTTAAGATCTTGAGGATCGATGATCGCAATATCCCCTTCTTCCCCGGTGCGGATTCTAACAGCGTTTTCGATAGGATAAATGAAGATTTTGCCGTCGCCTATTTTTCCTGTACGGCAGATTTTTTTTACTGTTTCTATCACTTTAGCGACAGGTACTTCGCATACTACAATTTCAATTTTTATACCAGCCAAAAGGTTAATGGTATATTCTTTGCCACGATATACTTCTGTATGACCTTTTTGCAGCCCGCAGCCAAAGACTTGGCTGACGGTCATGCCTGTGACGCCGATATCGGCTAAAGCTTCTTTAAGTTCTTCCAATTTACCAGGACGGGTGATAATATCAATTTTAGTTATTTTTTTCATATAGCATTACCCCTTCTTTTATAAATTCTAGGAACAGGTTGCGCTGTATTTCAGCATGCACTTGTCATAGGATCTTAGTGCTTGACAGCTGTCGAGAAAGATATAGAAGAACCGGCAGATACATCTTGATAACTATAACCACGCTCGCCGTGTTCGGTAATATCCAGCCCGATCTCTTCATCGCTTTCATCTGCCCGGACTTCCATAAACACGCCGATGAGTTTTATTAAGATAAAGGTCATAATGGATGCAAATGCGACAGTGGCAGCAACCCCAATCAATTGATTTAGGACTAGATCAGGATTTCCGAAGAAGAGCCCGTCAGCACCTGCTGGATTGACTTCTGTTGAGGCAAATAAACCAGTGGCAATTGCGCCCCAAGTACCGCCGATACCATGAACCCCGAAGGCATCAAGAGCATCATCATAACCAAGCTTTGCTTTGAGCATACTGACTGCTAGAAAGCAGATTACGCCTCCGGCAAGTCCGATAATGACCGCAGGTAATACACTAACAAAACCTGAGGCTGGAGTAATTGCGACAAGACCGGCAACACAGCCGCTTGCTGCGCCTAATATTGTTGGTTTGCCATGATACAGCCATTCCACCAAAACCCATGATACTGTGGCCGCAGCAGCTGCTATATGGGTAACGACAAACGCGCTAGCAGCCAAACCGTTAGCTGATAATGCACTGCCGGCATTAAAACCGAACCAGCCAAACCATAGAAGAGAAGCACCGATAACAGTCATTGGCAGATTATGCGGCAGCATAATTTCGCTGCCATAGCCTTTACGCTTGCCAATCATTAAAGCAATAACAAGTCCTGAAATACCTGAGGAGATATGAACAACAGTACCGCCAGCAAAATCTAAAATGCCTAAATTGCGCATCCAGCCATCCACGCCCCATACCCAATGTGCTAGAGGATCATAAACGAAAGTAGCCCATAACAGAATAAATACGGCGAAAGCTGGGAATCTCATACGTTCCGCAAAAGAACCGGTGATCAGTGCAGGTGTAATTACAGCAAACATGCCTTGAAAAATCATAAAAGCCAAATGAGGGATTGTAGCCGCATAATCGGCATTCGCTAATTGACCTACATCATTTAAGCCAAACCAGGCTAAACTACCGATGAAATGATTAATATCAGGACCGAAAGCTAGGGAGTAGCCAAACAGGACCCATTGTACTGATATAAGACCAATGATAAAAAAACTTTGCATAATAGTGCTTAATACATTTTTACTACGGGCCATACCGCCGTAAAATAAGGCGAGGCCTGGTGTCATCAGCATGACAAGTGCGGCGCTTATTAACACAAAAGTAGTGTCTCCTGTATCAATTTTCGCAGGTTCTACCGCAACGACTGCTTCGGCGAAGACTGTTGATGCACTAAGCATCATAACCATGACATGGGAAAATATAATGGTAAGTAGCTTTTTCATGTTAAATTCCTCCCGCATTGTTTTTTACTTTTATTAGAACAGGCAATGTATTTTATCTAGTAAGGGACAAATAAAAAAACGCCCTAAAGGTAATCGTAATACCTCTAAGACGTCATTGTCCCCAGTAGACAGAAAAAGCCTTCGCAATAGTATGCGAAGGCGTCATTGCCTATTCAATATAAAGTTTATATACTGAAGTATATCAGCAGTAAAAAGCAATGTCAAGAGCAAATGAAGCAGCGAACCAAAATCTTTTTCAAAAGATTTTTGTGAGCGCGACCTTAGCATCGCAATGCTAACATCATCTATATATACTATATATAAATCCCTTAATATAGTATATAATAGGCCTTGGCTTGTTAGTTTTTTCGCAAAAATGATAAAAAGGAGCCGAAACATGAACAATAAATATGATGTAGCTATTATTGGTGGAGGTCCTTCGGCGATTTATGCCGCTTATGAATTGGTATCTAATAATCCTGCTATTCGTGTTGTTATCATAGAAGAAGGCCATGATATTTATCATCGTGAATGCCCCATTGCGTCTAAGAAAGTCACCCATTGTATCAATTGTAAAATTTGTGATATTATGCGGGGCTTTGGCGGAGCGGGGGCTTTTTCTGATGGGAAATACAACTTTACCAGTGAATTCGGTGGTTGGTTAAATGAATATATTTCCGATAAACAAGTGGAAGAACTGATTGATTATGTAGATGCGATCAATCTAAGTTATGGCGCGCCAACCGAATTTTTTACAACTAAAAATAGCAGTATTCGTAAAACTGCGTTAGAATTTGATTTGCATCTCTTACAGGCCAAAGTCCGGCACTTAGGTACAGAAAATAATTTGCAGATCCTTAAATCTATTTATGAATTTCTAAAGGATAAAAGTACTATTTTGTGTGGTAAACATGTGGAAGAATTCAAAAAACAAGGGGAAGGTTTTGTCCTATCCTTAAGAAACAGTGAGCAAGACATTGAGTGTGACTATTTGATCGCAGCCCCTGGCCGTTCAGGGTCTGAGTGGTTTTCTAACAAATGCCGTAAGCTAGGTTTACAGCTGATTAGCAATCAGGTGGATGTTGGAGTGCGGGTCGAAATCCCAGCTGAAATCTTTCAACATATCACTGATGAAGTATATGAAGCCAAGTTAGTATATCGTACCAAAAGATATGGGGATTTAGTACGTACTTTCTGCATGAATCCAAAGGGTTATGTTGTATCTGAGAATACGGATGGCATTATTACAGTGAATGGTCATAGTTACCGCGATGAAAAGCTTCATAGTAAAAACACTAATTTTGCCTTACTGGTGAGTAATAAATTTACCGAACCTTTTAACGAACCCCAACAGTATGGTAAACGCATTGCTTCATTTTCCAATATGTTAGGTGGCGGCGTACTTGTACAGCGGTTTGGTGATTTGATTAAAGGCCGCAGAACAAACGAACATCGCTTGTCACAAAGTTTCACCAAGCCTACTTTGGATGCTACCCCTGGGGATTTGAGTTTGGTTCTGCCCAAACGGCATTTAGATAATTTGATTGAAATGATTTACGCTTTGGATAAAATTGCGCCAGGTATGGCCAATGATGACACACTGCTCTATGGCGTGGAAGTGAAATTTTATAGCTCACGTTTAAAGCTATCAGCTGAACTGGAAACAGAGATTCCCAATATGTTTGGGATTGGCGATGGTGCCGGTGTAACGCGAGGCTTGTCACAAGCCAGTGCTAGCGGGGTGCATGTTGCCAGAGTGATCCGAAAAAGAATGGAGCAATAAGCCTGATCAGGCTATGAAGGGATTCCCACTATTTTATAGGGAATCCCTTAATCTAATTAAGCAGACTTATCGATGATGATGATTTGTGAACAAGGAACAAATCATCATCATCGATAAGCAGATTTACTGCCCAAATAATGAAAAACAATGAAAGTAAGAGGAGCGGAAAGTATAGTATAGTTTTTCATGCAGATATGTTATTCTTATATTGAAGAATAGCGGGGGGATATAGATTATGGAAAATAAAACAAAGACATCACCTCATATTGTGGTTATCGGCGGCGGATTTGGCGGAATACGCGCAGCTTTAAAATTAGCTCCAATCGGCGTCAGAATTACCCTGGTAGATAGGCATAATTATCATCTCTTCCAACCCTTGCTCTATCAGGTGGCCACAGCAGGGTTATCTGTTGATGATATTGCTTATCCAATAAGGGCGATTGTAAAAGAGGCGAAAAATGTAGATTTTCGTTTAGCTGAAGTGATCGGGGTTGATTTGGAGAGTAAATCTTTGACCACTAATACAGGCATGATGAGCTATGATTATCTTGTATTAGCAACAGGTGGTATGACTAATTATTTTGGTATGCAAGCAGTGGAGAAACATAGTTTTGGTATGAAAACTCTAGATGAATCGGTTATTATCCGTAATCACATTTTATCGATGTTTGAATTGGCGGCCCACGAAAAGGACCCTGACAAACGTCGAGCCCTATTAACCTTCGTTATTGTTGGCGGTGGACCTACTGGGGTTGAATCAGCAGGCGCTCTTGCGGAACTTATTTATCACGTACTTACCAAAGAGTATCACCACGTTAATTTTAAAGAAGTGCGTATTGTGCTGGTTGAGGCTTCAGATAAATTGCTAGCTGCTATGCCAGAAAGTTTACGCGAAATTACAGTGGAGACCTTGATTCGTAAGCGGGTAGAGGTGCGGATGTGTGTACAAGTAACAGATTATGACGGGGAACGCCTCACTCTTAAAGGAGGCGAAGTCATTCCGACAAATACGGTTGTTTGGGCAGCAGGTGCACGAGCCATTGGTTTGATGGATAAATTAGGTGTGGAGCAGGCTAGTATGCGACGAGTCGTCGTTAATGAGTATTTGCAAATACCAAGTCGTCCTGAAGTTTTTGTGATTGGTGATGCTGCCCACTTTATACAAGATGAGCGCCCCCTTTCTATGATTGCACCAGTGGCTATGCAGCAAGCTGATGCCGTTGCCGCAAATATAGGTAACTTAATTAAAGGGCTAGAACTTAAGAAGTTTGTTTATAAAGATGTTGGCAGTATGGCGACAATTGGACGTAATGCTGCAGTGGTGGAAATGGGCAGCTTTAAAATACATGGCTTCTTTGCATGGGTAATATGGTCTTTTGTTCATATTTTACGATTAATTAATTTTCGCAATCGCGCAGTCGTATTTTCAAAATGGATATGGGATTATCTGGTGTATGAGCGGGTCGTACGAATCATTACTCGTAAGTGAAAGTAGAAAAGTCGCAGCATGCAGGGAAAATACTGCTTGCTGCGACTTTATGTATATAAGAAGAAAGTATTTTTGAAAACTATATTAGTCTACTTGATAGTCTGGAGTGCATAAGCGGTCAATGGTAATGTCTTTTGATGCTGAAAGATCGAGAAGCTGTTTATCGATAGTTTGTACAATGGGGCAATTAGAGTTGCAGGGTGGGAAATAAAAAACTTCTGCTTGCCGGCCATCGCTTAAGATTACATTACTATGTAAGAGGGAAGCTCGAATTTGCTGGATAAATAATTGGGAAATGATATTATCTACTTTGCCAAACATATCGTTAGCTAATATATTGAGGGCGGCAAAGGGATTGCATTGGTTGTCTTTATATGTCCCAGAGTGAAAAATATCGGCGATTGCAATAATCTTAGCATAAGGATGAATTTTACTGCCGTGAGTGCCCATGGGAACGCCAGTACCATCTAGATATTCATGATGCTGCAGTACGCTGAGCATAACTTCTTCAGGAATGCCCTTTACGTTGCGGAGCAGCTGACCGCCATTAATCACATGGGAGTGAGGTTCAGGGCTGTCTATTTTGCTAATAACCAATTTGCCGATATCATGCAGCAAGCCGCCTAATGTCAGTGTTTGCAGTTCAGTTTCACTAAGTTTCATTTCATGGCCGATTAAACCGCAGATGTAAGCAACCATGATATTATGACGGCTTATCTCATTTGCTAAGTGATGATCACTGATGAGCAGGTAATCCATAATGGCCGGCCCAGTTGTCAGAATCGAGGAATAGACTGAAAATGAAATATCTTTAAGTTCCAAAATGGGTACTTTGTTTTGGTTACGCACAAAATCAAAGGAGTTTGCTGCAGAGGTTAAGATCGTATTGTATTCTTGAAAAAATTTTGCGCATTCGGCGGAAATATCAGCAGAAGGAGCGGAACTGAATTGCACTTCATCCAAGAACTCTTGCGGACTGTCATCAGCATCAATATGTACATAATTTATATTCCACATGCCCAGCAGCGATATTGCTCGTGAGGTTATTATTCCGCCAGGGCCTAAGAGGGTTTTGCCGTCAGGAGTGATGACTGCATGACTGAGAATAAGTCCAGGGGTCAGATCTTTAACAGCGGTCATTATAGTAGTTATAATAATCAACTCCTCTAAATGATATGGGGAAATATAATTAAAATATTTATCCAGCTGAGCCGCTATTTTACCTTTAGACTGTAACCGTTTATAATAGAGGTCAAAGCTAAATAAAGGATAGAGGCAATTTTCAAACATGTTGCTACTATTGTATCATGGAGGTGAATTTCTTGGTATATTTTATTAAATTTTTATACAGTACATTTTTATTTCCTCCTGGCAGTATGATTATCGCCTTATTGCTGCTATGTCTTTATCTATATCGCCGGCATTACACTTCGGCAAAAATAGTACTAGTCTTAACAGTAGTGTTTTATTTAAGCACCATCTCCTTGATTGGTGACCAATTGATTGGCTCTTTGGAAGGAAAATATCAGCCGCCAAGTTCTCCCCATGGTGATGTCATTATCATGCTGGGAGGCGGGGCCACACTGGATACTCCGAATGTATATGGTTCTGGACATTTGTCAGGATTCGCGGCAAATCGGCTGTTGACCTGTGCCCAGTTACACCATAAACTTAATCTTCCAATCTTGATATCAGGCGGCAAGGTGCTAGAGACTACAGGCTCTGAAGCCGATATTGCCAAAGTAATACTGATGGGGCTTGGCGTCCCAGAAAACAAGATCATTGTTGAAAACCAGAGCTTGAATACAACCGAAAATGCTAAATATACCAAAAAGTTAGTTGAGCAATATCATTTCTCCCAGCCCATCTTGGTCACATCTGCATTTCATATGGAGAGATCAGTCTTGCAGTTTCAGAAGGTTAATTTATCGGTCACTGCCTACCCGACAGATTATCAGACCAACCAGCAAAGCAAGTTTCAGCCCCATCAGTTGTGGCCTTCAGCCAATGCATTGCTTAACATTAGCATGGCTTTAAAGGAGTATGTGGGGATTTTAGCAGTGAAGTGGTATTAAATCATGACATAATATCCTTTAATTTGATGTAGACAGTGTCTATATAAGACTGTTACAATAATGCAAGAGGCAAAGAGGATTTATCTTGCTGCATTCCTAATGTTTTGTGATGAACAAAACTTTTTATAAAATTTTTAAGAAAAGAAGTGAAGAAATGATCGGTGTAAGCAAACTGCTTTGTGATACAGACAACTTTGGGGATGGTCTTCGTTATGCGAAAGGTGTTCATGGTCAGCGCCATGGCGCAGCCGCTGGTATGGGGCCAGTAGTTTCTTGGAATATTACTAGAACCTGCAATTTGAGATGTGTGCATTGCTACTCTGACTCAGATGGCAAGAAATATGATGGGGAGTTAACAACAGCGGAAGCTAAAAAATTTATTGACGACTGTGCTGAATTCAAAGTGCCTGTTTTGTTATTGTCAGGGGGAGAACCTTTAATTCGTCCTGATGTTTTTGAATTGGTGCAGCATATTAATAAACATGGTATTCGGGCAACCTTTTCGACAAATGGTACATTAATTGATAAAAAAATGGCCAGGGATATTAAGGCACTAAATGTAGGTTATGTGGGTATTAGTCTGGATGGTTTGGGTGAAGCCAATGACAAATTTCGCGGTCAGTCAGGAGCTTTTGATAAAGCACTCCAAGGTATCCGCAATTGCTTAGAAATTGGACAACGGGTCGGACTGCGTTTTACCATTAACCGCTATAATTATCATGACCTTGAAGATATCTTCCGCCTTATCAAAGAAGAGCAAATCCCCCGGGTGTGTTTTTATCATTTGGTATACTCAGGCAGAGCTTCGGAGATGATGCAGCATGATGTCAGTCATGAAGAGTCTCGGGCAGCGATGGATCTGATTATGAGTAAAGCTCAAGAATTGGGTGATAAGTGCGAAATCCTGACTGTTGATAACCATGCTGATATTGTATATCTGTATTTACAATCCTTGAAAAAAGATCCTGTACGTGCAGAAAAAATATGGCAGCTTATGATGCGTAATGGCGGTAATCGCTCAGGAATTGCTTTTGCCAATGTTGACCCCCTAGGAAATGTACATTCCGATCAGTTTACACAAAACTATACATTTGGTAATGTTCGTGATCAAGCTTTTGGCGAGATATGGACAAATGAATCAAATCCGATATTGGCTGGTCTAAAGGATCGCAAAGGACTTCTGAAAGGTCGTTGCGGCAAATGCAAGTGGCTGAATGTTTGTAATGGGAATTTCCGTGCCCGGGCGGAAGCCACTACTGGCGACTTCTGGGAATCAGATCCAGCTTGTTATTTGACAGATGCAGAGATCGGGATACGATAAACATAAAGAAAACTTGGCTTGCGCCAAGCCTTAGTTGCCCTTACTTGGAATCGAGAAAGGGTTATACTTTCTGATTCCGTAAAAAAGGACTTGGCCGAGTGCCAAGTCTTTTTTTACATACCAGAAAGTATAAAAATTTTGAGTTGAAGAAGGCAGGTATTACAAGGGTTACGGGTAATAGAGTATTATGAATAAAAACATTCTTTGGCAGATATTTTTTGATGAACGTGAAAACTGGGGTTGCTTTTTAAAGAAATATGGAAATAGGATACGTCCAGTGGTAAAAAAAGAAATTGAAAAGTTTCGTACCTGCGGAGATATGAAACAAGGATTCAAGCTATTTGTCTGTGAAGGTTGTCATGATGTAAAGGTACTAGCTTATCGTTGCCGGAGTCGATTTTGCACTAGCTGTTCTTGCGGAGAAGCAGAAGAATGGAGTAGGGTACTGAGTCAGGATGCCTATCAGGTAATTCATCGTCATGTAATATTTACGATAGATGAGGGATTGCGAATCGTATTTGAAAAGCATAGATACCTGTTGAAGGATTTGATGGATAGTGCAGCAGGCCTACTAAAGGAATATTTGTTAAAAAGGAAGCATTTGCAGGCGGGAATCATAGCCGGACTCCATACCTTTGGTGCCCGAGGTCAGTTTAACCCCCATGTCCATATGATGGTAACCATGGGAGGCATTAAAAGAGACGGAGAATGGTTAACGTATGATTATTTTCCATTCGAGATGCTAAGAAAACAATGGCAGACAGTAGTATTGAAGTTTTTGAGAGAAAAATTACAGTCGAATGAGAAAAAAAGAATACAGCCATTGTTGCAAAAAGCATGGAATGATAATAAGGATGGCTTTTACATATACGCCCCCAAGCAAAAAGGTAATGTAAAGGAGCAGTTGAGATACATAGGAAGATATATGAGGAAGCCAGCGATAGGAATAAATCGTATAAAAAGTTATGATGGAGATACGGTAGAAATTCGGTATATTGATAAAAAAGATGGACAAGAGAAACAGGAAAAAGTGAGCGTTGAAGAGTTTATTGGTCGATTGATTAAACATATACCGGAAGAACAATTCAAAGTGATAAGGCACTATGGGATATATGCCCGTAGGATTGTTAAGTTATGCCAAAAACTTGTAGAAGCTTGGCAAAAAACAGTTAGACGCTGGATAGTAAGGATGAATCGGTTGAAGAGAAGAAACTGGTGTGAGCGTCAGACAGAAAGGACTGGTAAGGATCCAAGGGTATGCCCTCATTGTGGCAATTATTACGAATACAAGGGTGAAGTCTGTCTAAAAGATGGTGATTTGATAGTTAAATATGCAGTAGGGGAAATGGCAAGAAAATGTTTAGAGAGGATGATAGATCATATCAAGGGTAATGCAAAAGAAGAAATCAAGAAAAAAGGGAAAGACAATATCTCCCAACCCAACTACTGTCCGGTATATTTGTTTGCAGTGTGAATTTGAAGAAAAAATCCCGTACAAGATAGTACGAGATTTAGATGAGATGGATGATGGAAATCCAACGTATCCACCGCGTTTTTTCTGTGAGCAATGTGGAGATGCCATGTATCCACACTATTATAAAGGGATTTACGGTTTTGAGTATCGGATTTCCGATGTGCAAGAGACCAAAGGCCCGCGATAGCGGGTTTTCTTAATGTTTATAGGGTCGTTTTGAAAGGTATGATGCCGTGTTTGTCACCAGTAATTGGAAATCAAGGTATTTCCATATCTTATAAAATAGAAATTTTTTAATATTTTTAACAAATTGTAAATAAAAGGTAATTTTATTTTTATCTAGAATGTTACTATCATCATGAATCAAAGGTAAAAACATAAAAATGTATCTTCCAATAGCGGGCAGGAACCTAAGGAGCTGCACAGGAGATGGTTAATTTGGCAATTGACCGGCGAGTGGATAACATTCAGAAGAGTGAAGCAGAGAATTCAGGCGAAGAATTAAGTGGAAAGTTTAAAGTTTTGCTAGATATGGTATATGATGGTATATGTATTCTAGATAAGGAAAATTATATTACTTTTGCCAATATTATTTTTGCAAGCATTGTAAATCAGCCGTCTGAGCAGTTGACAGGAAGAGATATAAATGATGTTATTCCAAATGTGATGGAAAATAGAGATTTGCTTGGGGGAAAACAAATTATAGGAAGAATTAGCAGCATGGGTACTGTAGAAACCTTAGTGTCGATGGTAAAGCCAATTATAGTGGATGGTGTAGTAATAGGATCTATTTTAGTCGTAAAAGATGAAAGACAATTAAACTGCCTAAAGGAAAAACTGAAAATACTCAATTTGAAAGCTGAAAATTTGGAGAAGATAATATCCAAGCAAAAAGAGATAAATTGGCATGTTGGGAAATATGTAGGCGAATCTTTAGAACAAAACTTTATTCGGAAAATGAAAATTGACCCGGCATTTGAAAAATTTATCGGCATGAATGAAACAGTTTTAAATGCGATAGCTTTAGCCGCAAAGGCTGCTAAGGTTCAATCAACAGTCTTAATCATTGGGAAAAGCGGAACAGGAAAAGAGATCATAGCTGAGGGGGTTCATTTGGCAAGCCATAGAGCAAAGGGACCATTTATAAAGATAAATTGTGCCGCGATCCCTGCTAATTTGTTGGAAAGTGAGCTCTTTGGTCATGAAAAAGGTGCTTTTACCGGAGCAATAAAGAAAAAATTAGGGAAATTTGAGTTAGCCAATGGTGGGACAATTTTCCTTGATGAGATTGGCGAGATGGATCTAGGGATGCAAACAAAGTTATTAAGAGTGCTCCAGACTAGTAATTTTGAACGGGTTGGCGGAGAAGAAACGATAGTTGTTAATATTAGAATAGTAGCTGCGACCAATAGGGATTTGGAAGTGATGGTTAAGGAAGGACGCTTCCGGGAGGATCTTTATTATCGTTTAAATGTCATACCATTATTTTTGCCGCCATTAAAAGAGCGAAAAGATGATATTCCGTTATTGGTAGATCATTTTTTGAAAAAGTTTAATAAGGATTTTGGCAGGGAGATACAGGGAATTAAGAAGTCTGCAATGGATGCCTTAATACAATATGATTGGCCGGGTAATGTTAGAGAATTAAAAAATATTATAGAAAGATTTGTTGCGCTTGCAGATGGAGAGTATATTGAATTAAGTGACTTACCCCTATCTATCTATCAGAATGCAGGTGAAATACTAGAAAATAATTTAGAATGTATTTCGACGTCCATTGTTCAAGGCGAAGTGTTTCTTTTAGAAGAGTATGAAAAGCAAATAATAACAGCTGCCTTAGATAAATATGGCAGTTATACTGCAGCAGGTAAAGTCCTTGGGATAACACATAAAACAGTGGCGGCCAAGGCTCAAAAGTATGGAATAGATAAAAAGACAGGTAATGGATAAGGGAGCATATACTGAAAAATTAAGGTCCTTCTAGCGAAGCATTTGTTAGAGGGACTTTATGTTTGTATATAAGGGTTGCTATAGGCATTAGGCTGCTCAGAACAGGAGAAAAATTCTCTGGTTCGGGTAATAATTCCCTGTGATGTATTTATGATGACTGTGTTTTCTCATCATCATCGTTCATAAAGGCACTAAAATCCCGAAGTTTTAGATAGTTGATATTTTTTCCCCAGTTGGTATGGAACTTGCAATTTATATTGGCAATGGCAAGTTATAAAGCAATTTATGAAAAAAAGGAGGGGTGAAGCAGGTACAATACGCAGGGAAGACATGGAGAAACGAAAAAAGCTAATCTATATTTAAGGAGGAGTTAGAGTTATGTCCATCGCATTAGCTGAACTTATGGGAACAGCGGTTCTTATGACTTTTGGGTGTGGGGTTTGCGCGAATGTCAATTTGAATAGGTCGAGAGCAAATGTTAGTATATTAGGCGGCGGTTGGATTACAATCACCGCAGGCTGGGCATTTGCAGTCATGCTTGGTGCTTTTGTTAGTAATGCTCTTGGTGGTGCAGGAGAATTGAATCCAGCCCTTGTTTTATTCAAAGTGCTCGTAGGGGCCTATACCCTTCCAGCGGCCATCCCTATCATGGTTGCAGAATTAGCTGGTGCTATGCTTGGTGCGGCTCTGGTTTGGTTGGCTTATCTTCCTCATTGGGAAATTACAGAAGATAAAGGAGCTATTTTGGGCACATTTGCTACAGGCGCAATGATTAAAAATGATATGGCTGCTCTTCTTTGTGAAATTATAGCAACTACCTTCTTATTTATTTGTCTTACTGCTTTTGGTGCTAGATTAGTAACTGGTGCCGGTATGTCTCCTGGGTTCGGCAACTATTTAGCTGCCATGTGTATTTGGGCTGTAGGTTTAAGTTTAGGCGGACCTACTGGATATGCCTTGAATCCTGCTCGTGACCTTGGCCCCCGTATTATCCATTCCATACTGCCGATTTCTACCAAAGGCAGTTCGGACTGGGGATATGCTTGGGTGCCTATCGCTGGTCCATTTATCGCGGCTTTTATTGCATATGGAATTTGCTCAGCAACTGGG
>Ga0074193_1001573_pt2 | contig 13722 bp, 18 predicted proteins | sample EPASupsiteHSE605_FD_64523 | JGI IMG/M metagenome (GOLD analysis project Ga0074193, IMG submission 64523) | Bioremediated contaminated groundwater from EPA Superfund site, New Mexico - Sample HSE6-05 | ecosystem: Environmental > Aquatic > Deep subsurface > Groundwater > Contaminated ... | reverse complement strand
AGGCCGAGCGAGGCCGGGTTCTTCGTGGTCCGGAGGACGAGCCGGTCGATCCCCCCGATCCGGCCGACCTTGAGGTTGTCGAGGCCCATCACGGCCCCGCTCGGGATGTAGACCCGCCGCCGTGCGGCCACGGCCGCGGCCCGGAGGCGCGCGAGGAACGAGGGGTCGGCGAGGGCTCCGACGGACATCACGACGAAGTCCCGGCCCGCCCCGAGCACGGCCTCGCCGTGGGCCCGGACGGCCCTGACCGAGGCGGCCTCGACCACGAGGTCGACATCGGCGTCGACGAATGCCTCGAACGAGTCGTACGCGGTCCCGCCCGAGTGAGCCGCAAGCTCGCGGGCCCGGTCGGGGTCCTGGTCGTAGAGGGCCGTGATCTCGAAACCCTCGGCGTGGGACGCGATCAGGTGGCCGATGTTGCCGCAGCCGAGGAGCCCGACCCGCATCATGGATAAGTGTGGGCCTCCCCCGGGATAAAAGCGGCGGCAGGGCTCCCAATCTCTCCCGCCGCCGTAGGGGGGCGGGGCCGGCATCCGGTCGAAAGGGAAGCCTGATGTCCGGCCCCGCCGATCCATCTGGGATGACGACCGACGAGATCGAACGCGGATTTGCCGCACTCGAGGCGCGGATCCGCGCGACAGACGACGCGATTGGAGAGGAGGCGGACCGGGTCCGGCAGGAGGAGGGCGCCCTGCTGGCCAGGATGGCCTCGACCGCGGCCGGCGTCGTGCCCGCGGCCGGGCTCGAGGTGATGTCCCGCGGCAAGGTCGACGGCAGGGGCGAGCTGTACGATCAGGAGTACTTCCCCGAGAAGATGCTCGTCCTCGCCAAGGCCGAGCCCATGCCGTTCCGGCCGGACGACGCGAACAAGGCGATCACGGACCAGTTCTGCGTGCTGCAGGCCGACGGCACCTTCGCCGAGCTGATGTACTCGAACGATACCGTGGTGATCGACAGCTACCTCGCGCCGCTCCCGGCCGAGGACGCGCTCGGCATCTACGGCCCCGAACTCCTCTTCATGCTCTTCCGGGCCCTCAGGCAGTACCTCGAGGGGGAGGAGGCGCTCCTCGCGGCCCTCCGGACCACCCTCGAATACCTGCACGGGTAGCCCTACTTCCAGCCGAAGATCCCGAACGCCGGCCGGAGCGGGTCGTTCTCGGGGTGGAGGGCGGAGAGGAGCGCGCTCCGGCGGAACTTCTGGCCGGCGCCGTTCTGGAAGGAGACGATCGCCTTCACCTCGGCCATCTGCTCGGCGAGCGGCAGCTCGTGGACCGCGTCGGGTGCGAGCGAGGCGATCTCGAACTCAGCCCCGGTCGGCACGAGGGCGACGCGGATCCCGAGCGCGGGGGCGTTCCCCCTGTTTCTCAGCTCGATGGCGCGCGCGTCCTCGGCCAGCGCCACCTGGAGGTCGGGGAGATCGCGGGTGTCGCGGCCGATCGCGAGCACCATCAGCACGACGACGGCGACGATCAGGGCTATCAGAGAGAGATAGGGCGAGATCAGGGCAAGCCCTGCCGCAGCTGCGAGGCCGACTGCGATGACGATCAGGGATGAACGCTCCATGAGGAGAGATTGCAGGGGAATGGATAAAAACAAGACGCGAGTGGGCCCGATGAGATTCGAACTCATGGCCTCCCGGTTATCAGCCGGGCGCACCACCTAGCTATGCTACGGGCCCGCAGGGTTACCCTACTAGATCAATCGTACGAGTTCTTATAGATTTTCGATGGCGTCCCGACATACGCCTTTGTATCCTCCCCCGAGAAATATGCATGGACGGGCCGCGCCGGCGCGCACCACGCGTCTGCAGCACGGGGCGGCCCGTGCGGGAGTGGTTCATGGCGAGACAGTATCTGCTGGGCAACGAGGCGATCGCCCATGCCGCCCTCGAGGGCGGCGTGGGGTTCGTGGCCGGGTACCCGGGCACGCCGTCGTCCGAGGTGATCGACCTCCTCCGGGCCCGACGGCCCGACGGGGTGCATGTCGAGTGGTCGACGAACGAGAAGGTGGCGTTCGAGAACGCGCTCGCCGCCGCCTGGTGCGGCGTCCGCGCACTCTTCACGACCAAGCACGTCGGCCTGAACGTCGCGGCCGACCCGCTGATGACCTCGGGGTATACGGGCGTGACGGGGGGCTTCGTCGTCCTCTCGGCCGACGACCCGTTCGCGCACTCGTCCCAGAACGAGCAGGACAGCCGGCTCTACGCCGCGATGGCCGGCCTGCCCTGCCTGGACCCGAGCACGATCGAGGAGGCGCACGACATGCTCCGCGACGCGTTCGCCCTCTCGGAGGAGTTCGGCCTGCCCGTCCTCTTCCGCCCGACGACCCGGATCTGCCACTCGAAGGCCGACGTGGAGCTCGGCCCGGTCTCCGGCGAGCGGCGCGAGGCGGCCTTCCGCCGCGACCCCCGGCAGTACGTGGTCATCCCGGCCCACACGCGGGTCCTCCACCGCCGGCTGAACGAGAAGCAGGCCGTGATCCGTGAGCGCCTGACCGAGCTCGGGTACACCACGGGCGAGATCCGGGGTCCCCGGGGCGTGGTCGCGGGCGGCGTCGCGGCGGCATACGTGCGCGAGGTCCTCCCCGACGACGTCTCGGTCCTCGTGGTCCGGGCCTACCCGACCGACCCCGAGCAGCTCCGATGCTTCTGCCTCGAGCACGAGGAGGTGCTCGTGGTCGAGGAGGGGGCACCCGTGATCGAGAACGAGGTCCGGAAGGCGGCCGGCTGCGTCCGGGTCCTGGGCAAGCAGACGGGCCACGTGCCCGCCGAGGGCGAGCTCTCGCCCTCGCTCGTCCGGACGGCCATGGCCCGGGCCGGCTTCCTGGACCGGGCCCCGCGCCTGCCCCCCGCCCACGCGGAGGGGCTGCCGCCCCGGCCCCCGATCCTCTGCGCGGGCTGCATGCACCGGGCGGTCTTCTTCGCCATGAAGAAGGTCTTCAAGGACGGCATCTTTCCCTCCGACATCGGCTGCTACACCCTCGGGCTCCAGCTCGGGGCGGTCGACACCACGATCTGCATGGGCGCCTCGATCACGGTCGGCTCGGGGATCGCGCAGACCGTGGGCGGGGACGTGATCTCGACGATCGGGGACTCGACCTTCCTCCACACGGGCCTGCCGGGCCTGCTGAACGCGGTCTACAACGGCGCGAACCAGGTCGTCGTCATCCTCGACAACCGGATCACGGCCATGACCGGGCACCAGCCGAACCCGACGACCGGGCGGACCGCGACCGGCGAGGAGAGCACGAAGGTCTCGCTCGAGGCCCTCTGCCGGGCCTGCGGGGTCTCCTGGGTCGAGACCGTGGACCCGTACGACATGACCGGCCTCCTCGCGACACTCCGCGAGGCGAAGGCCCAGAGCGGGGTGAGAGTGGTGATCGCGAAGAAGCCCTGCGTCATCGTCGAGCGGCGGGCGAAGGTGGGTCGGCCCCGTCTCGAGGTGGACGCCTCCGCCTGCTCGGGCTGCCGCGCCTGCCTCCGCTTCGGCTGCCCGGCCCTCGCGTTCGAGGGCGAGGCGGCCTCGATCACGCCGCTCTGCTCGGGCTGCGGGGTCTGCGCCTCGCTCTGCCCCCAGGGCGCGATCGGAAAGGAGGGCCGGCCGCCTGCGCAGTCGCCGGCTCCGGGAGGTGCCGCATGAGCTTCGACGTCCTGATCGTGGGGGTCGGAGGCCAGGGGACGATCCTCGCCTCGAACATCCTGGGCGAGGCCTCGGTCGAGGAGGGCCGATCCGTCCGGGGAGCCGAGACCCACGGCATGGCCCAGCGCGGCGGCTCAGTCGAGTGCCACGTCCGGATCGACGGGCGGTTCGGCCCCCTGATCGACCCCGGCACGGCCGATCTCCTGCTCGCGTTCGACCTGCTCGAGGCCGTCCGCTACGCTCATTTCCTGAAGCCCGGCGGCCGGGCGGTCACGAACACGGCGATCGTCACCCCGACCTCGGTCTTCTCCCAGAAGCTCGCGATGCCCTCGCCCGAGGAGTGCCTGGCCCGGCTCGCGCCGCACGCGCCGCTCGCGATCGACGCGGCGGCGATCGCCCGCGAGGCCGGCTCCGAGCTCGCCCAGAACGTGGTGCTGATCGGGGCCGCGTCTCACCTCCTCCCGCTGGGCGAGGCCGCACTCCTCGCCGCGATCGAGCGGTCGGTCCCGTCGAAGACGATCGAGGTAAACCGACGGGCCTTCGCGCTCGGCCGGGCGGCCGGCGCTGCCGGCCGGTGATCCCTCCGCCACCCTTTTTCGCCTTCCCCGACCAACGGATCCGCCGATGTCGCGCGTGATCGGAGTCGAGGGCGGCCCTGTCCGGGGCTGCCGGGAGGGACGGGTCACGGTCTTTCGGGGCATCCCGTACGCGGCCCCCCCGGTTGGCGCACTCCGCTTTGCTCCGCCGGAACCGGTCGAGGGCTGGGACGGGATCCGCGACGCTGCACATTTCGGCCCGGCCTGCCCGCAGCCCGGCGGCGGGGCACGGTGCTCGCCTGCCGGGACGAGCGAGGACTGCCTCTACCTGAACGTCTGGACCCCGGAGCTCGAGCCGGAGACACCCCTGCCGGTCATGGTCTTCTTCCACGGCGGCGCGTTCATGAAGAGCGCGGGCTCGCACCCGCTCTACGACGGCGCGCGGCTCGCCGCCGGGGGCGCGGTGGTCGTGACCCTGAACTACCGGATCGGCCCGCTCGGCTTCCTCGCCCACCCGGCGCTCGGGGCGCACGCGGGGAACTGGGGTCTCAGGGACCAGGCCGCGGCCCTCCGATGGGTCCGCGAGCACGCGCCGGCCTTCGGGGGCGATTCCGACCGCGTGGTCGCATTCGGCGAGTCGGGCGGGGCCGAGTCTCTCCTCTTCCTGATGACGAGCCCGGCGGCCCGGGGCCTCTTCGCGGCCGCAATCCTCGAGTCGGTCCCGTTCTGGCGGCAGGGCGCGGTCATGGACGTCTGCCACGACGCCGGCCGGGCGGGAGCGATCGGCGAGGCCTTCGCCGCCCGGCTCGGGACCGAAAGCGAGAACGCCGCCGACCGCCTCCGAGCCCTGCCGACGGCGAGGCTGGTCGAGGCCTCATCCTCCCCGGTCCTCCCGGTCCACAGCGATGCGGCGCCCGGATCGCCCTTCGAGCTCCTCGCGAACCTGGAGTTCGTGCCGACGGTCGACGGCCGCCTCCTGCCGGAGGACCCGGCCGCCGCCCTCGCCGCCGGGCGCCACCTCGCCGTGCCGCTTCTCCTCGGGACGAACCGCGACGAGGGCGTGCCCCTCGTTCGGGGCCACGGTGTCGCGCCCGGCCGGCTCGACGCCTACCTCGCAGCCCGGCTCGGAGTCCGGGCGGGGGCCGTCCGGGACCGCCTCCCCCGCGAGCCCGGCGAGGCGATCGCCCGCCTGATGACGGCGGTCGACTTCGATGGGGTCGCGCTCTTTGCGGCCGAACGGTTCCACGCGGCCGGAGCCCCGGTCCGACTCTACCGGTTCGACCACGGGCCCTCGGGGCACGCGGCCGAGCTCCCGTACGTCTTCGGCACCCTCCCGCCGGAGGCGCCCGCGGTCGACCGGGCGCTCTCGGCGGGGATGCAGGCGGCGTGGCGTGAGTTCGCCCGGACCGGCGACCCGAACGGCCCCGGGTTGCCGGCCTGGCCGCGGTACGAGCCCCGCGACCGTCCCTACCTCGAGTTCGGGCGAGATACGGTGGCAAAGCGCGGTTTTGGCGACGAGATGGCACTCGCCGCCCGCTTCCTCGTCGGGACGTGACCCGACCGGTTTCGCCCCCGCCCGAGGCCTGCTCTTCTTCCGCTACGTCCCATGCTCTCCGGCGAAGAGGGGGAGACGAGGAGACGGAGATGACGGAACTCTGGAGGGCCGATATCCGTGCCGGCCTCTTTCATGGTCGCGGGAGGGATCGTCGTGGAGGCTGACCCTCTCGCGGACTGGCTGATCGCGAGCCTCGCGCTCGCGGGAGCGTTCCGGCTCGGCTCGGGGCTCGTGTCCCGCCGGGCCTCGGCCCTCGCGGGGGTGGTCGGGGCGTTCGCCGAGGAGGCGGCAGCCTGGAGGGAGGCGAAGGCCGACGACGAGATCACGGGCGACGAGGCGCGGGCCTTGACCGAGACGGTCGACCGGTTCTTCGGCCGGATCGCCACCCTGGGCGCGGACCTGCTCGAGGAGGGGCGATGACCCTGGTCGCGGTCGCGGCCCGGGACGCGAGTCCGGCCGAGAAGGCCGACGCGGACCTCGTCTGCGACGGCCGGACGGACCTGGCCGAGCTCGCACGGGCCGTCGCGGTGCCCGACCGCGAGGTCGTACTCTCTGCCGGGCGGTACAACGCGAACGGGGGCCGTGCGCCGGACGGGACGCGGTGCCTGCGGCCGACCTGAACGGCCCGAAGTACCGGCAGGCGGCCCGCCCGTTCTCGGGCGCACTGGTCTTGGGCGTCGAGCAGCTGGCTCCGATCGAAGCCCTGGTCGAGGTCCACCAGCCGAGCGTCCGGCTGGTCGATCTCTCCGCGGCCGTGGTCCGGGTCCTGCCCGGGATCCTGGACGGGGCGCCTCCGTTTCCGCTCGCGGCGGCCGGCCCGGGGGGGTCATCAAAGGGTGATGAAATTCGGCGGACTCAATTGCTCCAGCGATAACCATCCCGCATGGAGTTTCCGACCTCGCGCCCGTTCATCCTCGGGTTGATCGCCGTCGCCATCATCTTAACGGCGGCGATAACGATCCGGCCCTTGATGACGTTCCGCCCTACGTTCGCGAGTCTCGCCCTGGTATTCGGGGCATGGGCGGTTACTCATGGCTGGTGGCTGTTGAGCAACGTGCTTGCATAAACGCGGATGCAATCAGGTACCTTTCTCTCTCAGCCTGTCGATCAATGACGAGACTCGTGCCCGTGCTTCGTCGGTCTCGCGTTGTTCGCGCATAATTGTGATATCGATGATCTCTCCCTCTTCTCCACCAGGCAACAGTTCACGAGGAAAGAGAATGTGGTGCGTCTCTTCGGGTCGCACCAGGAGGACCGGGATCTCTCCCTCAAATCCGTCCACTCCCGCTTTCATCTCTATCCCCTCTTCCGACTGACAGGCCGACCAGATCCATCTCTGAAAAAGGAATTGGTCGCTGCAGTGTGGTCGACAGGAATCGCGTGAAGTACCGGGAAAAAATATACAGGATGGATAGGAATACTCACCCACGGTGAAGGGAATGGATCTGTTTCTGGAGGATCAGCCGCATTCCCCGGAACCAAAGAGCTGTGCGCTCTGCGGAAAGAGCCTGAAGTATCCGGTCGGGATCTTCCCCTCCGAAGATCTTCCCGATATCGTCGAGGAGGCCTGCTCTGACTGCAACGCCCTCTTCTGCCACGAGTGCAGCCTCACCTATCCGCGGCATCACTGCCCGATATGCGGTGCAGGCGCGCTCGTCACCGTGCACGACGAGGATGAGAAGGATATGGCCCGCACGCTCCTGTCCGTCGATCCGACGGGCGATCCGACCCCGTCGACCATCTCGCCCACCCTCCTGTCGAGCCGGGCGGAACGATAACGCGACGGCGACATCCGGCTCGGCTGCTTCTCCGGTTCAGGCGAACCCGGCGTCCAGGGCCCGCTGACTCTCGGGGTTCGGCCCGGTCACGTAGACGAATTCCCCTGCTGCCGGTACCGCTCGCGCACCTTCGCGATCGCCGCCACGGCCGACGGGTCCCGGACATGCGACTGGCCGAGGTCGATCCGGACCTCAGGCGAGTCCTCGTCGTATGCGAACAGGTCGACGAAGGTGGCCTTGGACCGGCTGATCGCGGCCGTCGAGGGTCAGCGCACGGCAGCTGGACCACCCGCTCGGGGCCGCGATCGTCACGGCACTGATCGAGCTCGTGCAGGAGGCGGTCTGAGTGCGGTCTCAGGCTGCCCGCAGGGTGAAGAAGAGGGTCGTCCCCCGGCCCGGCTCCGACGCCACCCAGATCCGGCCCCCGTGCTGCTCGACGATCCTTTTTACCAGCGGGAGCCCGATGCCGGTCCCGTCATAGTGATCGCGCGTGTGGAGCCGCTGGAAGATCACGAAGATCCGGTCGAAGTACTCGGCCTCGATCCCGATCCCGTTGTCCTGCACCGCAAAGCGCCAGAGCTCGCCCTCGCGCTCCGCCGAGGCCCTGACCTGCGGGGCCACCCCCTCCCGGCGGAACTTGACGGCGTTGCCGATCAGGTTCTCGAAGATCTGCGCGAGCTGCGTCTCGACCCCCATCACCGCAGGCAGGGGCCCGTGCTCGATCACCGCTCCCGACGCCTCGATACTCGAGGAGAGGTCGCGCAGGGACGGGTCGAGCACCTACCCGCTCTCGACCGCGCAGAGCGTGGCCCTGCCCGTCGAGATCTGCGAGAAGAGGAGCAGGTCCTTGATCAGGTGCTGCATCCGGGTGCCGGCCTCGACGATGAATCCGATGAATTCGTCCGCGTCCTCTTCGAGCCGTCCCCGGTAGCACCGTTCGAGGAGCTGGGAGAACGAGACGATCGTCCGGATCGGCTCCTGCAGGTCGTGGCTCGAGACGTACGCGAACCGTTCGAGGTCCTCGTTCGATCGCTGCAGCTCGCCGACCCGTTCCCGCAGGGCCTCCACGGTCATGCTCCGGTCCGACGGGATGATGTGGACGCGGTTCGGCTCGATCGGCACGCCGTCCTCGGCCTCGACCACGGCCATCGACGTCAGGCGCTGGAGGAGCTCGGGCAGCATCCCTGTCTTGGTCGGATCAAGGTGCTGGACCACGACGAAGGCGAGGCCCGTGTCCGGGGGCATGGCCGAGAAGAACCTCTCGAAGGCCTCGAGCCCGCCGGCCGAGGCGCCGATCCCGACGACCCGTATGGTTTCGCCCCCGTCATCGATCGGTCTGTCGGGCGTGGCCACGGGGGCGTCGGGGGCGTCGGGCCCGCCGTCTATGGGTTCAGGGGGATTGGGCGTCGTCTGCATCGAGGGTCCTGTGCCGGAGGAGAGAATAGCGAAAGAGGCATGTCGTCTCTGATAAACGTTGGATGGTCCCGATCCCTTCGGTCCTGCCCGAACACCACCGTCCCCTTTTTAACCCTCGCTTGCAATGGGAGTGATAGAGACCCTTCGGTTGATACTGTGACTCTCGCTCCTCCGCTCTCCCTCGCGGCCATCCGGCAGCCCGCTTTCCTCTACACCCCCGACGGCCGGATCGCGGCGGCGAACGACCGGATCGAGGCCCTCGCGGGCCGGCCGCTCGCGGGCTGTTCCGCCGCCGACATCATCGCGCACTTCGGCCATCGCCACCCCGACGGCCGGCAATTCGTGCCCGAGGAGCTGCCCCCCACGCGGGCGCTGGCCGGCGAGGAGGCGATCGACGTCCCGATCGAGATCACGGCCGCCGATGGTCGAACCGTCCACATTCTGGCGACGGCATCCCCGATCCGGGAGAGCGGCGGGATCGTCGGCGCGCTCGTCGTCTGGCAGGACGTCTCGGCGCTCGAGACGGCGCTCGCCGAGCAGCACCGGCTCCGGTCCGAGGCCGAAGTCAGGGCGCAGGAGCTCTGGATTCATGGGGAGGAGCTCCGGCAGCAGGGCGAGGAGCTCGGGGCGCAGGGTCAGGCGCTCGCGGCGGCGAACGACGAGCTCGCCCGCCAGCGCCTCCTCCTCGACACCATCCTCGGCGCGCTCCCGCACCGGGTCTCCATATGGAGCTCGGACGAACGGCTGGTCTGGGCGAACGAGACGTTCGGGGTCGAACTCCATCAGCCCCGGGAAGCCCTGATCGGGCGGACCTGGCGGGAGATCGGGCTCGCCCCCGATCTGTTCGAGCCGTTCATGGAGGAGGTCCGGCAGGTGATCGCGACCGGCGCGCCGAGCGCGCGCGAGGGCAGGTACCCCCATTCGACCGGAACACAGTGGCGGGCCTGCACCTTCGTCCCGTTCTCCGCCACGGCGGCCCTCGTGGTCTCGGAGAACATCGACGAGCGGAAGGCGATGGAGCAGACCCTGGCCGAGAGCGAGGCGGACGCCCGGTCGTTCATGGAGAACCTGATCGATGCCTGCGCGATCTGCGAGACGGTGCACGCGCCCGACGGCACACCGATCGATATCCGCCTGGTCGAGGTGAACGCGGCCCTCGCCCGGACCCTGCGCCGGCCCGCGGCCGCGATCGTGGGCCGGACCGCCTTCGAGGTCCTCCCCGAGCTCGCCCGCCCCTGGTTCGACCGGTATCTCGAGGTCGGCCGGACGGGCAAAGCCATGGAGTTCGAGGAGCCGTTCCCCGCCCTCGGCCGCTGGTACCGGATCGCCGCGTTCCCGGTTCGCGGGGGAAGGATCGCAGTGCTCTTCCGCGACATCACCCGGCGTAGGGAGGCCGAGGCGGCCCGGCAGGAGTACGCCGAACGGCTGCGGGCGAGCAACGAGGAGCTGCAGCGGTTTGCATACGTCGCCTCCCACGACCTGCAGGAGCCGCTCCGGTCGATCGTCAGCTTCGCCCAGCTCCTGGACCGCCGGTATCGGGGCCGGCTCGACCGAGAGGCCGACGAATTTCTCGGCTTCATCGTCGAGGGCGGGAACCGAATGCAGGCCCTGATCCGGGATCTCCTCCAGGTCTCGCGGGTCGAAACCGAGGCAAAACCCCTCGAGCCGACGGATGCGGCCGGGGTGGTTACCGGCGCGCTTCAGCTTCTCGAGGTTCCGATCCGGGAGGCCGGCGGGGCGGTCCAGGTCGATTCGCTGCCGCGGGTCATGGCCGACGCGGCCCAGCTCGAACTGGTCTTTACGAACCTGATCGGGAACGCGTTGAAGTACCGCGGGCCCGACGTGCCGCCACGGGTTCGGATCAGCGCCCGGCGGGCCGGACCCTCCTGGTGGGAGTTCGCGGTCGCCGACAACGGGATCGGGATCGAGGCCGAGTACTTCGACCGGATCTTCGAGATGTTCCGCCGTCTCCATACCCACGAGGAATATGATGGGACCGGCATCGGGCTCGCGATCGTGAAAAGGATCGTCGAGCGGCACGGGGGGACGGTCTGGGTCGAGTCGACCCCAAGCGAGGGCTCGACCTTCTTCTTCACCCTGCCCTCTGCTCCTCCCCTTTCGAACGGTTGAAGACGGCTCGACTCGAGCGTTATATCTCACCTGATACAACAATTCTCCCGCTTGGCTTCCAGCCATCAGGCTGTCCGGTCGCCGCAGCTCGACACGATCCGGATGGTCGAGGACTTCATTTACGAGCACTCGTGTGATTACAAGCGCCCTGCGCTCTGGGAGGCGTTGCCGCGCCGGACGATGTACCGGGCGTTCCGGCAGATCATCGAGTACCTGTTCGAGTCCGGAAAGATCGCCCTGGACCGCGCCGGATACGTTGTCTGGATTCACAACCCCGAGCTCTTCGCCCAGTACTACGGCCGCGAAGACCTCCGTATTCGATAGGCTTAGGAGAGGGTTCCCGTATCAAGCCCCTCTTCAATGACTATCGAGATCTCGATCGCCGAGGATCGCCGTGCCGGGTACGAGGCGCTGGGAAGCCCCACCCGGAGCGAGGATCGGCGGGTCTTCGCCCTGCTCGAGGAGGCGGGCGATCTCTTCAAAGAGAATCCTTACGCCGGCGATCGGATCCGCCGGCAGCAGATCCCGGGGGAGTATCGTCGACCATACGGTCCTCTGGAAGACCTGTGGAAGTACGGTCTCTCGAAGAGCTGGCGGCTCGTCTACACCATTGCGCGGAAGGGGGCATGATCGTGATCGTCCTCGAACGGTCCTCCCACGACGAGTACGAACGACGGTTCAACTACTGGTATATTCATCCGCGATCGCCTCCTGTGACACAGATCGACGTCGCCTCGGAGTGCCAGCCAGGAGGACCGGCGTGGCACCGGGATTTTAAAGTACCTCGAGCTCCCTTGCTCCCGGCCCGTTCGGGCTGTGGGCTGCCGAGAAATCGTCCCGGCCACGAGGACCCTGCATTTACCCTTCCTTTTGCTATCGGAGCGTGCAGGGCGGCTATCTCAGAAAGTTTTTATGCCTGGGCACCGTCTCTGGGCGCATGCGAAAATATCTGCCGATCCTCTGTGTGGCGGCCCTCCTGCTCTGCACCGCCCTCATCGCCGGGTGCGCCACCACCAACACGTTCAACGCGACGACCACCCCGACGGCGGTGCGGACGACGGCCGCCGGCGGGGCGGGCATGACGATCGACCTGACGGCGCAGAACTTCGCGTTCGACAGGGCCGCGATCACCGTCCCGGCCGGGGCGCAGGTCACGATCAACCTCAGGAACATGGACACGGGCGTCCCGCACAACTTCGCGGCCTACACCGACTCCACGGCGACCACGGCCATCTTCAAGGGCCCGAACGTCACCGGCCCGGGGACCACGACCTACACCTTCACGGCGCCGAGCACGCCGGGCACGTACTTCTTCCGGTGCGACGTCCACCCGACCACCATGACCGGGCAGTTCATCGTGCAGTAACCGTGTCCGGTCCGGTGCAGGAGATCGGTATCGGCAGGCCCCCCGGAACGGGGCCGGAGGTGGACCCGTGCCCCGGGAGCTCTGCTTCGGCAACGGCGACCTGACGGTCACCCTCGACCGGGACCTCGCCGTCCGCGACCTCTACTTCCCCTATGCCTGCATGGAGAACCATGTCGGCGGCCACCGGTGCCGGATCGGGGCCTGGGTCGACGGCCGGTTCGCGTGGGTCGACGACACCTGGGACCGGACCGTCGGCTATCGCCCCGAATCGCTCGTGAGCGAGGCGGTCCTAGCGCATCCCGATCTTGCCCTCGAGCTCGCGGTCAGCGACACGGTCCTCCCCCTCCACACGGTCTTTCTCCGGCAGGTCACGGCCCGGAGCACGGACGGAGAGGTGCACGAGCTCCGCCTCTTCTTCACCCATGACCTCCACGTCCACGAGTCGTCCCACGGGGTCACGGCCCTCTATCATCCGGGCGAGGACGCCGTGATCCACTACCGGAAGGACCGGTACGTGCTTGCCGGCGGCCGGGGCGACGGCCCGGGCCCCGACCAGCACGCCGTCGGCACGGCCGAGGCCAAGGGCCTCCGGGGGACCTGGGTCGACGCCGAGGACGGGGTCCTGAGCGGAAATCCGGTCGCGCACGGGTCGGTCGACTCGACCATCGGCCTGCATGCCCGCCTCGCACCGGGGGAGCCCTCGGTCCTCTCGGCCTGGCTCTGCACGGGAACGAGCATGGACGAGGTGGTGGCGCTCCAGAGGCGGGTCCGGGCCGGAGGGCCGGCCCGGCTGCTCGAGCAGGCGGACCGGGTCTACCGGGCCTGGGCCAACGCGGGCCGCCTCGACTTCGGCGACCTCCCGGCGCCCGTCGTTGAAGCGTTCAAGCGGAGCCTGCTCGTTCTCCGGACCCAGATCGACAACCGCGGCGCGATCCTCGCCTCCTGCGACTCGGAGATCTACTCGTTCAACCACGACAGCTACGCCTATGCCTGGCCCCGCGACGGGGCGTTCGTCGCGATCGGCCTCGACGCGGCGGGGTACGCGGACGTCGCACGCCGGTTCTTCCGCTTCTGCGAACGCGCGATCTCGGACGGGGGCTACCTCTTCCATAAGTACCATCCGGACGGGGCCCTCGGGTCGACCTGGCACCCGTGGATCGACCTCGACGGCGCCCTGCACTACCCGATCCAGGAGGACGAGACCGCCCTCGTCCTCCACGCCCTCTGGAATCACTTCGACCGGGTGCGCGACATCGAGTTCGTCATCTCGCTGTACGAGCCGCTCGTGGTCCCGGCCGGCGAG
>Ga0074193_1002959_pt1 | contig 13725 bp, 11 predicted proteins | sample EPASupsiteHSE605_FD_64523 | JGI IMG/M metagenome (GOLD analysis project Ga0074193, IMG submission 64523) | Bioremediated contaminated groundwater from EPA Superfund site, New Mexico - Sample HSE6-05 | ecosystem: Environmental > Aquatic > Deep subsurface > Groundwater > Contaminated ... | reverse complement strand
GTGCTGCCCGTGGAGTTGAAATCGAAGTAGCCTTTACCAAGCGGATAGGAGCAGGCCTATTTGGCGGAGAAGGCTTTATTTTGCAGCGCCTGACAGGTGATGGCTTGTCATTCGTTCATGCTGGCGGAACTATTGTAGAAAAAAGACTCGCAGCCGGGGAGACTTTACGTGTTGACACCGGTTGTCTGGCCGCTTTTGCTCCTACGGTAGATTATGATATTCAATTTATAGGCGGTTTTAAAAATTCACTGTTTGGCGGAGAAGGATTATTCCTGGCCAGCCTAACCGGGCCAGGCCTTGTCTACTTGCAGAGCCTTCCACTCTCTCGTCTTGCTGATCGCATAGTAGCTGCCTCCCGATTCGGCAGCAATCAGGGTGAGCAAAGAGGAATGGGTGGCATGGGAGGACTGGGAGGAGCTGTCTTAGGCGCCGGATTACTAGGTTCCTTTCTAGGGGGCGATGGAGAATAGGCAGTTATTCTATTGGGAGACATTAGTTAGATAACATAATATAGTACACAGTAAATAACCCCTGAATGATTCTTAAATCTTTCAGGGGTTTTAATATCAATGCCATTACTGCAAAATATTACACTCTGCCACCTTGATCCTTAATTATCGATACAGCCTTTTCAATATTATCATTTGAAGTCACTATGGTTAGCATAAACGACTCTCCGCCAGCCAGATTATCATTGTTGATTCCCCGGCCAGTTTCCGTGTCATTGGCTGCTAATAAAGGATTGGCACCATCATCGATACCCGCGCTGTTTGAATATAGAGTTGGCCCATGCAGTGTTAAGGCATTGTTAATCGGATTATTATATTCACTGTCATTAACTACGCCAAAACGTGAAATTCTATCGACCTGAATAGCACCTTCATCAGTTACTAGATTAGCCTTCTTAACAGCTTCCATAGCATTGTGAGCTTTAGTACTGGAAGGGAAAAAAGCTAGTATACTATGTTCATTTTTATCTAACTCCATAATATCGCCCCCATCATTTTTTCTTAATTTGGCTGATTAGGGGGCTGTTTATGCGGGCTACTATTGCGGATAAATACTTTAAATAAATATTTTGAGATGACATATATGTGTCATTGAAAGGGTCTATCGTAAAATAAATGCGAATCATGCAGGAAATAATTGCAAAAACTAGAAAGTTTATAGAAAAGTAGAAATAGTATGGGAAGTGAAAAAATGCGTATAACAATTGAGTTTCATAGTGATAAAGAAGTGATTTTACCCATTCATTACAACTATATTTTGCAGGGATTCTTATATAAAAACCTCTCGGATAAGGACTATCGGCGTTTTTTGCATGGGACTGGATATCAATTCGCGAATACAAGTTTTAAACTCTTTACCTACTCCCGCTTGCTGGGTAAGTTTAGAATGTTAAAGGATTTCGGCAAAATAGCTTTTTCATCGCCATTCACCCTGGTAGTTGCTTCCGGGGTTGAACAATTCATCACCGATCTGGCTGAAACCCTAATCAAGTCTGACCAGTGTTTCCTGGGCGATAGTCCGGTTGAAATAAAAAGTATATCTGTACATAAAAAATATAAACTTTCTGACGAGGTGCATATTAAAATGCTATCTCCTATCGTTGCCTATAAAACAGTTATGGATGGAGAGAAAAAGCGTACCGATTACTACTCTCCTTGGCAAAAAGAATTTGGTCAACTAGTTACAAATAACCTGCTGAAAAAGTATCAGATAATACATGGAGAGTTGCCTGAGAGCCGGGATTTACGAGTAATCCCCAATGGTAATCAGGAAGCCAAGTTCGCCCGGATAATTAACTACAAGGATTTCTATATCAAAGCTTATGCCGGAATTTACTGGCTAAAGGGTAATCCCGACCTAATTGAAGTTGCATACAACACCGGACTTGGCTCGAAAAATTCCCAAGGGTTCGGCTGCTGGGAGGTGGTGGGGTAGATAGACTGTATACCTAAGTTATAGTATTGGAGGTGAGAGAATGGGTTTTGTTCAAGCAATTGCAGATATTGGTGCCTTAGATATCCAGCCGGGATTAGATTCATACCTGAAGTTTCCGCTAGAAAAAGGAGGCAAAGTAATACGCATTTATCTGGACATTGAAGATATGCAGGCAGATTGTTTGAAAATCAGAGGCATTAGTCAAATTGATGTTGCAGACCTTATAACAAGTCCGGAAATGAAAAAGAAATATCTATATCGAGACAAGGTGGGAGCCAATGTAACCTGGGGATTTACACCCCTACACAAGATTGGAAAACCCAAAGCGAGTAGGGATGCTAACGCCAAGGAATGGATAGGAGTTCAAGGGGATTGGCAGAAAGATACTAAATCTCATTTATATAAGATTCTCAACCGGGTTCTGATGGATTACGAAAAGGAGGGAATCTTTCAGAAGACCTCAAGCGACTTAATCATGCGGCAATTGGAACAAAAGTTGGAGACAATACTGGATGCTTTTCGAGGTAGGGATTCACATGTAGTACTATTCGGGGGCAATAATAATGGAATATTTATTTATCCCGGAGATATACCTTCTTTTTTGAAGTATTTCCAAGTGAAATTGCAGCAATCGCTTCAAGGAAAGCATGCATCGTTTATTAGAGCTTGTTCGATTTGTGGCCAAGATAGTGGGGATATGGCAACGCTTTCATCTATTTTTAAGTTTGCTACAATGGATAAAGTGAGTTTTTTGCCTGGCTTGGATAAGAAACGTGAGAATTTAGTTTTTCCTTTGTGCCGAACCTGTTTGGAAAAAGTCTCAGCAGGTAGGGAAAGGGTGGAACGAACCCTTTCCTCAACTGGTGTGGTGCCAGGATTACGTTTATGGGTAATCCCTGAAGCCGTCGGGCCGAATAATAATGATTCGGTAAGAAATGCTGTCTTTAGATTAGAACAACTGTGGGCTGAGAGGGAGTTGGAAACTCCGGGTGAAAGAGCGGAGGAGCGGCTTTTCAGGGAAATGGCGCGAGAAGATAACGACCTGGTTTTCCACTTTGTGTTTTGGGAAAAGAATAACGCTCAGGAATTAATTCATCTAATGGTGGAAGATGTTCCCCCCGAACGATTGGCATTCTTGGCAAGAAAATGGGAGGAAGCCTTTAATGCAGTTGTGGGTAATGTCGAACGTGGGGTTAATCTGGATTGGGCTATTAAAAGTCTCTATGTAACTTTGAGTCGTTTTGCAGGTAAAAGCGAAGGGGATAAACTGGTTTTCAGAGACTTTGCCCTTAAGGTGTTGGGTAAAATGCTTAGGACTGAGCAACTACCGGTGCTTACCTTTAAACAAATAGTTGTTTCACGTAGTGCGCGGTTGATCTTTGAAAATGATAACTGGGATGAGGTCAAAAAAAATATGATCTATGCTCAGGTCTGGATAGAATACATGAATCTAATAAATAGGGGGTGAGAAGAGTGAATTTAGAGTTCTTTAAAGAATTCAAAGACCCGTATGTTCAGAACGAACAGGGGAAGGGAATTTTTTTAGCCGGAGTTGTGCTGGGATATATTGCCAAGTCCCAGGCTGGGTCGGAAAGAGATATTAAAAATGCACCTCTCTTTAAACAGATTCAGTTTGGGAGAATGGATATGAAAAACCTGAAAAAACAATTGGCGCGAGTACCGCAGTTACTGGCTGCCTATTCCGATTCTATCATTGCACACCACTTAGTTTCGGTTCTTTCCGCTGAGGCAGGTAAGATGATTCTTTCCGGAACCGGAACAGAGTTGGGGACAGAGGGCAACTTTGTTTTTACAGTGGGTTTTGTCAACGCTAATAGTTATTTCTGGAAAGTATTTGGCAAAGAAAGTGAGGATGAGTAAAATGGCTTTTGAAGGAAGAAGAGAGTTTTTATTTCTATACACGGTTGTGGATGCCAACCCCAACGGAGATCCTCTGAATCAAAACCATCCTCGTTATGACGAGGATACGGAACAGGCACTGGTTTCTGACGTAAGAATAAAACGAACCATACGAGATCAGTGGGTTCGAGAAGGCAAAATGGTATTTGTTGATGGAGAAAGCAAAACCTTGAAATCACGATTTGAGGAATTAAAAACATTGACCGGAAAGAGCAGTGGAAGGGAAATTTTGGGGGATTGTTTGGACGCCAGGCTTTTTGGAGTTACTTTCGCTTTAGGCAACGAATCTTTCTCATGGACAGGTCCGGTTCAACTGAAGTGGGGACGTTCATTACATGCGGCTAACTTTGAATTTATCCAAGGAACAGCAGCCTTTGCCACCAAGGATGATAGCCAACAACGTTCCTTCAGAAATGAGTATAAGGTGCCTTTTGCCCTCATAGGTGTTTACGGGATTGCTAATCAATATGCGGCCAAATTCACTGGTGCCAGTGACCCAGACCTCGAAGATTTCAAAGAGGCCTTATGGAAAGGTACTGATAATCTGATCACCCGGAGTAAAAATGAGCATAAAGCTCGTTTTTGTTTGGAAATCGAATACCAGCCTGGCTTTGACGGAAAAATCGGAGCACTGGATGGGAAGGTCGAATTGCTCTCAAATGATGGTGCGGAATTTAATCGAGATGAGCAGAAAGCCCTGAGAAAAATGGATCAGATTAAGATTGATGTAAGGGAATTGGTTGCAGCAGTAAATGAAAATCGAGAGCATATTGTAAAAGTGACCGTATATAGTGATGGGAAAATTCACTTGTTGGGAGAGGATGAACTTAAAAAACTCGATTTTGTTACCTGGAAGATGAGGTGATACCAAGTGGTGCTTGTATTTGATGTTTGGTCCGACATAGCCATGTTTCGTAAACCTTATACAACAACATCCCAGGTATCTTTTGCTTTTCCACCACCTACCGCGATAGCAGGTTTAGTTTCGGCAATTGTTGGCACAGATCATGGAGCTAGTTTGGAAGCTTCAAAAGCGGATTTCTGGAATGGAATGAAGAATACCCGGGTGGCTATCGGGTTATTAAGTCCGGTGCGTTGGTTCTCCACTACAATTAATTTATTAAAGTTTAAAACGCCGAATGGTAATATGGATGAGCATATACAATCGAAACATCAGATGCTAAAACAACCGCGCTATCGTATTTATCTTCAGGATGGGAATTTGTACGCTTCTTTAAAGTGTCGATTGGAGAGAAAAGAATTTATTTTTACTCCTTGTCTCGGGACTGCGTATGCAATAGCTGAAATGCAATATGTTGGGGAATATGAGGAGAAACCCGTAAATGATCAGGAAACTTGGGTTGATTCAATTGTTCCGCTGTACAATGGGGTTCACTTGGATGTAATGAAAAGCAGGGGGCTTCATAGAGAAAGAGTACCTTTTCAAATGAATGGGCAAAGGGAATTATTGCAGACCGTCTCTGTAATTTATCCCGAAATAGAATTTGATGAATCTACGGGTTCCGAAGTACATTCAAAACGTATCTGGCTCAAAGGGCGAGGAAAATTAGATGTGTCCCAGGTGGGAGAAGAGAGGGTGAGCTGGTTTGAAAGATGGGGCAATCTGGAGTCACCCAAATAAACCATTGGAGCACCATTTGTTGGGGACATTAAAAATTGCTGAGGAAATTGCCTTTGAATGTGGCGTCAAGATTGATGATAAACAGACAAAGGCCTTGGTATTACATGACTTGGCTAAAGCACATCCGGCGTTTCAAAAAAAGCTAAAATATGGGCGGGGAAGGTTTGGGCATGCTGAGCCGTCCTCGGGTCTGGTTCTAAAGCTTACCCGGGATTTGTTGTATACCGAAGCAGTTCGCCGTCACCATTCCGCATTGCAGAGTATTCCCTCTGATGTGTGGAAATTCTGGAACAATTGGGAATGGAATGAGAACAAAAAGCACCTTTTTACCAGCCTGCCCTGGTGGCCAGGTGCAGATTCAGTAGCTGAAACACTTGAAGTGGATATAAAATCATGGTCCGAATTGTTGCCTACTGAAGAGGAATGGGAAGATCTTTTATCCGAGGTAGTTGATGCTTATGGCAGCAACCAGACACTAGCGTTGGATACAGACTGGTTGCGATTGCGTATGTTCTTTTCCCTACTGGTAGCTGCAGATCGACTGGAAGCTGCTGTGGGTGGTAAAATGTCCTTGAAGAAACCTGCCCCCGATCATTTACGCTTTCAAAGACATTTACAGGAACTGACAAGCGGTAGTTTGGCTGGGTGGAGGGATGGAGTCAGAAAAGAAGTCCTTGAGTATTCGCGAAAGGTTTTAGATAAGCCCTCGCTTTATACCATTACTTTGCCTACAGGGGCTGGTAAAACCATAATTGGACTACAGGTAGCAATCGAGGCAGCTCAGCGCTTTAATGCCAACCGAATCATCTATGTTTTGCCTTATGTCAGCCTAGTGGAGCAAAATGCCGGTATGGCCAGCATCATGTTTGATGAGGTACGGGAAGACCATCATCTTGCTTATGGCAAAACAACAGACCTGGAAGATGGAAACGATGATAATGAGAAAAAATTCGATGAATTTATGGGCTTCTTCCGTTACTGGCAGGAACCGGTAATCGTTACTACTCTGGCTAAGCTGTGGGAGGTATTATATTCACCGCGTGCAAACGATGCCAAGTCTTTTCACGCCCTGTGTAATGCAATAATTTTATTGGATGAGCCGCAGGCGATTCCTGTAGATTGTTGGACGGGGTTAGGGCACACCCTGGAAATACTTTGCCGACAACTAAATACAACTTTCATCCTAATGACGGCTACACAACCACAGATTTTTAAAGGTCAGGAACTAGTACCTCGTCCGATATCTTTTCCGTCTATCAGACACAGACTACACTGGATTGGACGCAAGATGTCTATAGAAGAAACGGCGGGGTTTATGGTGGAACAGGGGGCGTTAAAGCACAGTACCCTGTTCGTATTAAATACCCGAAAAACGGCACTACTTATGTGGGCGGAGATGCGGAAGCATGGTTTGGAGCCCTTTTTTCTATCTCGATGGATGACTCCCATTGATCGAAGCCGGGTTCTGCAGGAAATTAAGGAAAAAGAGCAAAAAAAGGAGCTTCGTTGCCTGATATCTACTCAAGTAATTGAAGCTGGAATTGATCTGGACTTTGAACTGGTTTTCAGAGATCTAGGACCGTTGGATAGCATTATTCAAGTAGCAGGTCGTTGTAATCGTCATTGTGATATTGAATTAGGAAAAGTTTTCATTGCAGAATTAGGCGAGGAAGGCAAGTCGTTTGCATCACAAGTATACGATTCAGTACTGCTTCAGCAGACCAGGCAAATATTAACCAAAGCTGGAGAGTTCGATGAATCCTCATTTTCAGGAGTTGTTGCCAATTACTACACAGGGTTACAAGGAGCTATTAATAGCTCGGATTTGTGGGAAAACATTCTTCATGGCCGTTGGGGTGAATATGTTTCCCTTTTTGACAATTACGATCAAGGTGAGGCGATGCTCGTAATTGACTATGATGGTGATATTAAAGAGATTATGGAGCAAATTCAAAATCCATTTGCCGAAGGACAGGATAAGATGCTGGCTATCAAAAGAAGAAGGGAAATCTTTCAAAGATTATCCCAACAGTCCATTCCTGTTCCTATCAAATATCTAAATGAATGGTATGAACGGTGTGGGTCAATGATTATAGATGATGAAGAACAGATTTTTGAACAAATAAATTCAAACATGTGGGTAGTATATAAGAAGGGTTTGGAAACTATATATAGGCCCGATTTAGGATTTGTGCCTGCTCAAATTGCCAACCTTCTAAAAGAAATTGAGTATGGAATTTAGATGCAAGGGGAAAGTAAATTCTCAGAGTTATCCCGAAAATGCGACACAGTCTCTAAAACTTTCAGATTTCCAAGGGAGGATTCTTTTATGGAGAAGCATAGATTTACTACTGAGATTAAAAAATGAAGACGATTTGTATGTGGCAAGTGTTCCGACATTGCTAGGATGCCATACCCAGTTTACCGATGTTAATGAATTGGAAGAGAGAACCAAAGAAGCCATATTAGTATGTTTAGAAGTCAAGGATAAAGATAAGGCTGATGATACAGCAGCATTGTAGGTGTACATGAAGTTGAGCCTGGTATATTCCGAAGGGAGGTTTTGTAAACGCCGAGAGGGGATGAATGATTTGGATTTTACAGTTACTGGGACCCTGGTTTGGTACTATTATATATGCAAACGAGAAGTATGGCTCATGGCGCATCATTTGATAGCAGATCAGGATAATGAGAATCTTCGCATCGGTAAAATAGTTGGGGAGAATAGCTACCCTCGCGATAAGAAGGAAATTGATCTAGGCAACGCCAAGATTGACCTTATAAGAACCGAAAATGGCGATTTGGTAGTTGGAGAAGTAAAGAAGAGTTCCCGCTTTGTGAACAGTGCATCGAATCAGCTTCTATTCTATTTGCTGCAATTAAAAGAAATAGGTATTAATGCACGAGGTGAACTTCTTATACCAGAAGAGAAAAAGAAAATCGAAGTGATTCTGGATAAAACCAGTGAAGCGGAAATTCGATCAGCAATAAAGGATATAGAGTTAATTGTAAATCAGGAATTAGCACCTGAACCAACTAAAAATAAGTATTGTAGAAATTGCGCTTACAGTGAGTTTTGCTGGGCTTAGGTCGGGGGGATGGGCATGAAGAAAACCATTTACGTTTTTAATGATGGCGAATTCAAACGCAAGGATAATACCATATTTTTTGAAACCGAGGAAGGCAAGAAGTACCTGCCGGTTGAAGATATCAAAGAAATAATTGTTTTCGGAGAGGTCTCATTAAATAAACGATTTTTGGAGTTTGCCACTCAAAAAGAAATTATTATCCACTTTCTTAATAGTTATGGTTATTATATCGGGACTTTTTACCCGCGTGAACACCTTAATTCCGGGTACATGATATTGAAACAGGCTGAATACTACATGGATGAAAATAAACGACTGCGGTTAGCACAACTATTTGTTCGTGGATCCGCTGCAAATATTATAAATGTATTGCGCTACTATGAGAACCGGGGAAAAGAGTTGGGGGTTGAACTGCAGCAAGTCAATGCGCTGATCAATAGAATTGAGGTATGCCAAAGTGTTAATGAACTAATGGCCATTGAGGGTAATATTAGAGAGTCTTACTATGCTGCTTTCAATACTATTATAGATAAGCCTGATTTTGCATTTAAGGGCCGTAACCGCAGACCACCACAGGATCGGATTAATGCCCTTATTAGTTTTGGGAATACGCTGGCTTATACGGCGGTATTGAGTGAAATATACAAGACCCATCTTGATCCTCGAATAGGCTATTTACATACTACTAACTTTCGGAGATTCACCTTAAATCTTGATGTTGCTGAAATATTTAAACCTATTCTGGTTGACAGGCTCATATTTTCGTTGTTAGCGCGGAATATGCTTAAAAACACACACTTTGAAAACAAGGCCAATGGAATATTAATGAATGATAAAGGAAGAAAAATATTTGTTGAGGAGTGGGAGAATAGGTTGAAAACAACAATTAAACATCGTGAACTGGGAAGGGAAGTCTCTTATCGGAGACTTATTCGGATGGACTTATATAAGCTGGAAAAACACCTGATGTCTGAGAAAGATTTCGAACCTTTTGTGTCTCGCTGGTAGGGGGGATTGGTTTTTGTTTGTAATACTGGTGTATGATGTTGGGCAAAAGAGGGTAGGCAAGGTATTAAAGACTTCTCGAAAGTACCTTTATTGGGTACAGAATTCGGTATTAGAAGGGGAAATCAACGAGAGCAGTTTTAAACAATTGAAGATAGAATTAAAAAAGATCATCGATGAAGAATATGACTCGGTAATGTTCTATACCTTCCGCACTACGAAATACTCAGCAAGAGAGACTATTGGGGTAAAAAAGGGTGGGGAAGACAACTTCCTGTAATAAACATTTGTCGTCGACTAGGAATAGCGCAAAAAAGATGGGTTGGCGACGACGGAAACAAATTCAACTATTTTGGGATTCATAGATAATTTAAGGAATTTCCTCTTGGATAGCAGTTCAAAGTGACTATTGCAGCTATCCTTTTAATACAGGTTTTAGGACGGGTTTTTAGAGTACCTATGAGGAATTGAAACCTCAATTACCGCAAATATGCAAGCGTATGGTGCGAGTTTTTAGAGTACCTATGAGGAATTGAAACCCGTAACAATGCCGACAACAAACGCGCCTTAAATGGTTTTTAGAGTACCTATGAGGAATTGAAACTTGCCTCGGTTAAGCTAACCAATTTCCCCTCAACCCGTTTTTAGAGTACCTATGAGGAATTGAAACATCCATCTCACCTAACTACCGTTGTTTTCTCTGCCGTTTTTAGAGTACCTATGAGGAATTGAAACTAAACACAGAACCGCCAGTAAGTGACTTCCATCTGTTTTTAGAGTACCTATGAGGAATTGAAACCCTTGTGATACTAGTATATCACGATACCGTAATATTGTTTTTAGAGTACCTATGAGGAATTGAAACTCTTTGCTGATAGAGCATACTTGGATAGATGCAAACGGTTTTTAGAGTACCTATGAGGAATTGAAACACAAATCCTAACACGAACAACAGGCCGACAGCCTAGACGTTTTTAGAGTACCTATGAGGAATTGAAACTTAAACCGGCACAAGTACGCAGGAGGAAAGATCAAGTTTTTAGAGTACCTATGAGGAATTGAAACCCATCCTGCTGCGCTCTATAAACCCATCCGAATTCACGTTTTTAGAGTACCTATGAGGAATTGAAACGATTTCTTTCTAAAGTTGCCCGGATGCCAATACCACATGTTTTTAGAGTACCTATGAGGAATTGAAACACCGATTCTAGCGCGTCAAGCCCGACTGCCTTAAAGTTTTTAGAGTACCTATGAGGAATTGAAACCTGTCCTTGGGAATCTTCTTCCAATCTAGCTTAAATAGTTTTTAGAGTACCTATGAGGAATTGAAACAGCCCTCTCTCAAGTAGAGGTCTCTACCGCTTCAGGTGTTTTTAGAGTACCTATGAGGAATTGAAACCGATCTCTCCATTGGCCGTGTACTGCATAATGGGTGTTTTTAGAGTACCTATGAGGAATTGAAACTGGAGAACTGCAGGAGGCCAACGACATACAGCGGGCGGTTTTTAGAGTACCTATGAGGAATTGAAACTAATAATGCTTTTGTCACCATAACCGGGGGTACTGGGTTTTTAGAGTACCTATGAGGAATTGAAACGACGATGTGGAGGCTACGAGTAGCCCGGGGGACATTAGTTTTTAGAGTACCTATGAGGAATTGAAACTCTCAAATATACATACGGCCTCAAAGTGCCATTTTCGGTTTTTAGAGTACCTATGAGGAATTGAAACTTATATCAGGCTTTTTGCCGGGCATTTTACAAACTGTTTTTAGAGTACCTATGAGGAATTGAAACACCATTTCGACAAATAAGACCAACGCCGTATTGTCGTTTTTAGAGTACCTATGAGGAATTGAAACCCTTTAGGCCCGGGATATCCCCTATATCAATACCAAGTTTTTAGAGTACCTATGAGGAATTGAAACAGGACTATGGTATCGCTACAGATCGGCGGCGGAAGGGTTTTTAGAGTACCTATGAGGAATTGAAACAGCAATTGTTTAGATAAATATGTCTTGCCGCTCTGGTTTTTAGAGTACCTATGAGGAATTGAAACTAAGATCCCCAAAGACTTATGCGAGAACCCTTGTTACGTTTTTAGAGTACCTATGAGGAATTGAAACTGGTCGAAACGTGATGTCATATCCAATTATCCAATAAAGTTTTTAGAGTACCTATGAGGAATTGAAACCTATTAAATATACTCCTAACATCAGCACCAACTGGTGTTTTTAGAGTACCTATGAGGAATTGAAACGCATATACAAAATTGCCACAAGTCTCCATATATTGGTTTTTAGAGTACCTATGAGGAATTGAAACTGTTCCAATAGTAGGTGAGATTAAGGAAATCCCGCGTTTTTAGAGTACCTATGAGGAATTGAAACAGAAGGGGGCAGGGGGTTACAATTAATCTACCTGGAGTTTTTAGAGTACCTATGAGGAATTGAAACATATCTTCTATGGCATCTTCCTCGACCGGCTCATAGTTTTTAGAGTACCTATGAGGAATTGAAACCTTGCACTGCAAACTGGATATATGAAGGATGACCCCAGTTTTTAGAGTACCTATGAGGAATTGAAACATTGACGTACAGGCTTCGGATGAGATAATAGACAGCGTTTTTAGAGTACCTATGAGGAATTGAAACTTACTAAGGCTGAGTTGGGACTGCTGGAGACAGACAAGTTTTTAGAGTACCTATGAGGAATTGAAACAGGACTATGGTATCGCCACGGACCGGCGGCGGAAGGTTTTTAGAGTACCTATGAGGAATTGAAACTCCATAGCGGCCATATAACCCGGATGGATGTAGCAGTTTTTAGAGTACCTATGAGGAATTGAAACTCCACTATAAAAACCCCCTATAATTCAAGAATTGAAAGTTTTTAGAGTACCTATGAGGAATTGAAACATGAATTTGAATGAATTGGCTCAAGATCCGGGGCAGGAGTTTTTAGAGTACCTATGAGGAATTGAAACTTGATGGTGCGCAAGAGATAACAGCGGCCACCTTTAGTTTTTAGAGTACCTATGAGGAATTGAAACCACATCCAGACCTGCATATTTTACATGTCCGTGCCAGGTTTTTAGAGTACCTATGAGGAATTGAAACTCAGTTTAATACCTACTCCGGGAGACTATATGCCAGAGTTTTTAGAGTACCTATGAGGAATTGAAACCTTTGGTACTGGGACTGGATCGGCTCGCAGCTGCTCGTTTTTAGAGTACCTATGAGGAATTGAAACTTAATGCAAAAGATACCAGTAACTGGAAGTTACACAGTTTTTAGAGTACCTATGAGGAATTGAAACCCAGAAGAAGGTAATCCACATTGGAATGAATTTTGGTTTTTAGAGTACCTATGAGGAATTGAAACTATTTTGAGAACATTCACCACAATAAACAAGATTTTGAGTTTTTAGAGTACCTATGAGGAATTGAAACGTATTAAGTCACATTCATTCGCTATTTGCTTTGCCGTTTTTAGAGTACCTATGAGGAATTGAAACCAAGACATTGAAACAATGACTAAAATAGTATTTGAGTTTTTAGAGTACCTATGAGGAATTGAAACTTCATAATTCATATTTATAGTTAAAATTTCACATGTTTTTAGAGTACCTATGAGGAATTGAAACTGCTCTCAACAACGCATTAAAAGAAAAAGATATTGGTTTTTAGAGTACCTATGAGGAATTGAAACACTGTGTAATCTATGTCTATTTAGCCAGTGATCTTGTTTTTAGAGTACCTATGAGGAATTGAAACCACAAAGAGCCCGGATTAATTTCCGGGCTTCTCTGCGTTTTTAGAGTACCTATGAGGAATTGAAACTAGTAATAAGGTAATATTTCATTTATGTATAAAGGTTTTTAGAGTACCTATGAGGAATTGAAACCTGGCAGAAGCATTTGATTTAACCAGTACTGCGAATAGTTTTTAGAGTACCTATGAGGAATTAAAACTTACATTTGACTTCGTAAGCAAAGTATTGTTTGTTGTAAGATAAAAATACCGAAAGTTGCAAGTTAAAAATCCATAATGTTGCAAGTGGAAATTCCATAGTATTGCAAAAATCCATTGCAGGCATAAACCATAACCCATATCCTTGTATCTGAA